>Ga0126331_1000543_pt1 | contig 11458 bp, 9 predicted proteins | sample InaspJWI98metaG_FD_96379 | JGI IMG/M metagenome (GOLD analysis project Ga0126331, IMG submission 96379) | Marine gutless worms symbiont microbial communities from Oahu, Hawaii - Inanidrilus sp. 2 OAHU.JWI-98 metaG | ecosystem: Host-associated > Annelida > Digestive system > Unclassified | place... | reverse complement strand
TATTACATATTACAATGCAAATCAATGTTTACCAAGAAAGCACAAATATAAATACTCAAGTGAATGAGCGACTTTTGAAGAATATTGGTACGCATTGGAATATAAGGCACCGTTTATTTCAACGAGTACCAGTTTCCTTCAGCCTAGCCCCTAACTTTATTCACCCTACCGTTGCAGCTAATCTGAGATCGTACGTGGTGTGTGACAACTATATGGAAAATCAGTGACCAATCAGAAGACCAGTCTTGTTATAGGAATTTCTGCGCATTTTATAATGAGGTCGTTGATCTCATTTTTGTTCTAACTGCAAATATTGCAGCTATTTAATCTGTAGGTGTACCTGAAATGGGCATTAAAATTTGAAAGTACCCATCACAGAACATGTACGTTTTCAATAGGCTATAACTTTCCTGACATCTGGACAGGCAAAAGTCTTGTTGTATTGTGTCTGTCTGTTATACCATCAGTGTTTTATGCACTCACTGTTTTGTTTGCTGATAAAGTGAGAAACAAAAGTGATGATTATCTGACAATTATATATGTTGCAGATACTGTACAATGGAGCCTTCGTCATTGAATGTACAGTTTGTTAATGAGACTGATGAGATTGTGGCTGCCACTAATGGCTGGGAGACGGCACGTGATTCGGCAGACTCAGATGATGGTGCAGCAGCAGCCCCAGGCTGTCGTGGTATAGCTCATAGTTCAGTAAATGACCACCATCTGCGAAAAGTTAAACCTCCACCGGGTAAAAAGACTATGGGTCGGGTGAAAATCAAAATGGAATACATCAAGAACAAGGTTCGCCGATACACAACCTTCAGCAAACGAAAGACTGGAATCATGAAAAAGGTAATGCACGTGGCATCTCGTGTGTAATAATGGAAGTGTTTTGGCTGTAAAGAAATTTGCTGGCCAATGAAACCTTTACTACAGACATTGTCAACACTTGATGTGTTCTTAAACACAACAGACTTACTTAATGGCTAGTAAATGTCACATGTCCGTATAGATCCGTTATCCTTGTGACTGTTGCATGTCATGGTACTTAACATGCTTGGATGAAAATATGTTTTTAAAAACTTTTGGAGATGGTGTAAGTAACACCGTGGATAACTCTAGTGAGTGTCGTCACAATAATCTCAACATGCTAGTTGCCATTAGCAAGGCAGGTTGACACAAAAACTTTCCTTTATCAAGATTTTCTAGTTATTAACTGGGGGTGCCAGCTAACACAAATTGACCTTTATAATGGGTGTAAAACGGTTGTTGTTTTAAATGAAAGGCAAGTATCGTAATGTACAAATAACAGATTCAGTGTGGTGAACTGTGGTTACAGGCAAACAGTGGTTGGCATTGTATTTAATCTGACACAGACAGTAGCTGTATTTCATCAAACTTTAAATGGATTTGCATCTTGTTTTCAGTTTCATTGTTATTCATTGTAATTCGTCAGTTGTCTGTTTGCTGTTTGGCAGGCATATGAACTAACAGTACTGACTGGCACTGAAGTGATGCTGTTGGTAGCCAGTGAAACTGGGCACGTGTACACATTTGCTACTCGCAAGCTGCAGCCCATGATAACTAGTGAGAATGGCAAGGCGCTCATTCAGACCTGTCTCAACTCTCCGGACTCGCCTGCATCTGAGTTAAATGCAGCTGCAACGGTGCCATCTGCAGCTGCTGTTGGTGCCTCGGCTGGCACTAGTAATACAGAGAGGCCTGAGTTTAGTCCAGTAAGAAGTACGGCAGCCAATCATGTGGTCAGCATGCCTCAGCCGTTGCCTTTATTGGATCATAGCAATGACAAATCACAGCCACCACCGGTAATGACTGCTGTATGGAATTTCACCCAGCAGACATTTTTATTTGTTTGAGATACTTTTATGTTTTGTTTATTCTATTACATAAGAGGTGACCATCTTTGATTGTTAATAAAGGTGGCTTATGGGTGCTAATCAGTCTCCGAGTTCATTCATTGTAATGCGTGAAATTACACACATTACTTTTGAAAGTGGCTTAAGTAGCTTCACACTGTAAGACCATTAAGAGTGAACAGTTAGCTAACAGTCAGTGTGACATTTCATGATCATGGGGATGATGGAGTCAGAGGCATTGGTAAACTAAACCAGGAGAGTTGCAGTCCAGTTTGATTATCAATGTGGATGCCTCTGTATTTGCCGTCAGTCAACTTGGATGGTAGTGTTGCTCTCCAGTGACCTCAGCCAATATCTTGTAGCCACAGATTTGCATGGGATGTCATAATGATGCTCAGTGGTCTTTTTAGCACACAAGCATAGCCCATGTCTCGGATGCATACAATAGGATGGAGACGACAAGCGTTTGATAAATTTGAACTTTCGAAATTTGAACACCAAATGGTGTTGAGAGATGACAGGTTGCAAGACATGGTGTACTGTCGGCCTGCAATCCATCAGATGCTTGGACACTGGCAGGGAAGGTGAAACTCGACAGGATCTGTGTGGTTCCCCACTACCATAGCATAGTGAAGGTCAGGTTCGGAATCTGAACTGCACTTGTGTTTGCCCAGGATACGTAGATACACCTACAAAAGTAGATGCATGAACGCATTAAACTTGATCTTCAGATATGACAGTCACAACATTGGACTCATCACCGCATAGCAGCACGCTAGTCGCTGCCCAAGATGCTGCCATGTTGTGCAGAAGGTGGTGTTTGCTGAAGGATGTTGATGATTGTGGCTGATTGTTGACTGATGGTATTTGTGTTGGTGTACACATGCAGCGGTTGAGTTTGATACCGACGGTCGACATTGCTCAGCATGCCAATACACATGGCTTGCTGGCTGGCAAGTCTGCTGCAGATACGCTCGCGGTCGCTGCTGCTAATCTGCGACAAGAACATCCCCTCGTTGTCGCTTCTGCTGATGCTCACGCTGACCTCGCAGAAGGCTGTATGTGTATTACAAATGCATAATGATGTTCTTGTTTTTTAGTCATTTTTGAATGCTAGTATCGTGCCGCGACTGTCTGACCGATGAATGTGTTACTGTAGCTTGGGATAGCCCTTGGCAGCATTTTTATTGTGATACTTCTGTAGCTGTGGTAAGATTATCAGACTAGTGTTTTTTGACTATTATTTTTTTATTGTTTTTTTATTGCTTTCAGTGCTTTGACGCTGTTGGTTGGGCAGCAGGAAGGGCATTCGGTCTGTAAAAAACTGATTGGTGGGGTGCTGGCATGGTTATCTATCTGGAGTGAGGTGCAGACTTGCATATGGCCCAGCTGATGCCACTGCCACTCACTGTCTCTTGCTTCAGTAAAATCCAGATTGGTTTTACCTTTTTGTTGCCGGCTCACCCGGATAGTCCCGGAAAAAAGACCGTTAAACGGGTGTGTGTGTGTTTGTGCTTCTGTAACTGTGGCGAGATTATCAGACTGTTGTTTTTTTGTTCCTGAAATTTACCCCACACTAAGTGATTTTGTTTCAGTAGAAAAGGTGCTGTGCCGATTTCCATAAAGTGATTCAAATGAGGTGATAGTACAAAAGTCTGCTGTGTAGTGGTCTTCTTTGTTACTGAAGGCCATTGCTGCTTACGTCCTAGGCCTACAGTCTGCACTGCAGTGTTGTGTGTGCCTTTAGTGAAACTGGTGATCTGCTGTGTATGAGATGTCTGGTTGCTCCTTGTGGTTCCTTTGGTTCAGTAATGAGGTTATTTGGGCCTACTTTGGTTCCTTGTTTAGGAATATACCTTGATATGGTAGGGAGATGTTTGGGGCCTGCCCTGGTTATTTATTCAAAGATCCTACCAGGCTTCTATAGAGATATGATTGAGGATCTGCCATGGTTCCATCTTCAGGTTGCATTGCTTTAGTAGGGAGGTGTTTTTGCTCACCCTGTTGCTGTAGACAGATGGTAAGGTTCCACAGCAATATACTAGCTGCAGAATTTTGTCGCATACTAACAGCTGCTCATCAGATGAAAGACCAATTAGTGGCATGTTTCATGCCAGAAAGCTAGCTGTGAACATTCACACTTTGTATATGAAATTGTTTCAGCATGTTTTCCGAAAACATCAACAGTGCCAGCAAAGCAGATACTCAAAAGGCCACCGCAAATGTATCAGATTCCAGGCACCAATCAAGTAATTTCACTGTCAGGTAAACAGTGAAAGGTTAATTTTTGGCATGTGGTGTGTAGCTGTTCGTTAATGTCACTGTGTCAAATGAAACTTGAATCAGATATTGTTATATTGTTCACTTGTAATTCTGATAGCCATTAACAGGCCTATAGGTATTTAGTGCAACTGTTTGCACTTTAGTATCTCATTTCTAAAGTATGCCATTAGTTATAGACATTATACTGTAACCATGCAGCGATTTTCCTGCACTCGATAATGTTTGCACAGAAATTTACTTATTTATTGTTTATTATTTATTTTAAAATGACGAGTATCAGCTTTCTGCTTGCCAGTGAGGTCACTAGTGACATAAATTTTGACAGTTGTCGAACTGAGAAATATTGCAGTCGATCTGGGATAACCTGCCCCAGGAACCGATTGACAAGGCTGTGAAGGAGTTTTGAAAGCGACTAAAGGCTCATGTTTAGATTGGTTTTACCTTTCTGGTACCGGCTCACCTGGGTAGTCCCGGAAAAAAGGGTCGTTAAACGTGTGTAGTAAAGGCTCATGTTACAGCCTGGGGTGGGCACTTTGCACATTCTCAGTGACTGTGGTATTGTGAATATGAATTTGTAACATTTTCTGATGTCGTTTGAGTAACGTTATTTTACACTGTGTTTACTTTTACATTTGAATGAAAGAAAATCATGATGTAGCTGTGCCGCACTGTTTATAAATTTCAGTTTTGGGTGTTCAGAAGTTACTGATACAACTGTGTACATCTATGATCGTTCATAAATCTGAGTAAATTCCACAAATCTTAAGGGGCATACTTTTTTGCTGCACCCTGCATGTGTTTATATCTTGTCATAATGCTTTTAGTAATGACATTTGTTCTTTTTTTTATCTACGATCTTGGTTGTAATGAATGCCTGTGAAATGTCAAGTCAGCAGTAGTCCAGAATGGTCACGTTGTAGTGTCAGTTAGTTTGCACATGTTTGGTTCAATGGTTGTGTGTGAAGCAGTGAGTGGTGGTGGTTCCGACCCAGTTCCAGGTGCTACGTTTTATTACACGACGACGCCTTCTGGGTTGGTATTGGCGTCGCCGTCTACGTCAACTGGTACGTTGGTACCGGAGGGCTACATACTCAGTGTTCCTGGCACACCGGCATTTGCTCTGGCACCAAAAGCTCTGCCTGGTCAAAGTGAGTTTTTCCATTTTGTGCTTATCCATATGAACAATTTCTTAGTGATGGTACAATATGTTGCATTGTCAGATGTTGCAGTATTTTTGGCATATCTGATTGTGTTCATAGTGGATTTTTTTATTGTCATACGAACATGATACTTCTCCCTACTCTTTTCTTGAGCTTTGTTGGCAGTGGAGAAGATTATATGATTGTTGTTGGTGGCATCGACAAAAGGAGTTGGAGGTTGATGTGGGAGGGGGCAATTAGCATCATTTCATATGTCAGGCCAGTAAGTGTCCAAAAACTTATGGCTTGTTGAGTTAGTTGCCCATGGAGCCCAGAAAGGACATGCTGCTGATATACTTTAATTCTGCTTGCAAACGTAGAATTGTACATGCGAACATAAAACTTGATAGTTTGCATGTACAGTTAAAATATTTGTTTCAAGCTCACGGGTTTATTTCTTTGTGTTATTTGCAAAAACAAAAGTAATGTATTGCTGCAGTTGAGCAGATAAGACAGAGAAGAAAGATGGATGGCCTGATGTAACAGACTTTTATGATGCTCGCGTAAAATCTGCGCTAAAGAAGTTCTTCGGTATAGTGTTTTAGCTGTTATGGAACCCCCAACTTAAACCCAGACAGTTATCGTGTTTTTGCATTGTGTTGCACAGTTGCACTGTAAGATAGGTGGATGATGTTTAGGAGGTAACAACTCTTGTTTTCCACTAGGCTAATAACCATCTTTATAGCACATTCTTTGCAGTATATGGAATGATGAACTGATGGTATTTGCCGTATGCAGATGACAGTTCATTACACGCTGCCAATGTTTACAACCCAGTTTTCCTTAAATTACCAGGTTAGAAGCATCAGTAAACCTTGCGTTTATTATACGTGTAGTTGTGTTTGTGTTCTTGTTATACTACTAACTGATCACCAACCAGTGCCACAATTTTGTGCTGTTCAGCTGCATTGTGTCACTAGGCACCAGTGCTAGCTGTGGCCTATTGTTACTGATGTTTCATGGTCTGTATGTGTGTGTTTGTTAGACATGTTGGTGGTCCCTACACAAACGGCCAAACCGATCGAGATGACATTTGGGGTATGGACTGGGGTGGGCCCATGGAACCATATATTAGATGGGGTGATATTGACACCACGTAGCTAATATGATTATTCATCCTTTGTGGAAGCTGAGATACAGCTGCCATTACTGTAGCAAGTTGTCTTTGTTATTTTGAGCAAGTCCTTTGTTTGTGAAGGCTTACAGATTAACTGTTTAACACATTTACATAGGAACACTGTGGTATTGGCATTGGTGCAAGCCAATTTATAACAAAAAGCATAAACTAGTTGTCAATGTCTGTTTTTTTCTAGTGTTAATGCCGTCGTTATTTATTAACAGTACACTAAGAATCCAACATGGCCAGCATACATTTCAGCCCGTCTGATGGAGAGTCGATACACTTGGTTAAGATCTGATACTTGTTATATGCCGTGTACAATATCTGTGCATCGTTTGTTAATGATAGAGTGTCAGTGCCAGTGAATTTTTTTGTGCTGTGTTGTAGCGCCACAGGAGACTGTTAGTTCAGGCAGTATTTGAGTCATTGCACACATCATCTGTCGTCTATCGATGTCCACCGCGACTCTCGTGACAATAATAGGAAAACAGAAATGCTCACATATGACTGCAGAAATCATGACAAATCACAGTAGCAGAGATGCCAAGCTTCCTGTTTTTAGTTCAGTTATTGCAGTTTCATAGTTGTTGTGAATATTTCTGCTTTGCCACCTTGTACTGTGCTCCTTCTCATTTTCATGCAGTGACTGGTACATCAGAAACATATGCATCTTCTTTGTTGAACTGTCGTATTACACAATCCTTATACCATATACTCATCTTTCACAGGTAGATAATAACTTTTCGTTTCCAAAAACAGTACTTTGTTTATGTCGTTCTTATGATTTCAGCATAGATCCCTTTGTGAGCTATGTACACTGATTTTCATTTATAAGTTGCACTGAGTTTCAAAATTCTTTCTGTATCAAGTTTCCAAGAGAATTATCTGTGTCCCAGTGTCATAACTTGACTACCTCGTGAAGTCTGAGTGTTTAAAATTACCACTAAACTTTCACTCCAACCATCACCATTGTCACTCTGTTTACATCAAACATAATTTAATCACACTGGTGTAACATGACAGAATGTCACAGTAATGATGTGTAATTTTTATGCCTCCACCCATGCAATAGATGGGGTCAGAGGCAGAGGGTTATCCGTCCCTTTGTGCGTGCATTGTGTGTGTATGTGAGTTTGTTCTTCTTCGACCGGCTTGCCATCGACTTCCAGCTGTATTTGTACAGATGGCAGATAATGCAGCAGTATTCAGAATGTTGTCTGATGACATACTGTGTAAGTATACACAACAGACAATGTCATCTGTGTCAGTATATACTGCAGTCCATCCATGTAAAAGTTAAACCAAGTGCCCAAAATATCCATTAATTTTTGATAGCAGTTAATCTTTCGTTAACTGAGATTCACTCCTCACTTTTTTATTCATTTCTGAAATGTTGGCATCTCTGCAAATGGCGATGACTTTGAATCGTGTGTTTATGCTGGTTGATGCAAAACGTTATGTTGAGATATCGAGACTGCTGCTGCTGTTTGGCATATTTTTACCAGATTGATTTTGGCAACAGTTCAGTTCATTTGGCGAATCAAGTAGGATGAGGCAAATGGATGGCTGTTTTATCGATGTCAGTACGTTAAGTTTCCTTAAGTGCTTTGATACTGTTGGGAGGGGATTTGGAGAGCAAAAACTGCTCCCCTTTTGGCAAAGTTCTGTTTTAAGTGGTCTTGCCCAACCTGCAGCAGCTCCAGAAAAGGCCAGCCAGTGGATGTGTTGATATTTGCTGTGAATTGCAAGGTGCTGTGTACAGCTGTTACTGTTTTTGAATTGTTGAACCACAGCCTCTAGGCAAGGCATTACTGCATTAATGAATTTGTAACTGTAATTAAAGCTGTTTCCTGTTCTGGATCATGGCTATATTGGAATGAAATGTCTTAGTTGTGCACTGGTATGCTTTGCTGTGTATAATGTATATACTTAAGTTATGTTTGCTTTGTTTGTGTTTTACTAACAGCAAAGATGCATGCTGGCAGCAGTAGTTTTTACCATTGTTGTGCGAACTACAGACTATATTGTAATACTGTCATAGCCAGTCGTCATCGTCATGTTCGTTTATTGGAGGTTGTCAAATGCAACCAACACAGAGCAGTGGCACAATATACTAGCCTAATTGTAGATTAGTATATATGCAGCGCTGAGTAATAACTACATTACTGTAGTGAGCATTAAACAGGTTTGGTTGGAAATAATCATGACTCCCAGTGGGTGATCAAGTACCTATTTCAGTTTTGATTTGCATATAGTAAATAAATGTGCATCAAACTCCCACACTTGCAATGGTGTCATTCACTGGAGCAGTTTCAAAGTGGCTGCAGTGATTGTGACAGGTGGGCCTCAGAAGGAAGATGAAAATTTAGGGAGAAAAGAGAAGGCAGCAGTTTTGCATGAAGTTTCACCTTGGCTGCTTGTCACTGAGCATTTGTTTGTTTCCTTCCCGCTGCTTGATTTAAACAGCCTAAACGTTGTGTTTTTATTATTTACTATGCAAAATGATGCCTCTTGTATCATTTTTGGCATGCATACCTCAAAGCTTGTGGTCAGCATGATTTATGTCACTGTTTGGAGACTCCTGTAGGAAAGCAAGTGATTGATCCTGTTATATCATAAAGCAGAACACTTAATTAACTGTTTGTAAGTGGTTTGTGCTAATAGGCAGCATTGTGAAGTCAACACTATTTGCTGGTTTTCAGACAGTTAAATATAGATGCCTAAACCTAATTCTGTAAACTTGATGCCACGAATGCATGCAGAAAGCTGTGAGTTAAATTATCTCTGTCCAGTCAACAGTGCCTAATAGGGAACGAAAATGTACAGATACAACTGGCACAATGCTGGTTCCCTGGGCTGGCCATTTGCGATGCTGAAATATAAATATATTTTTTCAGCTAAAATACACAGAAGCAATTTTATCAAACAGCACTGGGAAACTGTTATGGTTTGAAATTATCAAAATGCTGATCGCAGTTTAAAAAATAAATTTATTGTAATTTTCCACATACTTTCGTTCCCTGTAGCCGTAAGCCAGTTTCGCAAGTCTTTATACTTATTAGGACTGTACTGAATAGTGAGTTAGCATCATTTGGCCAAATTCAAACACTTCCAATGCAGTAATAAAAATGTTTGTTTGTCAGCAGAAACAAATGCCAGTCTGCGTTGTGAGAAACTAATTAAAATTCAAAATGAGATGTCTAGCGAAGTGCCACTGGTAAAGAGGCAGTCATGGTTAGAGGCCTTCCAGTCATTATGCAAACTGTGTCTGGTGTTTACTGTCTAGTGAACTCGTACATGACTCAACTATTCATATTCAGTCTGGACTGTGGGTGGACAATTTGAGCAAATATATTCCACCCACAAAAAGCCAAATCAAATGTTTGGTTCAGCCCTACTTTTTAGAAGCTTGAAAGGTTAACAGGGTTTCATTAGGTGGTGCATTCACCTTTTAAATGCATTCATAATTTACCTCTGGCAGCAAATGAATGAGTGGACCACTCATAAATTTGGCTTTATATGCATGCAGTTAGCCAGCTGTTTCATTGTATTATTTCTTTATAGTCTCAAGACTGTTTTCCTAAATGCCATGTCATTGGTTTGACCGTTTTTGTACGTGAAGTCTTATCAGCAAGTGTCCTCATTACCAACAGTGTGTAATTGCCATGTGTGCTGTGTTTGTTACTCGCACACAGTTGAGTGTTTACTAAATAATCATTTAACCTTGCTACAGAGCAGAAATATAAATGTGTATTAATATTGTCACTATTATCACGTTCTTAGCTAATGAAGTGTTTCTGTTTGAATTTTTCTGTGTATGGATCAAGATAATCTTACACTTAACTGTTAGTTATGTTTCCCATATCCCAATCATACCGAAAGCTTGATCCTGAAGCGTGCATTTCTTATTGATGGATACTCATTTTTTATTGTGTGACTGCATTTGTGGGATTTTGTATTATTGGTGTGTTCCATGTTGTGGTAGATAATAGAACATGTTACAGAATATTTTGTGTGTTCAAAATAAAAAATATCATATAAAATCGTGTGTCGATTTACACAGCGCCTCTTTGGCAACTTTGTCACAGTGACATACTATGAGTGTATGCTCAAAAACCAGTGTCTTTAAGCCAGGTTTAAAATGCAGTCTGCTGATGTCATTTGACATTCAGTAAATGGGAGGTTACTGATACTCATGACTGCAAACCGTGCATTCACGTGGTGGAACCATGCTGCTGTGGCTTAGTGACTGCAGTCACTCACAAGCTCCAGTTGAGTGAACTGTGACAAGGCAAGGATATTGTTCAGATAAATTTTCTGATCTATTAGCACAGTCCTAGGAGAAATACAGAGTAGTATGCTGCTTATTGTTGATTGTCAGTGGACAGCAGAAACAGGTCGGACAAGTGTGGAATACGGGCTGCAGGCATATTTGACTACCACTGTGTAGTGGCAGTGCAAGACAGAAGTACAACCGTGAAGGGTATCTACACTTGACATGTGCCTGTGTCTCAAAACAAAATCTGTTCTGGTTGTGTGTCTGTGAGAGCCAGATTCTCAAATGCATACTACACTTACCAGTTACAACAGTTTTGTAACGTGCAAGTTGTGACCCAGAACAGGTTTGTTACAATGATTAACAGCAATTACTTCAGAGTAATATAACAGTTTTATAAACACATTATGCTGTGCCATAAGCTGTAAATAATGTATATTTATAATGCTGTGAAAAATAGCACGTACGGTACTGGTAATAAGCAAACACAGCACAAAGTATCACACAAGTTTAAGTGAATGGCGGCTATCATAAATTATGGCTATGCATATATTTCTTACTGCACTGTACAGATAGTGACGACACACACACCTGTTTAACGGCCCTTTGTCCGGGACTACCCGGGTGAGCCAGTACCAGAAAGGTAAAACCAATCTGGATTTTACTGAAGCAAGAGACAGTGAGTTGCAGTGGCATCAGCTGG
>Ga0126331_1000541_pt1 | contig 11486 bp, 3 predicted proteins | sample InaspJWI98metaG_FD_96379 | JGI IMG/M metagenome (GOLD analysis project Ga0126331, IMG submission 96379) | Marine gutless worms symbiont microbial communities from Oahu, Hawaii - Inanidrilus sp. 2 OAHU.JWI-98 metaG | ecosystem: Host-associated > Annelida > Digestive system > Unclassified | place... | reverse complement strand
CGTATAAGTAGTTTCTGCACTGTTGCGTGGCAATTGGCAAGATTACTACTGACAAGACGCATTGCGCGGTCACTCGGCGATAGCTGAGCTTCTAGTTCATATTGCCGCTACTCTCAGCAATCTTTCTGCGCCAATACTGGCGGTCCTTCTCTTGATACAAGACGTGCATCGCCTTCAACTGCTTGACCCACGCGAGTCGATCAGCATCAGTGCCAGAGCGTCTGTGGTGTCTCTCTAATGATCTCGTTTTCCTCCTACTTGCTGGGCAGTCAGCGTCGTACCACGGCGTCAACAGAGTACAGACCGATCTTGCGCTGAGTCTGAAGCACCGGGCAGTGCTTATCTGGCAGTGTCTGCAGGGTCGTGTCATACAGTTCGACGAGTTCGTCGACTGATCGGTCCTGCAGCGAGCTTGCATCAGCTCACAGCTGTGAGGCTTTCAGATCAGCTTCGAATGCACTCCGTGAAAAGTTCCTCCACGACCGACTTGTCTTCCACCGTCGTTCTAAACGTGGTCTCTTCACGTCGAGTGAGAATGTAATGAACGCGTGGTCGGACAAGTTTCTTTCTGGCAGGCCCACGGTTACCTTCCTACCTTTAGAGCGTCACCGCCTTTTTGGCTGGTATCGATTAGCTGGCGAACAAACAGCTCGGCACATGTGTATGGACGACTTGCCTCTAGGGTGGGCTGAGTGACAGCGAAACGGCCGGGGATTAAACCGGCGATCTCTGGAATCTACATGTAGAATAGATCGCTAGTCCACTAAAGACAAAGACGACTTGGTGTTCATGGAACTGAATAGGAATACACAGTGTTTAACTCTCGTCGGAAGGTGATTAGCAAAAGAAAAGTACTGCATCTTACACTCTATGCTAGTATTCCGTCAATATAATCGAACTGAACAATAATCTCTCAGCTTGTGTCCAATATTCATGTGATTTTGTGAGTATTTTTTTTTTTAATTGTTGCATTTATATTCCTGTTTGATCCGTCTGTTTCCATTTGTAAGTAGGTTTACTGGCGTTGTTGTTGTTTACGATAACAGCATTTTTCACGAACAGAACAGCTGCGACATTATTAAGGAGCTACGTTGCAGGTTTTTGGACATAGCACAATAACTCGGTAAAGAAATATCAGCTTTCGTTTTGGAAAAACTTGGCTGTTTTAAAAGACGCTTAAAATAGCATTTGTCGAATGTCATAAATATAGACAGTAAAGAAAATGGACGAGAAAGCCACGACAATAAACTTTGTAACGTATGGTCAGGAGGGATTAAAGATGAATGTATAGCGTCGGCGACGTGTAGCCTAGAAGGAGCGGTGGCGAAGTCGGACGCTATTTTTTGATCGTTGGATGGGACAAGCAACCGGCGATCGGCTGAATTATTAAACGGACGATACACGGCCGTAAAACCCGTCAGCGGCGGCTGGCCTCGATCGCGAGCGCTGGCGGTCGCGCGCGCAGCGGATGGCTGCATGGTCGACCGGGACGTGAGTCCATGCGGCCGGGACACGGCGGGAATTAGTAGAATTGCGAGTTACTGGTTCCCAGAGAGCGCCCGATAACAGGTGGCGACCGAGAGATACGGCTGTACTTTTGTCGTGCGCTGCCGTGACTCCGGGGAGGATCTTTTGCACTGCCTCGATGTTTCTCGTTGAACACTCTCTGTCACAAACGTCCGATTACGACAGTGGACCACGGTGTTTTTCGTGTAAAATTTCTATCTGTGACACAAAAGGAACAAATTCGACCGACGTAAGATCGTTACTGCAAGTCGCGCTCAGAGGGCGCAGATGCAGGCTTATCATTCGTTTGCGATGCGCGACACTGTTGGAAAACTATTGATGTCTTGTTCTCTTGCAGTCGATTTACTTTTAGTCCCGTGATGCGTGCACATAGTGTGGACCAAAACCGTGTTCGCAGACGGTGTTTACGGCTAGTGAACACGGTAATGTGAACAGAACACCCTTGAACACGGCTCGTGTTCACGGCCCGCAAACACGAGGCGTGAACACTCAAGTAAGTAAGTAGGCCTAAGTGTATGTGTATAGCGCACAAGAATCAAAAGTCACAATGCGCTGCGATTTCTAGGCCGTAAATAAAGGTGTTTTCAGATTTTGCCTAAACTGTCCGCACCTGGTGATCTGTCTTAGAGTAGCCGGTAAACTGTAGCGTGAAACACCAGCTGGTGGTATGGCACTGTGTTATGTCTGCAGCACACGGACCAACATTGTCGAATAACTTAGGCCCGTGACACAGAAGAAGCTATGGCGTCATAATAAATACTAGACCCGTGAGCGAGTAATAGCCGCGTCGCTGAGTGCAGGTGGAACCGTCGTCGAGTTATATAAGCCACTGAGGTCAGCAGATCAAACTCACGAGAAAAACAACAACAACAACAACAACGCCACTAAGTCGCTTACGCTATTGCGACGCGGCTAAGAATGACCACTTATACGAGCGTCGTGAACTGGTGGTTCTATAATATCCATTTCTAAGCCGTTTCAGCGTTCTTGACTTTATCACAGAATCCGGCACCGACTTGTCGTCCACGAACTGACGGAGACATGACTGCGGAACGTCGAGGAAAGGCAACAGTCACACGCACTCGAACAGTTACTTAGTCGACTTCTCTTTCCCCGGACGCACGGCGGCAGAATATGCCACGGCTCTGTGAATATGCTCGCCGGCCGGGCGTTTGACAATGATCTAGTTAAGGCTGATGCAGCTGTGCTGCGGCTACTGCTGCTGTGAGCGGATGCGGAACACGTAGGCGCGCTATCGTTCCGACTGTCATTTCCCGCTGCTATTTGTGGGCTACAAATGATCCCCGGCTTGTATTGGAGACCCAGCTTCGATTTGGACATTCGGTTTTGACCTCCATCTTCTGTCTACAACTGGTAATCACGTTACCATGCTACAGAACACCGCCGCTCGTCTGATTACTGGAGCCAGGAAGTGAGCCAGTATCAGTACACGATGGTCGTCGTCATCTCCGGTCTGCCAAGTGACGTCAGCTGTTCGTTCCACGTACGACGACACGGCATGGCGACCGTAGCTTCACTGTTCGAGGATCTTGAGTTTGGAACAACGTCACTACTAAACATCATGATCCGGGGATTTCACTGTACACGAATTGGACCCCCAGCTTGTACTTGAGACCCGGCTTCTATTAGAAGATATACGGTGGTTAAGCTTGCTGCTGCGGCTATTGCCAGGAACTGAACGATGCGGGACACGTAGACGCGCTATCGTCCCGACTGTCATTTCGTCGCCGTAAAACGAGTATTGAGTCGGCGGGCGCGCGCCCGGATAACGCTCTCATCTGCATAATGGCTCGGCGTTGTCCTGACACGTATCTGTCGACGTCGGACGGCGGGTCGTGGCCTCACGCGCCACGTCCAAATCGGAATGTATAGGACAATCGTCCGCCCCGGACAACCACCTGCCCCGTCGGAAATCACGCACCATCGCGGACATCTGACCCGCCGTACATGACCCAACCCTAACCTAACTAAAGCCCCAAACCATAAACCCCAACCATGACAGTTAGTGTCCACTATGTGCACTATAAGCTAACACACAGCATCACAGCGTCCTTCCTTGATAAATCACCCTAATCCCAAACACTAACCCCAACCCTTAACTCTGACCCGTGATCCTAATAATCCTAACCCTAACCCTACTAACTCCAACTGTAACCATAAACACCAACCCTATAACTGTAAACCATAACCCTATCCAGAGAAGGCAGATGCTGCGATGATGACTTTCGGGGCAGGTGCCCGGGAGGTAAAGTCGAGGGGAGCAAATGTCTAGAAATGAAATCTATAGCGACAGACCGTTTCCGTTGCCACGGTCGCTGTCGCTCAGGTGGGCTTAACACGACCGACAGACTCGACATCGCACAGTAAGAGTAATTCGGCCGCGCTTTTTTAATGAGTAAAGTCGCACACTCTCATTTAGCTGCTCTCATTTGTCTGTTTGGTAACAGGATACAATGATGAGCTATTGGTCGACTTTCGTGAAATTTGGGGATTGCATGACTATGGATTAGAAAAGAAAAGATTTGATTGAGTTTCGGAAGTGATTCGGAATATCGTCTGAATATCGTGGATATTGAAGTTTTCCAGTCGGTTGTAAGTGCCAGCTGCCACCGTGTGCCTGTTTGGTATTTCCAATGAGACCGCGTCTGCTTTTACTTTCGTTTCGTAACTGTAAAATAAGCAACACATCTGCACTTTTCATATGCATCCACTGCCTAAGGCGATAGTGAATGCCCGTCTCTTCGTATGTCCGACCATCTATCCGTGAGTTTGATACATGCTGATCTTGTGTATACTGTGTAATAATAAAAACTTCTAAGGTCATTATGACTGTATAAAGATGAGTTGACGATCATCACACAGTTCTATCAAACTAACAGATAAGCCTATCTTCATGGAACCCTATTTAACCCATCTTCATCATCGCCATCATCATCTGTCGGTCCTGTATAGGTAGAATGCCTGTTGACCATCTTCGTGTGTTGTCGAGTTGAAGTAATGTCTGGATGGTTGTCTCATTGGGCATTTTCAGCTGGTCTGTATTTTCATTCCATACTGTATCTGTTGTCGGCACTCTGTCTGTCAAATCGTCCTTTGAAACAATTCACTGTTGGTACCATCACCACTTCCTCCGGCAGGTTGTTCCACAGCTTTACCCCTCTGTTGCTAAAGAAATTCTGTCGTAACTGAGTTCTGCTACTTCTTATTGCCAATTTCAAACTATGGCCTTGAGTCACCAAACTGGATGATTCATGCAATGGAAGTAGGTCAGAGCAATCAACATTGTATATACCATGTAAATGCTTGTAAACTTCGATAGCATCTCCTCTATTTCTTCTGTAAGTATGTGATGGTGAGTCCATTTTTCCTTAACCTTTCTGCATAGCTTGACCTTTCTAGCCCAGAAGTCCTTGTGAAGTTTTAAAGGTGGACAAATTTGTGCTCAGAAGTAACATTCAGTAAACAGACCGGTTTCACTTGATGTTTTTTTGACATCGACTTTATGCGCCTGTGTGATATCTGTGACGCAGTGAAAATGATCATTTGGCTGCGACACTCAAAAACTGACTGTTTTGTTTACATTACATTCTAAAAGTCTAACTGCGCCACTGCCGTTGACTGATTCTGGTGGACACCGGAGAGGCATCACACGGTGACGTCTGCGTGATCGACTGGACAATGGACGAGCTTGACCAACTGTTGCCTGGCTGTCACTCAGGTACGGGACCCGGCTTAACTGACCAGACACAGAGACCATCGATCAGCCAGAGGAAACTAATTGTGTCGAAAGCCGCGCATTCGTCAACGCAAGCTAATAGAGAGCGCATCCCTACTGAAGCTGAGAAGAATCCGTTAAATCAAGCATCTGTTTGTTACATGAGACGAAAATAGCGAGTACAATACAATGCAGTGATGTTAAGTCTTGGTCTTGGCCTTGGTCTTGAACCTTGTGGTCTTGTTAACATCACTGATACAATGCAATACAATTAGTGACTTGTGGCCAACACGGCCAAATAGACGGTTAAGCCTATATGCGGATATACGTAAACGTAAAATACAAGCATATGCACATACACAATAAAATAGTCAGTTAATTCAGAAAAACAAAACAAAAGTACACATAGTGCCATATTTGAGGAATTTGTTCTACACTATTTTCGGGATAACATGCTGCTGAAAAATGAAAAACGTCGTCAGTAATTGCTACATTTGTTATCTAGTGCATTAGTCTGTCGTTTTCTTTAACTGGCCTATCGTACAAATTTCTCTGAAGTTATGCATGCGAAGATCCGTTAAAAATGATTAGTATATACGGCAATTTTCAGAAACAGCGCAAGAGAAAAACACTTACAATAGCCATCGCCGTTCGCTGACTTAAGATCACAGATCAACTACAAAGCCCTTACTTGAGTTGCACTGACCACTCAGCACAAGAGCCTCGTTAGACAACCGATGAGCTGGCCGTTACTTATTTTACATTTTACATTCTGAATTTCAGGTATGCTTTCTAGCCACGGTCGGCTCATCACGCCTCGCAACGTGCATCCATATTCCGTAGCCGAAAAGCTGCTACCTTAACTTCGAACGTTACCTAGGCAAGGACAAGGCGAACCATCATGCTAATAGCAAGTCAGAGGTCATTTCGATCGAAAGTTGTCGTTTGGAATTGGATACACACACACACACACACGACCAAGCATTTACCAGGACCACTAAAGTAGTGACAGCTCAGTGTCACATACTTTTAGTTGAAAAAATTATTTTCGGGATTATTAGTCCGAAGTTGTTGACTGATTATTTTCAGATGGCACTGCGCAAATCGACTCTCTCCTTTGTTCGTTAGGCTGATTCGTGGTTCAGAAAAAAAGAAAAGGAGCTAACCGAGTGGGGGAGAACGTGTTTTCGAGAGTTTATTGGTTTGCGGCGGCGAACGGCGGCAGCTGAAGCGGAAAACTCGTGCTCACAAAATTGAAGTTGTGACGTGATCGGCGCGCTGGCGCGTGCGAGGTAACAGCTGTTTCGAGATGAAATTGGCTTCGCGTCTATAGACCGATCTGTCGCGCGCATCCATCCCGTCGACAAGATGTTCGCCGTCGTCGGATCGCGATAACGCTGCAACGGAATTGACCGCCGCCTCACGACGGACGCAATGGATTCTAAGGGATTTCGAGCGGTTCTCAGAATTAACGACTGACAGTCGTTCTTCGTTTAGTCAGAAAACCACAGCAAACTGCACACTGATTTCGGGCGATTTTGCTGCGTAGCAATTAAGTCATACGTTAAAGAATTGTAGGATACACTGGCCGTGCTCAGCATCAGCGAAGGGTGTGAAAGACTGATGCATCGGGACAGTTCAGTGGGTATTCTGACAGCTTCAGAGATGTACGCAAGTCAAATTGTAAATGTGTAAATTGTAATGTAATGTAAATGCTTGATTTTGACATCTGAAAGTGATATTATGAAATTCATGTAGCAGATGAAACTAGGAAGTCACTAGTGATCTTGAATTGTTCGTCGGCGCAGGATATCGTTCTTTGTTAACGCCATGCGATCCTACTGCATTACGCTGCCCTCATTTAAAAACACCGGACATTCTCCTGAAAATATTTCGGTGCCAAGACGGGAACAACTGTCCGTCTTACCCGCATCGATTCTGTCACCAACCTGGTCGTATTTTTACACGGTGTGGAGTCACAGCTGTTCGCTGACGACAGCCACACATCTCAGCGAATCTGAAGACGCCGGGTGCAGCGGGCAAGTGAGACACGGCTCGTAAACACGTCCACTGAACCCAATCCGTCACTCGGACAGCGCCGCCGAAGAGTCCGCAGTCGTCGACCGTCACAAGTCATTTGCCCTCAGGGATATCTGCCTCCTGGTTAGGGTTAGGGTTTAGAGTTGTAGGGTTACAGTTGCGGTTATTACGGTTACGGTTAGGATTATTAGGATTAAGGTTAAGGATAGGGGTTAGGGTTATGGAGTTAGGGGATTAGGGTTACCGTTTGGGGTTAGAATTGCATTATTAAGGACGATGTTACTGTTAGAGTTATATAGAGTTAAAGTTCACGGTTAAGCGCTTAGTGACTCTTTTGAATTCACAGGCTCTGTATAAATAAGTTTATCTATCTATCTATCTATCTATCTACGGTTACGGTTATTGGGGTTAGGTGACCGTTGGGGTTCAGGTTAGGATACGGATAGGTTGAAGTACCGGGGGTTCGTGTCCGCGATGTCCGGGGTCGGTGTCCGGGGGAAATGTCATACATTCCGCCAATTCGTCGTCGTCGTCGTCGCCGTGGTATGTTCATTTTACGGTCGTCGTCGCTCGCCGGCTGATAAATCACGGCTTCTCGTCCAGTCAGCCACACCGGCACGCTTAACTCCTACATGCTGGACAGCTGAATGTAGGTCATTTGCCCCCCCCCTTCCCGGACATCTGCCTCCAAACACCTGATCTCGTGTCGAAAACTACCCACCGGAACTTCACCTAAACCGTAACCCGAACACCATAGGCTAACCATAAATTCTAACCCTAACCGTGACCCTAAATTCTAGCCATCATCCTAAACTTAACAGTCAATGCATACATATTCATATACCGTAACTCCAATCACTAACTCTGACCTTGATAATCTCTCCGTAACCCCGAACCCTAACCTTAACCTCTATCCTAACCCCTAATCCTAACACAAACTTTAATAATCCTAACCGTAATAACCGTAACCGTAAACCCCAGCCGTTAGCGCTAACCATATAACTGAAAACCCTAACGTTAATCGGGGCAGATGGGCGGGACTGGTAGAGGGGGCATATGTAGAAGGCAGGTATATGTGTGGAGAGCCTGGGGGCAAATTTCCCGTCACGTGGCGAGATAGTGGGCGTCGCAGTCGACTGCACATCGACGACTGCGCTGCGTGGTGGTGCACACGATGCGATGCGATGACACGAGACAATCGCACCGCAGTGAATCTTCCACTCGGTGCATGCCCACCAACGGCTCTGCACTCGACACCGCCGGCCACATATTTATCCACGCCACAAGAACGCAGGTCCAGATTGTTTTTACCACACGACGCACATCTCAAAGTCCGAACGCGACTAAATTTGAAGTTACTGAAACCCAGTTCTGAACACGTGCATTGCACGAACTAACTGAGCACCAAGTGTCCTAGTTTTCCGGCAACCAGTCAAGTCGTGACGCTGACGAGCGTGACCAATGAACGCGTCGTGTAACTGGGTCGAGTGGTTGCAGGCCGGTTTAGTTCAGTTCAGCTCATGTGCTGTGAACAAGCATTTATACCTGATTAATAGGCGTACAGTCGGTGCTGACTGAGGCAACAAAACTTTTTGTCGTGTCGCGTCGGCAGTGTTAATTGGGTTTTTTGCGTGCGCTTATAACGATACGAGAAACTATATTCATGCGCGCTCAAAAGCGATGTAAGCCAGGGATTTTTTAAGTGCAAGAAACAGTAAATTAAAAGAAATAACTAAATACAAAAATGGATATGGTCAGAAGAAACGGTACTGGAATGAGTCTGTGGAGTCAGTCCTTCCGTTCGAAACAAGTCGGCGTTCTGTCGAAACAGCTGAGAACTGGTTTCGGCACCGAAGCATCCTACACTGCGTAAGCAGGGAATCTAGTTATCTGCAAAGATAAGGGCACTTTCCTTTGGAACCTAGTCCCAAACTTCGAACTCAGTTGACGTTTCGTCTTTTCGTCACGGCACGTCGACCTTCTCAAGTATTGTCAACTTAGATTGACCATGGCAAGTTTGTCACATTGAGTGTCAACCCGACTTTTGTTTACAGTACGCTGGCCGTGACGCAGAGCGTTGCGCGGTTCGTCTGCTACACCTAAGACTTAAACCTCGTTCACATCACATGAACTGAACTGAACTGAACTCTTCGCGTAAGCCAATGGGAACGTTCACATCGCACAAACTGGAGTTCGCGAATAGGAGTTCGCGATTCGCGAACTATGCGACCTTGTTCGCTGTGTGTGCACTCGGCAGCCAGCAATACGAAGTCGATCGCTACGACGTGACGCCGGACTATGCACGTGACCAATCAACGCTTGTCGTAACTGGGTCAAATAGTTCAGGTCAGTTCAGTTTAGTTCATGCATTGTGAAAGAGGCCTAATTAAATTTTATTCAATCATTCCTATTGTGGCCCTATATAGCGTATTAGGCCGACGACTACGTGTCTGTGGCATCCGTGACCGGCAGACAGCACTCCGTGCTGATGCTGGCCTTCCGTACAGCAACAGTGCACTGGGTACCCGAGACTTTCGACTCCGAACAGCAGTCCTCAAGCCCGAGGTTAACGATGCTGATAAAACAAAGAGTTGTTGTGTGTTTGAAGTTTATTTTGCCATTTGTTTATAAATTCATCCAACTCGGTTGAAGTGCCGTATCGAAAAGTGAAAAAATGAGGTGACTGTACGCGCTCACCACCCAGTAAAGTTGACTCATGTTACGACCGCCTCTGACGTTTCAATTTCACGCCATTAATAAACCTGGGACAGGATGTGCTCGAAAAATCTCATCTTGCCTTAATTCGTTTTTCCGGGCAGCGGCGACGGCACGGAATGGACGGTCAATTCCCGACGGACGACTAAAAGAAAGCCGGGATCAAAGAGACACGCACACCGTCCAGTAGTCTGTCAGTCTGTACGTCTGAAATCTTCTTCTATTTCACCGCGAAATCCACGAAGAATACAAACTAGAAATAAGCCGTCGATGGAAGACCGAGGTCAGACCGACCGCGTTGCCACGCCCACGCGCACTGGACTCCGTCGCTGCGGCTCGCCGCGGCCGCACCACGCCGCCTGCCTTGCCGTGCTAGCTTCCAGCTGATGACGTCACCATGGAAACCTACTGTTATGGCCATCGATCAGTACTCGTAGGACGGCGCGGTAGGTATTCGTGCAGCATACACATTTTTACATTGACGTCGGCCTTGACTTTCAATCTCCAGCGAGCTATGGTCCTGAAAATATACGTGGAAAACCGCAAAGTCAGTTGGTTTTTAAGAAGATGGAGTGGAAACAGGCGGACGGACACGACCGATCGCATTACCTTCCCGGCTAACCCGGTCGTTAAGCAGCGACCGAATTTCATATGAACCTACAGGCCTGGGATGCAGATGCAACAACGGTTCTGAACGAGTGCAGCATTGATTATTCTAGGCATGTTTTCCTGGTTTAATTCCCTGTGGAAATTTGGAGATCCCGAAAAACTGATAAATTTAATGATGTGCTAGACGGATTTCGGAGAAGACATCAAAGTACTCGCATGTAACGCCCCTGTTGATTGCCTCGTTGACTGTTGTGCTAGTCTCCCGTCTGTAGATGGATTGGTCGGCAATCCGATGTGGATGGCTGAACAGTGAGAATCTTGCGGTGCCAAATCCGTTGCGCTTCGACCAGTGTATCTGCTAATCGGTATGTCGCAGCGAAATCTTAACCGTCTGCAGCGTGTTCTTTACGTGGTGACGCCGGCCCTTCTGTCCGACGACCGACAGAGTTTGTCTAAATGTTTCGTTTTCGCCCAGCTCGCTCATCGACCTCGCGGACGTAAAAATCGTCGCTAGCAATCTGTCCACAGTTAGCCTGCTATTGTTAGGCCTATCTATAGAAAACGTCAGAAAAAGAAGCTGGGAACGAAAATGCCTGTAGACGTCGATGAGAGGTTGGCAGAAGAGATAGAGCAGACGTGAGAAATCACTTTCGAGAGACTGTTCCAAACATAGTTGTAAAAACGTTTTTAAATGTTTTTTTACATTTTCAATAAGACACGTTTGAATGTTTTTTTATTCTTCGGCGTTGTTTATTTTTTTCTGAACATTTATATATGAAGAACCATCACACATTGAATGCTAATTGAAAGTTATCAGTTGTTGCGGTGTTAAATAAAAATATTATAGACATTATAATAT
>Ga0126331_1000540_pt1 | contig 11491 bp, 8 predicted proteins | sample InaspJWI98metaG_FD_96379 | JGI IMG/M metagenome (GOLD analysis project Ga0126331, IMG submission 96379) | Marine gutless worms symbiont microbial communities from Oahu, Hawaii - Inanidrilus sp. 2 OAHU.JWI-98 metaG | ecosystem: Host-associated > Annelida > Digestive system > Unclassified | place... | reverse complement strand
TCGACTTCACCATCCGCAACGCCTGGCAGAAGTAATTAGAGGAGTTAAATTTGTCAATGGTGTCGAAGAAAAACGGATTGCCGCCTAATTTCTTCATACACAACTATTGACTATATCTCAAAAGACCGCGCTGAAAGCGCAGTCCTTAATCCCGCCACCGGCGGGATTCACTTAAAACTTTCAACTTTAGTCACTTTTTAGTTTAGCTTCCCTATCCTCCTTCTAAACTAAACATCCGAAACCAGATTGTCGTTCGCATCAAAGGTCAACGGCTTTGGAGAACCAATAATGCTTACAGCTTCCAAATCTTCAGCCTCTGCTGCCATGGCTTGGGAAATATTCATCTCTTCCAGCCTCAGTGTGTCGCGGATGTGAACAATTCGGGCCTTTTCCGGCGCCACTTCTCCGATTGTTTTCAAGGCGGCTTCGATAGCCTGCCTGTCGGTGTCGAAATACGGGGGTATTCTTACCGCTTCGGGGCATGAGGATGTGATGGCATTCATATAGGTGGCTCCGGGATCGATTTTATCCACCAAACGCTGAGTGGTAAAGTCGGCGTTGCCGATTGCCGTGGCATTTCCATCTGAATCATCCGTCATATCCCTTATGAAAATGCGCATGATCTGAATATCTTTTCCGGGGTTATGATAGGGAATGACGCTGCGACCGATGACATTTTGATCCATTCCCGTACCGCTGATTTCCTTCCCCATCCAGTCAACTATAAGCAGGTCAACTGGATTGACCGGTATCTGCGGAAACATCTGCTTGGCGCGTTGCAACAGATCGCGCTCCGTCTGTTCGATGCTGCCTGCCGGAATCGCTTGGATGATTTCGGTTTCATCCCGCTGATTTTCCACCAGTGCAATGCCAAAAGCGACCTTGCAACGTTTCAATATTTCCCGTCCGATCGATAAAAACACAGGATAGTGACCGCGGCGCACAGCGAGATTATGATAATAATCGGCCCCTTGCTGTTTGCCCATGCCAATGGCCATCATTTTGAAAAGGCCACTTTCGATCTCGCCTTTGAAATCCGTATGAGGTTTGACACGGTTTAATACGATGATGTGATCCGCATTGGCGGCATTTTTATCTACAAATACATCTATTCCATCCTCGGTAGTGCCTACCTGGACGACCTCCATGGATGATTTGATTGGAACCCCCATGTTTTGTTCATTGACGCCATAATGATCCAGGAGTTTTGCCTGCCCATCGGCGGTTGCGCCGCCGTGACTGCCCATGGCTGGGAAAATAAAGGCCTCGGCACCGATGTCTTTGAGGTTTTTTACGACGGCTGCCAGGATCTCAGCCAGATTGGCAATTCCGCGACTTCCAGCGGTGATGGCCACGGTATCACCGGCGCTGATGGTATCCTGGATTTTGACTTTTGCCAGTTCGGCCGCCACTGTTTCGGGAATATTGCGAATCGGATTGGTATTAAACTCCTGGCGTATGCGCACCATTTGCGGCAGGTTCATATCTTTTTCTCTCCTTTTGTACTGGGGTTTGTGTTATGGAATATACCGATCAACAAAACAGCTAGATGCTCTTTCTTAAACTTTCCTTAAATAGGCGATCCGACAGTTTGTGTCAAATGCAAAGATGATATTCTATTTTTTATCTCAGTCAATTTTATATTGATCCGTTAAATAATCTAATATATCAAAGTTACAGATCTCGAAACTTACTTTTAAGATGAGTCAACATTTCTAAACACGATCTACGTCTATTTGCACAAAAATTAAGGGATTTAGCAATTAAGGGATTGAGGGATCGAGGAATTGAGGGATTGAGGAATTCAGGAATTGAGGGATTGAGGAATTAAAGGGTAAAATCGATAAAATAGATAGAATTCCTTCAATTCCTAAATGCCTCAATCCCTTAATTCCTGAATTATACGCATGTCCAATTATCATGCAATTGTGCGAAATTTAAAGGTTACAGTCATTTTCCCTAGTTGAATGATGCGGTCTGAAGTAAATTATCTTTGACTTGTTTCTATTATATTTACCTCAGTTTTTTCAAGAATCCCAAACCCCTAAACTATATCGAAAGGAGGCAATTATGAAATCAAGAAAGTTGGGTGTCCTGGCGATTGGTGTAACCCTCATACTGGCCCTGGGATTGGCGCCGGCGTTGGCCGCTGACTATCCCAAACGGCCGATCACCCTCATCTGTCCCTGGGGTGCCGGCGGCGGTACCGATGCGGTTTCCCGCATCATCGCCACACTGCTGAAAAAGGATCTCGGGGTTCCTGTCAATGTTGTCAATCGGACCGGTGGCAGCGGTGCCGTGGGACATACAGCCATGGCCACGGCCAAGCCGGATGGATACACCATCGGTATGCCCACCGTGGAAATTACAATGATGCATTGGATGGGATTAACCAAAATCACTTACAAAGATATGGAACCGGTTGCCATGGTAAATTTCGATCCAGCCGGTATCAATGTTCGCACGGATTCGGCCTGGAAAACCTACAAGGATCTTGAAAATTATGTCCGCACCAATCCGGGCAAACTGAAGGATTCCGGAACCGGTCAGGGCGGCATCTGGCACCTGGCCATGGCCGGCTGGATGAAGGCCGTTGGTATGGCTCCGGATGCCATCAAATGGATCCCCAGCAAAGGCGCTGCACCGGCCTTGCAGGATCTGATGGCCGGCGGCATCGATATGAGCACCTGCTCACTGCCGGAGGCGGCAACACTGATCGATGCCGGTAGAGTACGTCCGCTGGCGATCATGGCCAACCAGCGAGATCCTAAGTTTCCGGATGTCAAGACTCTCCAGGAAATGGGCATCGACTGGACCTGCGGCGCGTGGCGCGGCATCGCCGCTCCCAAGGGCACATCGCCTGAAATCGTTGCTGTCCTTGAGAAAGCCATCGAGAAAGTCGTCAAGAGCGATGATTTTATCAAATTCATGAAGAACCGTGGCTACGGCATATTCTGGATGAATTCAGGCGATTTTGCTCAATACCTCACCAGGGCGGACAAAGACAACGGCGAAATCATGAAGGCGGCCGGAATTGTCAAATAAACTATCACCCAAGCCGGATAAACCGGAAAGAACAGCCACAAAGACGCCAAGCCATAAAAATAAATGTTTATTATCTGAACTTACCCGTGGCAAGCCACGGGGTATCCATGAATGATACATTATATTTTAACGCAGTCCCGCTAAACTGAAGCGGGACGGGGGATCAAACCCGGTAGATTTCGTAATCTCCACCGCACACTCATTGTAATTTGTGTAATCTGCGAAATCTGTGGATTAAACTTCGTGTCTTGGTGTCTTCGTGGCGAATATATTTTGTTAGATAAATCCTTTGTGCACATCATGTGATTTCAATAAATACATACTAAAAAGAGGTGATACCAGTGCGCGTAAGTAACACGGCCATAGGACTGTTTCTCATCATTTTTGCCCTGGCGGTGATCATCCATACCCAAACGTTTCCGTCACTGGACAACGGGTATCCGGGACCATCGCTGTTTCCGAGGGTTCTGGCCGTGTTATTCATCCTGGCCGGGATCGGATTGATCATCCAGGGGATTAAAAAGCGGGAAAAAATACTGAAATTCGATATCGGTGCCGTCAGCCGGACCGGCTGGATCAACATCCTGTTTGTGCTGGGGGCGGTGGTCGGCTACATTTTTCTTGCCGACGCCATCGGCTTTTTAATTCTGTCCTTCGTGATCATGATGGTCCTGATGAAGTGGTTGCGGGCCAAAACCAGCTGGAGCCTGGTGATGTCGGTCAGTGTAACCCTGGCCATCTACATCCTGTTTGCGAAAATTCTGCTGGTTCCTTTACCGTGGGGCTTGTGGGGCTGGTAAAATTATGGAAAACATTCTGACCGCTGTTTCATTGATCGTACAACCGTACGTATTGATCGTCATCTGCATTTCCGCCCTGTACGGTTTGTTTGTCGGTGCCATTCCGGGGCTGACGGCAACCATGGCCACGGCCTTGCTGGTGCCGGTCACGTTTTTCATGGACCCTGTGCCGGCCCTGGCCGCCATCGTGACCATGGAGGCCATGGCGATTTTCGCCGGAGACATACCGGGCGCACTTGTCCGCATTCCCGGCACGCCGTCATCGGCCGCTTACGTCCAGGAGTCATATGCCATGACGCAAAAAGGCCAGGCCGGCTTTGTTCTGGGCGTGGATGTCACCGTGGCGGCCATCGGTGGAATGATTGGTGCCCTCATTCTCATTATGCTGGCACCGATGCTGGCCGAAGTTGCCATGCAGTTTACATCGTTCGAATATTTCTGGCTGGCCTGTATCGGTTTGAGCTGTTCGGTCCTGGTAACCAAGGGATCTCTGCTCAAAGGTCTTATTTCCCTGTTGATCGGGCTTATGATGACCACCGTCGGCGTGGACATAACCCTGGGGTATCCGCGCTTTACTTTTGGGGTAACCGATTTTCTCAACGGTTTTACCTTCATTCCGGCGATGATCGGCATGTTCGGCGTGTCGGAAGTCATGCGTAACGTGTCGTCCGAGGATGTCGCCTTTAAAGTCAGCGCTGTTCAAACCAAGAAAATATTTTCCGGTATCGGCCGAACCTTGAGAAAATATAAGCTCAATATCGGCCGGGCCGGACTGCTCGGAACTTTTGTCGGCATCCTGCCCGGTGCCGGCGCAGATATCGGCGCCTGGATTTCGTATGCGGTCAGCAAGCGGTTTTCCAAAGACGCGGATAAATACGGAACCGGTCATATCGAAGGCATTGTCGATGCCGGTACCGCCAACAATGCCGGACTCGGCGGCGCCTGGGTTCCGGCACTGGTTTTCGGCATTCCGGGTGATTCCATCACTGCCATCGTGATTGGCGTGCTGTTTATGAAAGGGTTGCGGCCCGGACCGATGATATTTCAGCAAACCCCGGAAATCCTGTATGCAGTGTATGTTACCTTCATACTGGCGAACATAATCTTAATCCCTTTCGGTATCATGGCGATCAAAGCCGGCAGCCAGATGCTGCGTGTACCCCGCAACATGCTCATGCCGGCTATCCTGATGTTCTGTATCGTCGGCTCTTTCGCCATCAACAACACCACTTTCGACGTGGGTGTGATGCTGGCCTGCGGAATTTTAGCCTATTTTATGGAGGCCAACGATATACCGGTGGCACCGGCCATCCTGGGCATCGTGCTGGGCCGCTTGCTGGAGGATAGCTTCATGGTGTCCATGATCAAAAGCGATTGGGATCTGACCATTTTCTTCCAGCGGCCAGTCAGTGCCATACTGGGTGTGATTACCATCATTCTGTGGAGCAGCCCGTTTATTGCGGCGTTCCGAAGCTGGTGGCGCGAATCCAAGCAGGCGGACTGATTGTAGGCGATAGGGGCCGAACATGGGGAGAAGCCCATGGCATACTTATAATCAAACATAGAAATCCTGGTCCTACGGGACAGGATTCTTTACTTATAATTATACGATGTTCAAAATTTCGTTCCGTTTGAGGCTAATAAATTATTCAGGACTCAAATTACAAACTATAATTTTTACTCTTATATTAAAAGAAAGAGCGACTCGCGGCGCAAGCGCCTGCGCTGCGTGCGCGATACCTTGATCCGGTATCTGGTATCCTGCATCTGGCATCAAGCATCTAATAATTAGAATTTTAGCTGATAGACCAACCCTGAACAACGGAGCAATTTTTTGATAACCACTATAAACCTACAGGGGCATCCGATCATTCGGGATGCCTCTTTGCTATTTTATCCATCGGATTTGGCTTAAAACCGTTGACGATAAACTGCTTTGGCGCTAAATTTCGCCGAGGAGGTGGGTCTTATGAAAGCGCTGGTTCTCGAAGAATACAATCGACTGGTTTACAAAGACGTCCCCCAGCCGTCGATCGGCCCGGATGATGTGCTCGTCCAGGTTAAAGCCTGCGGTATCTGCGGCAGCGATGTGCACGGCCTGGACGGCAGCACCGGGCGGCGCATACCGCCGGTCATCATGGGGCATGAAGCGGCAGGGGTAATAGCCGCCACCGGTAAAAACGTTACGGAGTACGAAATCGAAGACCGGGTCACCTTTGATTCAACCATTTACTGCGGCACCTGTCATTACTGCCGCCGGGGAGAAATCAACCTGTGTGACAACCGCCGCGTATTGGGTGTGTCCTGTGATGAATACAGCCAGAACGGTGCCTTCGCCGAATATGTCGCTTTGCCGCAGCATATTTTGTATCGGCTGCCGGAAGGCATCAGCTTTGAACATGCTGCTATGGTGGAGGCGTGCTCCATCGCATTTCACGGAGTCGAGCGCATGCCGGTTTGCATCAATGACACGGCCGTGGTGGTGGGAGCTGGTATGATCGGGCTGCTGGTGGTTCAAACCTTGCGGACAGCGGGCTGTGGTGTGATCGTTGCCGTGGATGTGGTGCAGGAGAAACTGGAAATGGCCCGATCGCTTGGGGCGGATGTCTGCATCAACGCGACTGCGGATGACGTAGGGACTGAAATCAGTCGCCTGACCGCCGGCCGGGGTGCCGACATCGCTTGTGAGGCCGTCGGAACCGAAGCAGCCTTTCAAACGGCCCTGGGCAGCCTGCGCAAGGGCGGACACCTGGCGCTGATCGGAAACCTGGTGCCTGCCATCGAGATGCCGCTTCAGGTCATTGTGACCCGCGAGGTTACTCTCTACGGGTCCTGTGCCTCCTGCGGGGAATACCCGGCCTGCTTGGATATGATTGCCCGGGGCGGTATCAATGTCGATAAGCTCATCAGCGCCGTTGCTCCCCTTTCCGAGGGTGCCGAATGGTTTCAGCGTTTGTACCGCCAGGAAAAAGGATTGCTCAAAGTCATTCTTACACCCTGATAGGGGTAACCTGGAAAAGTTGCAAGTGAGCAAAAGTTTCAAGTGACTAAAGCTGACGAGTCACATCACACTTTCTACTGAAAAGCGTAATATCACGGTTGTCCGCCATCGAAATTAAGAATGCCCAAACTAAGGTGCGACGCTTTTTCCAACATAACGTTTGAAAAATGTGGCTCTTTCAGAGCAGTGAATAACATACTGGATTGTAAAAGGACTGTTGCGTGTTCCGGGTTGCGGGTTACGGGTTTTTAATAGGATGGTTTCCTTTTTTTAACGCGTAACCCGCAACACGTAACACGCAGCATCATCTTTCATAGCAATATCAACTTGTTGTCTGAGATCGACAGCAAATTGTCGATATGAAGTTATCAAGCACCTAACACCAATGGAGGACCTGCGTGAGTGAACAGCTGTTTGACCTTTCTGAAAAAGTGGCTATCGTTACCGGAACCAGCCGCGGGTTGGGCCAGTATTTCGGCCGGGCACTGGCCCGGGCCGGAGCGGATTTAGTGATCACCAGCCGCAATGTAAATGATTTATACGCCTTTAGGGACGAAATCGAAGCCCTAGGGCGCAGGGCCCTGCCGCTGCCACTGGATGTGGGCCAGTACGACAGCATCCAGGCCATGGCTGAGGCCGCTTATAAACATTACGGCCGAATAGATATCCTGGTGAACAATGCCGGTTGCAACGTACGCAAACCCAGTGTGGACATTACCTGGGAGGACTGGAACCTAGTGCTGAACACCAATCTGCGCGGAACATTTTTTGTGGCCCAGGCGGTGGCGCGCAAGATGATACCCCGCAAATACGGCAGAATCATTAACATCGGCTCCGTTACCACCGTATTCGGTTACGCGGGTCTGGCGCCTTACTGTGCCAGCCGCGGAGGTGTCAAACAGCTCACCATGTCGCTGGCGGATGACTGGGGAAAACACGGTGTCACCGTAAATTGCCTGGCCCCCGGCTGGTTTAAGACCGCCCAAACCCGGGTATTGTATGAAGACCGGCAGTGGGTGGACTATCTTGTCGACAGGATACCGCTCAAGCGTCCCGGTGAACCCAACGACCTCGACGGTACGGTTGTATTTCTTGCCTCGGATGCCAGTGAGTATATCACCGGCCAGACGATTCTGGTAGACGGCGGGATCAGCACCGGCTCGACCCGGGCGATGCCGCAATCTAAATAGATCGAATAGTCGTTTTTCCGACTGCTGACCTAAACATAAGCGTTGATGAATATGCAAAAAGTCGAATACATCACGTGTTTCGTGTTTGGTGTATTGTGTTTCGCCTGAAATAAAGGCGTCCCATGGTATAGACAACCAAACACTAAATACCAAATCCCAAACACTCTCGTAAAAATTCACCTGACATTCCACGAGACCATCAAAAATATTAAGGAAAAGAAATGAACAAACAAAAACCAATAACCCTTCGCCTGAACAGCACCGACAATGTCGTGGTGGTTCTCAGCACTATTGAAAAGGGAACAGAAATTGCAATTGAACGAATTACCAGCCTCGATCCGATAACCGCCGGTCATAAAATCGCGACGGCTTCGATCAGGAAAGGCGAACCGATCCGCAAATACGGACAGATTATCGGGTTTGCATCCTGTGATATAAGCGCCGGAGAACATGTCCACATCCACAATGTTTCCATGGGTGATTTCGACCATGATTATGCCTTTGGCGCCGATACGAGCGCCGCAGCCGCGGTTGATCCCCGGCCGGCAACTTTTGACGGGATCGTTCGTCCGGACGGCCGCGTCGCTACCCGCAACTATATTGGTGTGATCAGCAGCGTAAACTGCTCGGCTTCGGTTTGCCGATTCATAGCCGATGCGTTTCGTGGTGACGCTCTCAGGGACTTTGCCAACGTTGACGGCGTGGTCCCAATCACCCACACGACTGGCTGCGCCATTGACCCTGAAGGCGACGGATACGATTGCCTGCTGAACGCCATCGCCGGCTATGCCCGGCATCCGAACTTCGGTGGGGTTCTCGTGATCGGGTTAGGTTGTGAGGTCTTGCAGACCGAAGCCGTGGTGGAGAGCCTGGGTGTGAAGGAAAGCCCGTTTTTCAAGGCGATGACCATCCAGAATACCGGCGGCATTCGGCGCAGCGTGGAAAAAGGTATTGCCGATATTCAGGCCATGCTGCCAGCCGTCAACCGGGTTGAACGGACACCGCTTCCTGCCAGCCACCTCATCTTAGGGCTTCAATGCGGCGGCTCCGACGGCTATTCGGGGATTACGGCCAACCCGGCCCTGGGCGTGGCTGCTGACCTGCTGGTGCGCAACGGAGGGACGGCCGTGTTGGGGGAAACGCCGGAAGTATTTGGCGCCGAACACCTCCTGACCCGGCGGGCCGTCAGCCGCGAGGTCGGCCAAAAACTGGTCGACCTCATTCACTGGTGGGAAGACTACACCGCCCGCAACGGCGGTGAAATGGACAACAATCCCTCGCCGGGGAACAGGGACGGCGGGCTGACGACTATTTTGGAGAAATCCCTGGGCGCAGTTGCCAAAGGCGGTACCACCAACTTGATCTACGTGTACAAATACGCCCGGCCGATCACAGCCAAAGGCCTGGTACTAATGGACACCCCCGGACACGATCCGGTTTCGATTACCGGCATGGTTGCCGGCGGCGCCAACGTCATTTGTTTTACCACCGGAAGGGGATCGGTCTACGGCTGCCGACCGGTTCCATCCATTAAACTGGCCTCCAATACGGATATGTACAACCGCTTGAAGGAAGACATGGACATTAACTGCGGTGTCGCCCTGAACGGCGAAGTCGGCATGCAAGAACTCGGCGAGAACATCTTTCGTAAGATTCTGGAAACCGCATCCGGGAAGAAAACCAAAAGCGAAGAACTGGGTATGGGTGACAATGAATTCGCGCCCTGGCACATAGGTGCGGTGATGTAACATAATTAGTGGTTGAACGAAAATCCTGCCGAATGAATCGTTGGGTTTCGCGCCTCGGGATCATAACTTCGTAAATGCCTTAAAGACCGGACTTTTCGTTCAAGCACTAATTATTCGCAAAAGGAGTCTGAAGCAATGAATATACTCAGTGTGGATGTGGGCACTACCGCCATGAAAATGGGAGTCTTCGAAGAAGACGGTGAGGATATTACCCTCATCCGGCAATACGCCCGGGAATATCCCATCAACACCTACAATGACGGACTGTTCAGTGACATCGAGCCGCAGAAATGGCAGCAGGCTTTTGTCGCCGGCTGCCAGGAGATGCGCGAGTTGATGCCGGATGTCGATGTCATCGCGCTATCAGGCACCACGCCCGGTCTTACGGCCATGGACAAGGCGGGCGAAGCGCTCAACCCGGCCATTCTCATGCTGGATCAGCGCTCCCGCACCCAAGCCCGGCACATTATAAACACGGTCGGCATGGAACTGCTGTTGAATGCCACTGCCAATATGCCGGTGGCCGGTGGCTGTTCGTTGGCCAGTATTCTCTGGATCAAAGACAACCTGCCGGGGGTGTTTAAAAAGACTTATGTATTCGGTCACTCCAACACCTTCATGGCCAGATGGCTGGGCGATACATTTGCTATGGATCCCTCGTCAGCGTCTCTGACGGCCATGTACAACACCGTTGAAAACGATATGACCTGGAATGAAGACATCATCGAGTCGTTTGGGCTGACCGTATCTCGATTGCCGAAATTGATGCCGGCCTATCACAGCACGGGTCGTTTAAAAAAAAGTCTGGTGGCTGAGGTCGGATTAAAAAAACAACCGCCGGTGTTGATCGGTGGCAATGATGCCGTTCTGGCGGCATACTCGGTCGGAATCCGTGAGCCTGGAGATATATTCAATATTAACGGCACCTGTGAAATTACGATGACTTGTCTTTCAAAGTGTTTTCCCTCTAAAAACTTCAATATTCGCACCCATGTTCTACCCGAGCGCTGGTTTTCCTTTTATGTAATGAATGCGGGCGGTAAGGCCTTTGAATGGTTCAAAGACCTTTTCTGCAGCGAGATGACTTCAGAAAAGTTCTTCGAAGAATTTATTCCCAAGGCCATTGATAAATGGCTCCACAAAGAAAGCGGTGTTACCTACATTCCTTACTTGATGGGCTCACGCTATTCGCTGCTGCCCCTCAAAGCCGAGTTTCGGGGATTAACCCAAGAGACATCGCGTGAAGAGCTTCTGGCGGCCATGGTTAAAGGGCTCTGCGAATATCAGCGGGAAAATCTAAAGGAAATTGCGGTCGAGATGCCGCTGAAAGACGAAATCCTGGTCTCGGGCGGGGCTGTCAATCCGGCCATAATCCGTGCCAAGACCAAATGGATGCGCAATTGCTGGTACAAAATGGAAACCGAATCTTCCCTCAAAGGTGCGGCCCTGCTGGGAAGGAAATATCTGGAAGAGTTCGGCGCTTAGCAAGCCCCAACCCGTATAAACCGGAAAGAATAGCCACAAGGCACCAAGACACAAAGGGTAAATTTTTATTATAGTTAAACCCTAACATTGCATAAATTCTTGCCATCTGGCATTGCCGACATGCATGAGACGGTTGTGTTTTCTGGGCAGATGCTGGATGCTTGATACTTGATGCTGGATATTTAGCAATACACTAATGATGAAATCCAAAAACATCCAGTA
>Ga0126331_1000539_pt1 | contig 11494 bp, 10 predicted proteins | sample InaspJWI98metaG_FD_96379 | JGI IMG/M metagenome (GOLD analysis project Ga0126331, IMG submission 96379) | Marine gutless worms symbiont microbial communities from Oahu, Hawaii - Inanidrilus sp. 2 OAHU.JWI-98 metaG | ecosystem: Host-associated > Annelida > Digestive system > Unclassified | place... | reverse complement strand
TCTCAACTGCTACAACCATTTAACGGCCTCTTTTCCAGGACAACCTGGGTAAGCCGGTACCAGAAAGGCAAAACCAATCTGGATTTTACTGGAGCAAGAGACAGTGAGTGGCAGTGGCATCAGATGGACCATATGCAAGTCTGCACCTCGCTCCAGACAGATAACCACATCATTACAGTACCCCAACACTCTGTTTTTTACAGGCCGGATGCCCTTCCTGCCGCCCAACCAACAGCGTCAAAGCACTGAAGGCACTAAGCACTGAGGCACTCGAAAAATTTTCACTTAAAATCAAGTCTATATTATCTGACTGCTCCATTGTCGCGGGGCCCTTAAAAGCCATGGACCCCTAGGCCATGGCCTACTCAGTCTATTGGGTAATCCGGCAGTGGTATTAATTAGTAGTGTTAATTATATTTAGCAATAACACCAATCAGTCTGCAGTTACTTCACCACGATTGTCATACTGATTGTAACTGATCCAGTCACAAGCAATTGGTGCTGAGAGCATGGCATCGCTCAACCCAAATGCCTCCGCAAGGCCGATCGCCTCCGGAGCTAACTCACGGCACAGTCGCCTGGCTTCGGCTGGAACTGCTTTAGCCATGTCACCTGGCAAACCAGCATCAGACAGGGCATACCAGCCGAGAGCTCTCTCGATGCAGTCCACAGCATACAGTCGATAGAGGCGGTCAAGGACTGGACGTAGGTCAGCATCAGCCTTGCTAATGACACTGAGGAACTGCTCGCTGACCAGTCGTTCAGCATAGGCGACTGCTGCAGCCTGCACTGCATCACTCTGATGGTACATCCACGCCACAAACAAGCCCTCTTTGCCAACTCGTTTCATCTCGCCACCAACTTCCATGAACAAAGCGTCCTCACGACGAAGAAGCAGATGATGAAGATAGGAAGCACTGCCAAGATCAGCTGTTGGTGCATCTTTGGGTGCCTGTGGGCCTCGATAAATTGCCAGTCGTTCTTTGGTCACCTGGAAAACAGCAAAACAGACATGCAGGTAGGTACATCTCCAGCAGTAAGAAACAACTTTTTTTTCAGTTTTAAGTGACCGTGAAGGCTCCCACTGTACCATGTGCCACATTGCTCTTAAGCATTTTCACTCTATGTTCAGTCAGTAACATCACAAAAATACACGATTTAATGCTACAGTCCAACGGAATTTTGGGCTTGATTTTGTAGCAAAACAGCACAAATCATTGCAGAAACTTCAACCAGTTTACAGCTTAGTCAAAGCTACATGTTAACTTCCCTACTTAGGCTATGGCACACCCTCGATATGGCGGGCTGATACGAGCATCACAGCCAAAATACTGCTTCTGGGGGGAGTTTTTTGGGGCTTGCAAAACCCCTATGCAGAAATTTGGAAATTTATCATGGGTATACGCTCTGGCACACCAATTCACATCTGCTGTTTCAAACACAGTCTATATCAGTGTCCGAAAGGCTGCATTGTATTGGTGATAGAAAAACAAAACGCGTTTTGGTGGCATCTGGAATTAAGTTAGTTACATATGGTTAATGAACTCTACAGACAGGACGAAAAAGAATTTAATACATCTAGTCTTTGTATAGTTCACAGTGTAGAAGTATTCAAACGATAGTCTTTCTTTTTACAACTGCGAAGAATAATTACTACAGATCGTTAACTTTAATGCCACCCTAATAATCTCCAAAGGCTCTCCTTTGACAACTTGGCCCAACCCACAGCAACTGTGGCAAATAGGAATATTTTTGGAAGTTATGCCAATTATTACGACAAATCATCTTCACAGTAGTATGTTACAATTTAGCAGGAACACTACATCAAAGAATGAGCACTACCTTTTGCATGAGGACACTGTTGTCACCCTCAGCAGTCATTGCAGCATGTGCCATCTCAATGAAAGGACCAAAACGATTGCACGACAGATAACCTTGGCCTCCACATCTCTCCCTTGCCACACTTGCCACCTGCTCAGCAGTCCATGATGCCAGCGGCTTCATGGCACAGCACATGGTGACGACATCGGCATGGTCTGACTCATCAGCTGACTGGTCGATCCAACGGTCTTTCACATAATCCAGGCCGAAGCACACGGCATACGTCCTTGCCAGAAGCGGCAACAGTGCCCTCTGCTGCAGCTGATAGGCAAGGATTGGAGTGTCAGAGCGACCATTTGGCCCAACGGTGAGGCGCGTGGCAGCATATCGCAGGGCAATTGCCAATGTGGCTTTCGCAACACCAACTGACATACTCGAAAGGCAGATTCGGCCGGACAACAGCTGGTCTGCAACTGCCAGAAAGCGAGCTCTTGTACCGTGAATTGGAGAGGAATATGAACCATCAGTGGTGACATCTCCATACCTACATCAGTTACCAGCAGCAGTGTCAGTAATCATGTGTATACGTGATCCTGTGCTGTGGTAACAAAAATGAATGTTAATGATGAATGTGTCAAGTATGCTGACTTACAGCTGTGACTGAATGTGTGTGTCTGTGTGTCTAGAAAAAAAGCGAGCCCCCAAACACTTTGCACTGAGAAGTGCAAACAAGTCCCGTATTGAACAAAATTAAGCGTGCAGTCGCCCAGAAGTGAGTTATTGTCGCCAACTTTCATACGATTCCATCATACCACTTACACACACACACCCGTTTAACGGCCCTTTTTCCAGGACTACCCAGGTCAGCCGGTACCAGAAAGGTAAAGCCAATCTGGATTTTACTGAAGCAACAGACAGTGAGTGGCAGTGGCATCAGCTGGGCCATATGCAAGTCTGCACCCAGCTCCAGACAGACAACCACGCCAGCACCCCACCACTCAGTTTTTTACAGACCAGATGCCCTTCCTGCCACCCAACCAACAGCGTCAAAGCACTGAAGGCAATCAAACCACTTAACATATTTTTAAATTTTACTAATTGTTTTCACAGATTTCAGTTACCGACATGACTTGCTTACTATGCACGACGCACGTCACTTACATCCCCCAGGACGTTGACGTCATTTTGTTAATAAACAAAATGTTCTCAAAAGAAGATAGACTTTTAATTAAAGTTCTTAAGAGTTGAAAAGGGATATGATGAGCATAAACTTTAAATGGTCAGACTATTTAAATTGACAGCAGCTGCGTTTTGTTAACCGGATTTTTGGCTGGTTTTACTTAGAGTTTAATTTTAAACCAACATTAATGTGTATTTTGCAGAAACGACACATCACTGTTTGAAATACATGTGGCTACCCTTACGTAAAATTGTATTTAATTCAGCGAACATTTACTCGTGGTATTGCAAAATCTTTACAGGGCTCATTTTTTTCTGGACACAGTGCTTTGACACTGTTAGTTGGGTGGCAGGAAGGGCATCTGGCCTGTAAAAAACTGGCATGGTTATCTGTCTGCAGGGAGGTGCAGACTTACATACAGCCCAGCTGATGCCACTGCCACTCACTGACTCTTGTTTCAGTAAAATCCAGATTGGTTTTACCTTTCTGGTACCAGCTCACCCAGGTAGTCCTGCTCCTGAACAAAAGGCCATTAAATGGGTGTGTGTGTACACCAGCATCTAGCAAGATGAAATACGTGTGTCCATATGTTGCAATATCATTGGCCTCACAGAGTCCTTACCACATCACAGCAGCAGACAATCTCAATCCTTTCATGTCAGAAGAACAATGCAAATTTCTGTTACAGTGCATCCGAAGTTTGCTGTTGCGTGTTATCTGGAAATGGAATAAACTGAATTATTTAGTAATATCAGAACACATTCTATCATATATTTATTCATTCTGCAACTGGAAAATTTTATCTGCTGGCCGTATTTCTGTGCGGCACATTTATAGCTGCTCCCCATGCAAGCTGATGCGGAAAAAAACTGACCTGTTGAAGAGATTGGTGCGAGGAACGCGAACTTTGTCAAAGCTAAGCCGTGCATTGTCGACTCCATTTAGACCCATCTTGACACCCATGTCCACCACAGTGACTCCAGGCAACGGTTGCATCTCTTTGTCACGGACTGTAACGAGAATTGCATGTACTCCATATCCAACACCATCAATCACCAACTGTGCAAAGACAATTGCATGATGGGCATGCACTGCTCCATTGGTTATCCAGTACCTGCAAATACACACACACACACCCGTTTAACGGCCCTTTGTCTGGGACTACCCAGGTGAGCCGGTACCAGAAAGGTAAAACCAATCTGGATTTTGCTGGAGCAAGAGACAGTGAGTGGCAGTGGCATCAGCTGGGCCATATGCAAGTCTGCACCTAACCACACCAGCACCTCACTACTCAGTTTTTTTACAGGCCGGATGCCCTTCCTGTCGCCCAACCAACAGCAATCACAGCACTGAAGGCAAATAAAACACCAGAAAACTTTACCTGTTTACAGTTGCACTATGCATAACAAAACTGGAATGCAAGTGTTAGCTGTGTTGCCACAATCTTGAAGAAGAAAAAAAAGAATGCCATGTGGTGTTTACAAAGCTGCTTTCACTATGCAATGTGGCTAAAAAAACAAATGCAAAGCTTACCAGTTAAATAGCATGCATGGTTCGTGAGCATGCTTTTCAAGGAAAGTGTAGCAGCTACCAAACTTAATGGCAAAGTCCCAAAAATGCAATTAAGATGTGATGCCAATAATACAATACACACTGCCACACGAGAATGTGATGAGTAATGTAGCAAGCAACAATTGTGGTAAGTTTTTTGTAAATATTAAACAATTTACTACAGTGCCACCTACTTCTGTGCAAGAGTTGTTGGTGAATTAATGACAAATTCATCTGTCTTGCGATCATATGTTGCGGTGGTCTCCATCTCCACAGCATTATTGCCATATCCAAGCTCTGTAAGGGCAAAGCAGCCAATGTCTTCTAGTGTGTCAATGCCAGCCAACAGCTGTGCATGGTGTCTCTCTGTACCAAGGCGAAGAACAGTGCCTCCAAACAGGTTGAACTGAACAGTCATTTTGGTTGCCGTACTTCCATCAACAACGGCTGTCATCTCATGTGCAGTGAAAATGCGTCTCGGATCGCCACGGAAGTCGAGGACAGAGATATGTTTCTTATCACAGATTTCCTTCAGTCTGAACAGGGCCAGCTTGCGCTCAGCATCCAAAGCTATGTTATAGCGAGGTGTAAAGAGTGGCTGGCTGAAAAGCTGTTGCATCTGGTCCCTCTGTTCACGACTGCCATGGTCAACAAGATCTCTCAGTTTGCCAACGTCGAATGATACAGAACCCCATTTACTGCGCAGCTGCTGCAGACTTGGCTTGGAAGAAGCATCATCACCAAACCTTACTTCATGCTTCTCGCCCATAACTGACGACGAAGCTACATAACGACGGTACATGAACAAGAAATTTCTGGAAATCCTCTGTGACTGCACTGCCACAGCGCCTTTAGACAATGCCATCATCTACCTGCAACCAATATAGGCACTTTAAAGTGTTACAGGCAATCAATTAATCATCGTTTAATAGATAAAATGACATAACGCATTTTGACACACAATGCTACGACAATGGGCCGACGTTTGTAACATTTGTATTTGTTAATGTCTGGATACTCATCTAGTCATACGCGTGGTGTACTTAATTAGCAGAATACAGATGAAAATTTCAACAAAGCTTGGCCCTGAAGTTGAAACACTGAACATCGGCCCACCGGTATTGGGGCATATAGCCATACAGGAGAAAATCAGCTACAAACCAAACTTGAACACATTCGCATTACATACACTTAGTATTATGTAAAGCACAACATCATATGAATACGCTTACCGATTTAACAAAACATCTTTAAAATCACACCCACAAAGTGTTGTTGTTGATAATCTTATTTGAACTTTGGCCAACTTAAGTGTTGGGGTCAGTAGGTCATCAACTCAAGCTTGCTTCACGTAACGTAGTAGTTGAGAAGGCGATGATCGAAAAATGGAAACTGGGTGATACAAAGATGGGTGATGGAGACGCACCAACGGTGATTAGAGGAATTACTGTGGACATAATCATGTCGCAAGAGTGTTACTTTATAAAGCTGGTTTATTCTTTGGGGATCCTTTCATTTTTTTTTTAAAATCAAATGTCTGACAACAGGCCCAGGTCTCGAGATCAAATTTGTTTCGGCCTCTGTCCGTCGATCTTGTGATCTAGAAACTGACGTTTAAACATCTGTCAAGTGTGAACCAACGTTCTAATGTAATTTGGTTTAAAATCGCTAAAACAATATAGGCCTATTTGCCGCAGCCCTTCATGCAGATCTTGGGCCCAGGGGCGTCCAGTCAATGTTAAGCAAGATGCGCCATGGATAAAGTTTAGGGAGGAAAGACAGAAACCCCAAAGAAAGAAGGGGGAATTTTAATTTATCGTTATAAATTCGCGGTAATCGGCTAACTGCCTTTCATAGTAATGGCCTGAATACAAAAATTGCATCTTTTCACTTGTATGCTGTAATCTACTTCATGAGATTTAACCAGTCTGTCCAGTCACTGCTTCCTTCAGGAGTATCACGTTGAGTATTGGAGACTTGCTGTTCAATCTGCTGCCCAAACGTGATGACCACGCATCAAGGTATTTGTCACTTACACTTCTCTTCAATCCCCCGAGACGGGACAGACACTAAGCAACTAGATGCATTACACGTACCACTAAATGCAACCAGCATAATCAGCTAATAAAGTTCAAAAATCCAACCTGTTGCCGTCTCCTGTTACTGTCATTACAGTCGTTCCGTAGGCATACAGTGCACTGTATGTATGTATTGATACTGCATGAAGAGGTTCAGGAATCCCACTTGTTTTACAAGCAAATGATATTATTTGGCAGCAACTGTGGTTCTGTATCGAAATGTTAAAACAATGTTTGCTAAAATGACGCTAAAGGTACAGATGATGATAATAATGTGTAGATAATAAAAGTGTAGATAACACTGTCGAGGAGAACTCCAGCATCTTCGTAGTCCAAACCCACTGGTTGCCATCAGCAAGGGCATGCGGGCAGTAAAACTTTGCACCAACAAAATCCTCCAGTTCTTAATTGGAGGTACCGGCTAACGCAGTTTGACCTGTGTAATGGCCGTAAAATGGTGGTTGTTGTTGTGTTGTTGTAAAATGACTTTAGAAAGCCTATTACATACATGTAGTGATATGACGTGCATCAGGAACGATGGGGCAGTCATAAGTGTATAGTAACATTATTATCATCAACAACAACAATGGTAATAGTAAAATTTGAAACTATGATGCAACAGCAACGTCCATCAACAGTCTGTGAACATCTGTAAACAATCCAATAAGTCAAATCTACATGAATACACAATCCAATACACAAAACTAGTAGAAACAAAACTAAAACACAACTAAATCTACGAACACAAACATTTGATACAAATACCATTTTCATGTGCAAATGCACTGCACTGTAACTGTATACAAGATATTCACATAACTGTAATCACAACATCTAATCAAGTTCAACTGCGGAATACCTCACTGACAGCACAGTTTAACAATAGAAATGGTGCATGTAAATGATATAATATATATTCTCTGACAGTTGTGTCAAATGACAACACTGCAAACTCTCTTATGTGCTCACCTGATAGTAACTAATATATGTGTGCATACATATACACAAAAACTAATCAACTGTAGCAGCATGCAAAGATGCAAAACTGAATATTTCATATGCTGCAACTCTGTCACGTAATTACATAAATAATTTTTTTTCATATTTAAAAACAAATATCTCGAGTTCATTTTGTCATTCAAAAAACATATGTGAACAACAATTTCATGAAACATTTATCAACAGACAAAATGGTACCAGCATGGAGATGGTGTATGAAACACTGCTTAGGAAAACTCTAGCAGCTTCTCCATAATCTGAATGTACCAGCAATGGCACGTGAACAAAACAATCTGTTCAGTCCTTAACTGGAGGTGCCAGGTAATGGCCATCAACAAACATTGCTGAAAACACGGAAACTGAATGGGAAAGTAAAATGCATACCAACAGATAAGACAGTTCACAGATACGAGACAGCAAAAATTAAACCACACTGTCTCAAAAAACGACACCATAACTTCAATGCACATAAACCGATTTCAGTATCTTTTGACAGAGACGTTGCTGAGAGTACACTATTGAATGGTAATTTGTTTTCCCACCTCATCTAACCAATGTCTTTGCACTACCTGGGAAAACATGGAAATGCAAAAATTGGGTCTCTTAAATGGTGTGTTTTAAATGGTTTGCCAGATTTGGTTTGAGTAGAGTTTAACGCCCCACCCGACACAGTATAGGTCATTTCGGAGGCGGGGTTTGCCAGAGTTCACATTTCTGCCAAAAATTATCAAAATCGGTTAATGCACCTCAGCCAAGCACATGAACTTTTTTTTTGAGACACAGTGTATTGTATGCCTCCTGCAGGCAGGAAACAGAAAAACAGATAGAAGAAAAAAACACGAACAGTTCAAAGCACATATGGCTGCAACTGAGACAACTGTCTAACAAATGATGTGCACTGCCACAGGCAAGGACATCTATGAGACAGTCAAAAGGCATAGAATTCTATACATTTTGTGGGGACTGCATAAACATTAAAGTTCATACGATACAGGGTAAACCAACTATAATTTGACTTAAAATGAAAGCAAACACAGAATTCATAGTTCAAAACTATTTAAGGCAAAACAGTATTCTTCTTGTACAAATACATTATTTGCAGATTTGTAGTGAGGCACTAAATACTAGACACAACAAGATGCTAATTATACCTATATAGTTGCTTTTCTGAATGATTCTGATATAAAACATTATACAATATTATACAGATCACAGGCAAAAGATACTACAAATGTGCACATTATATGTCCATAAACACTTTACAGCATCATTGAAGTACACGCTAATGTATGAATTGCTAACAGCTGTCATTTAGAAAAATTATTCAACAGGTTTCACACAAACCAGATGAAAAATTTTATAATGTTTATTAATTCTACTGATATCTACAAGGTTCAGCTAAGTAAGACCAAACAAAAGAATGATCATTTTGACATTCTGTTAACTTAACAGAAGGTTACCAGACGTTGTTTCGAGTTCTGACATGGGAATAGAAATTCTGTTAAATTAATCAGTATATTATACATTAAAGTAACCATGCATCACCATATCACCATTTTCATGAAGTAACTATCTTACATCAATTAAAATGAAAGTCTAAGTAGTCGCAGCACTGGAAATTTTCTACCACCTCAGACTGCATATGCTGTTGACAGAGTTGTAAACTTCTGATATTTATCATATCCAGAATTTGGTTCCAGATCACTTCCAAACCTTAATAAACTCTTCTCTGGTCTGTGGTCTACCTACTACCCAATCTTATGAAAATCCACCTATCTTTCTACAAAAATGTGCAATCAAAGCACTGATTATCACCGCCATCAGTGGTAGAGACAAACAACTAATTATCAATTAAAACTATTATTCCATTAATCTCAAATACATATGTCTGTGCGTAAGTTGTAAGCGGTACATTACAGGAATTAATATTTATCACTAATCAAATCAAACATTGCTACTATGTCTACTACGGAAAGAGCAATACAATGACTAGTGTAAGAGACTGATGAGAAACAAAATCTTGGGCGATTCGTTCTCTTCTAACAGATGTAACGAGCATGTAACTTCATACTATCACAACATCTGAGTATGACAAAAAGGGAAATCCCTGTACAACGGGTAAAGAAGCTATAACTTCGGCCACAGAAAAAACACAACAATTCCATTCAGCAGAAAAGAAACAGTTTATCCTACTTCTGGCCAGCAGCAGCATAGTCAGGTCTTTGATAGGTACCACATATACTTATGGACCATGTATGATCCATCTGAGTTAGTGCTGTTTGCAAACGATGTAGTCAGTAGCTGCCAGCCAGATGCCTGCAGATGATGCATCAACGCCATCTTAGCTCCACCACCAGCAGTAACATTTACTGATCGATATTCTGCATCTCCAACTCGAAGGTCACGCATTGTCTTTTCTGGCAGTGGTAGCATTAACAGTGCTTGTCGTGCACCTGATATCACCAACCCACTGTTTTTTAACTCTGCATTAATGCCACGAGGAGGATCTGAATAAAAACGGTAGAAGTATGCAGTTTCTTCAAAGTCCAACATTTCAAGATAGAAACCAGGTCGCCGTGTTGTGTTCGAAGACACCGACCGTGATCGGATAGACTTTAAGGCAGTAACAAGCGGTACAACTTGATAGAAATCGGCCTCCGCCTCTAGAAGATCAAAGTCTTTAAATCCATGTGGCAAACAAAGGTGTCCAGTGCGAAGAAAATTCAGTATGTGTCGAAACATGTAACCATCACGATCGATAAAGTGATTGCCGTCACGATCCAGCGATGGTGGCGATGGTGCAAATCGATTGCCAAACATTGCACCAAGCATCGAGTCTGCATATTTTGTCAGAGTTGACCGTGTTGTCGTATACAATACACCGCCAACATTTAATGTTAACACCTCATCGGAGGACAACATCGACATCGTAGCTCAAACGTGATGTACGTTGCTTAGCAGCTTGCAGACAAACAAAGCCCCAAAGCTGTACACAAAACAATGAATTTATCAGACATAATTCAACAAAAATTTGCCATATTGTAGTATTTTAAAAGCAATTAATTACAACAAAAACATTATTACCTTGAAACTTAGAATTCCTACTACTTGTAAGTCATGTATGTACGAAAGGTTGCTAAATGGTTTCAGGTAAAATGGTAACAGTTTCAAAAGCTTTTCCCTCCTAAAAATAGAAAATCGCATTGTTTCTCTATCGTTACACATGATCTCATCATAAGTCAGCAGCTCACAAGCTCATAACTAACAAGCTCCTGTTCTCAATTCCACCCAATCATGCTTTGTGTAACGTAAAGCAAAGCAACCGGGTATAGCAGTATGCAACAAGCCTCACTGCTTCAGAAACTCATATGCCATATGGGATGCGTGCATGTTTTCTATGCAATTATATGCCACAACTGTAAAACTGCTCACCACATGCCTAGGATGGGTGAGAGACGTGAGTCTGCATGTCAATATGACTGCACATTTTTGTACTTATTGATGTTATGGTTAGGTCAGTAGAACATAACCTGGGTTAGGTTTGGGATCAGTAATACTGTTAGAATTTTCCCGGCATAGAGCAATGCAACTGGACTGCAGGTGGTTTCTGACGTTTAGCCACAGTGATTAGTGTAACTGTATATAAGGTCGCAGTGGTCTAGTGGTTAGTGCATCCACCTGCGATGTGAGAGGACCCAGGTTCGAATCTCACCACTGACTGTAGTGTTTATCGTGATGGCTACTGCAATATGCAGCATTGGGCATGGGTTGCACCTTACTGGAGTGCCTAAGTCAGGACACCTAAATGAAACTGGTACCAATAGGAAATACAGAGGCCCGTAATGGTTATTACGTAACGAATGAC
>Ga0126331_1000537_pt1 | contig 11501 bp, 13 predicted proteins | sample InaspJWI98metaG_FD_96379 | JGI IMG/M metagenome (GOLD analysis project Ga0126331, IMG submission 96379) | Marine gutless worms symbiont microbial communities from Oahu, Hawaii - Inanidrilus sp. 2 OAHU.JWI-98 metaG | ecosystem: Host-associated > Annelida > Digestive system > Unclassified | place... | reverse complement strand
GGTAAGAAGGGGAAGGGGAGGGAGGGAAGGAAAAGGAAAGGGTTGGAAATAGGGAGGGAAGGGGCCAGGGGCCCCGAGTTCCCAGTTACGCCATTGACTATGACATAAGTAAACGGAGACTGGGCAGAACCTTCATCATGAGAATGATGGTGTTCATGGCAATCATCACCATGATGAAGTACTCGAACGGCGTCGAGACAACGAGCTTCCAGACTCGGAACTTGGCCGAGTTCTTGTTCTTGGGCATGTAGCGGCACGCCGGGTGAGCGTTGATCGCGAAGTCGATGCATTGTTTCTACGCCGACACACACGATCGACTTAACGAATACGCGCGGCTATAACTGACGTCGATTCATACGTTATTCAAGTTCCATGACGTAATTCAACACAAATATGACAGCAAACAACAGACTGCCTTTATTAATTAACCGAAACGGGTAAAAATAATGACGCCACAGCTGGTCTACCACGCCCATACGTATTCTTGCATTGTGATTTCCTGCAACCTCGTGAAACTTCGCAGAAAAATGAACATGTATATTTCTGGTTGCAGTCACATCACAGTTGCAGTCACAACTGTGAACACGAAATCGCACGATGTTGCATGGCGTCGCACGGTCGTCGTAGTCGCAGTCACAGCACAGTCATAATTGTCATAACAGTCAACGGTCATGAAAGCTAAATGCCGAAACTGTATTAAAGATTCTGGCATCAACTACAGCAGTGAACAAATAAATGAACTAGAATTACAGCTGTGAAATCTGTAAAATCTGCTTAACTTACCCACAAGTGCCAAAATGATAGTAAAATCTCGACTGTTGGTGTGGTTATCTGTCTAGAGTGAGGTGCAGATTGTTTGCATATGGTCCCGCTGATGCCAATGCATCCCAGAACCCCGTAGTCTCGTCATCAGACTTGTTTTACCTTTCTGGTATCCGCTTACCCAGGTTGTCCTGGAAAAGAGGCCGTTAAATGGATGTAGTGTAGTAGTATCATCGTATATGTGGTACAATAACGACTGTCAAATAAATAAATAAAGTGAACAAGTTGTTTTTGTTAGAGCACCAGACACGTGTGACAGAGACATCCAGAGATCTGGCAGATCTGCAGGCAGACCTGGTTCTTGTCGAGCTCGTGATCGACCAGCTCGTTCTCGCCCTGCTCCTGGAACGTGATGATGATCAGCGCGACGAAGATGTTGATGAAGAAGAACGGGAAGACGATGAAGTAGACGATGTAGAAGATGGCCATGTCGAGGCGGAAGCCCGGCTGAGGGCCGCGGTTCTCGTACGTCGCGTCGATCGAGTGCTGCAGAACTCTGTACACAACACAACGGTGGATATCAGAAGTGTTGTTCGAGTTGATCAAATCGAAATGCTTGCCTATTCTCTTGTATGGTACAGATGTTTGCCCGATGAACTCAGCTGATAGACATTCATTGCAGTTTACAATAAACAAGATAGTGTATAAAATATTCGGTGCTATGTCGAAGGACTTAGGCCTATATATTGAAATAAGTGCACACTTTGGCATTGAGTCTGTAGAAAATTTGGTTGCTGATCGCCGAAATCGTTTTATTAACAGATATGGCGAAACAGAAAATTATTTATGTCAAATTTTGCGCTGATTGGTTCGTTTGTCTGACTGTATTTTTTTTATTTATTGCGTTTGTTTAATTTCTGTTTGCTATTTTTTTCATTTATGTTGTTCTACCATATACGATGGTGAAATAAAGTTGTATACATAGGCAGTGGTATTAACAGGGACACAAGCCTCAAGGCCAAGGCCAGGACCGAGGACTGAAATTTTGTCCTTAAGGGCAACCAAGGACCAAGGACCAATTTACGTAAAATTCAACTTACAGTACCATGAAAGATAATCGTTAGCTGTTTCGTGCGACTTACGCGGGCCAGCCTTCGCCGGTCTGGACGGCGAACAGCGTGAGCATGGCGGCCAGCACGTTGTCGTAGCCGAAGTCCCAGCTCGACCACTGTCTCTGCTTCACTGTCGGCAACTTGTGTGCGTCCTCGTACTCGAAATACTCGCCTCTGCGCTCACACACAAACAACGTTGTCTGCTTCGGTTTTAGTTTTCTCGTTGCTTTTCCGTCCTTCGGCTTCGTGCGCTAGGTCATGCTGGCTAGCAGTCAGTTTCTCAAATATCCCGCATCGTAGTGCATCGTAATGAAATCGAATCATAAACTAGTCGTGAACACGCTATGCCACAAACCAGTTGTTGCGAGACGGACTTGTACATGTAACTTCGCCCGCTGACAGATGCGAAGTATCGCGTGCAGCGTGTGGCATGTCTGTCTGTATGTCTGTCCGCTCGTGTATCTCAAAAACACACGTCCAAACTTCCGACATTATGTGTATAAGTTATACGTGGCAGTAGCTCGGTCTTTTCGGACGATAACGTGATGAGATAAGTACTTCCGTTTTGTGTATGAGGTCATGTTTTCACGTAATGCAAAGTCGCTCTGTCTCATGCATGACCGGGCACTATAACTTTTATCATTACATTATGTATAATGGGGCATAAACAAATAACAAGTCATAACAGTAAAGGAATTTAACTGTGGACGTAAACAATGCGTGATGATCGTCATAATTTTGCTGGATGCTTCCCTGAAATTTCGACCTTCCAGTTCCAGCAGTTTTACAACACGATTTCAGTTTGTACTGAGTTGCAGACCTCGTGGGGGAAATAGTGTGTTATTCTCGCTAGCAGAAAGACTATTATAGATTTAATTTATATCTCGCTGATCTCTTGATTCGAATTATAGATTTTAAACGATAGTCGTGTAGACTGTAATAACTTCTTAGAGTGCGCGGTGGGAAGCGCGTTATGTCAGTCAGTGTTGTAGTAGCATTGCAGTTTCATCTGAGCATCAGATTAAGCTGGCTGGTAGTCAGCTTTTGAATTCATGATAAAGTATCATATCGCATCGCACCTTAGGCCTATTTGGGACGGGAGAAAACGGTAGAGAATCAAGTAGGCCTACTGGGCCTATGATGAAGCTTCTGCGCTCGACCACTACTTTCCGTCGCCAACTGAAAACATTTCTGGTAGAGTTTGCGTATGGACCGCGGGAAACAGACTGGCGGTTGTTTTGTGATGCGCCGTCGATCTCTCAATGGCGGCGCAATACAAACAACTCTGTTACTGCTGCTGGTGGTGGTGGTGGTGGTCGGGTGCAGGGAGTACCTGCACTTCTGCTCGGTGTCCTTGGAGTCGTCGGTGCAGTGGAAGAAGCGGCCCTTGAACAGCTGGACGGCGATGACGGCGAAGATGAAGTGGAACAGCATGTAGACGACCATGATGTTGATGACGTTCTTCAACGAGTTTACCACGCAGTCGAACACCGCCTGCGACCACAGCATCGCCATAACGTTCAGCTATAATAATAATAAGTCTGTGTTCAGCTTCTCACGTCAGCTGGCAACGTGGCACTGACCGCATTTGCTGCTGAACGCCGGCCATGCAGCAATGGATCGACATCTACTGACCGCCGGGCCCACAGCAGCAAACCTGCAGCAGCGGCGTGCGGCGACAAATGCAGGGACAGACAGACAGACAGACAGACAGACAGATACACGCCCGACAGTTACATAGACCCCGCTCCGCACACTATGCGGGCAGTGCCAATAACAGTGGATATATATAGCACGTTTTTATATAAAAAAAACCCTCAAACGCGCTAACTGTGCTGAGCTATACTCGTCTATATGAACCAGACATGAGTCTACGCACGAACCTACGACCGTTTACGAACGGACATGAGTATGGTTCTAGTAACAACAAGCTGGTACTGTACTGATAGCCAGTGGCCGCATCGCTGCTGTAATCTTGCGACTAACGCTGTGTCATCGACCGCCGGCAAGCATGTGCTGCCGCCTTGCAAAGAAAGTTGATTATACCAAGTATATATGCCGCAGCAAAGCCATGGTATGCCCATGTATGTCCCCAAAACTTGCCAAAAGTGCTTCTTTCCGCGGGGAATCCGGGCCGCTATCTAACACATTATTTTATGGGCCACCCCAGTCCACAGCGTAAACGGGGTCTCCATCGGTGCAGTTGTTTTAGCGCAGCTCACAGTCGTGACCAACAGACAGACAGACAGACCACGCTATACAACGGTAACAATAGGCCGCGTATTACGCTGCGTATAGCGATGCGGTGTAGTAACGATAGCAACGGGTATCAGCTGTCGTGTGTTTATTTTGTGTTGTAGTACATTTCTTTTGATTGGTGAATGCGTGCTTTTGTTGCGACAGGTTTAGTTTTTCCATACCGAGCCAAGAGATTGGCTTGGGGAAGCGTCTCCGAAATGACCTATCTTGTGTCGAGTGGGACGTAAAAGCACAGCTCAATCAATCAGTCAGCGTGTGTCGTGTCAACGGTAGCCCACCTTGAGTTTTGGAACGCGGTTGATGGTTTTGAGCGGGCGCAGCACGCGCAGCACCCGCAGCGACTTGATCGACGTCAGGTTCTTGCCAGCGCCACTGGTCGCCGCCTTGCCCGATCCGCCGTCCGACCTGCCGCACAAACCACGCGCCGCAGTTCAGTTCCACTGGCAGCTACAAGAACCATCGTGCACGCCAAACGTTTCTTTACCCATTCACCCCTCCAGTCTTTCATTCCAGGCTTAAAACCTCCCGTTTCTGCAAATCCTTCCCACCGCAGCCTTCCTTTTCTTCTTCCGGACTGACTCCGCGGATTCCCCGGACTGTTTACCAATACTTCTGAGCTTACGCGTTTTTTACTTTTAACTTTTTCTGTTTTCCACTTTTTAGTTTTTGGTTCCGTGCGGTAGATTGAGTTGACAGCTGTTGAGCGCACGTTAAACTAGCATAGCGTATCGTAGCGTATTTACAAGCTTTACAGCAGATGAACTGAGCTGAACTGAACTGTAGTTCTGAACACGTGTGCTTCAATGGAAGTGTTCACGGCACACTGATCATACTGATGTGTGCACACGTCCTAGTTTTGCTGCAGGCAATCATTTCATCATGCTGACGCGTGTGACCAATGAACGTGTCGTGTAACTTGGTCGACTTACTCAGGTCAGTTCAGGTCAGTTCAATTCAGTTAATCAGCTGTGAACGCACTGCATTCTCGCTGCTGCCGTTGACCACCGATGACGGCGGACGACGACGTCAGTGTGAACGCTACTTTAATGTTGTTATACTAGAGACCTGTATATCAACGAACGGTACTCGATCTAGCGACCCCGGAGGGATGTAATGCACTGTAGCAAAAGGTGTGCAGCCCATGCCCAAGACTGCGTATCGCAGTAGCCATCGTGGTGAGATTCGAACCTTGGTCTTCTCACATCGCAGTCGGACGCGCCAACCACTAGGCCACAGCGACCCGCAGTTGGCTAAAACCGTATGTGTTTAGCGATGGTAACAGCGAAGTAGGACGTACACAAAAGCGAAGGCGACGAGAGCGCAGATGACGACCAAAGAGTCGAGTATGTTCCAGAAGTCACGACAGTAGGCGCCCGGGTGAAACAGTATTCCACGATCTACGACCTACAGACGCCATCGACCATAGTCACCATGGTGTCAGTCCGCTATAGCCAAGGGGCCCGATTTTTACAAAATATCTCACGATTTATCGTAAGATTATCGTAAGTTTATCGTAAGATCGACTTATGATAGTGACATAAAAAGTGCTAAAATTTCTTTTAGGGATATCGTAAGCTAATTTGCGAACACTGTCTCGGACGATCTTACAAGTTTGCAAGTGAATCGTACCTAAGAAAAACCTTGCGCCCTTCGTAGGATGTTTTTGTAAATTAATTCATGACCTACTTTTTCTCCCTATCTCTATAATATAGTCTAGAGTGAGTTAACGTGCCTGGCTTGTTCACGCTTGAGTGCACACATCCAGCCAAGCGTGAACAACCCAGATACGAATGGCGCTGCGAATTCTGTTGTTGTCAGTATCTGCAACGGTCATGAATTAAGTTAGTCAGACCACTGTCTACAGTGGAATAAACTCGCTACGCTCGTGTATTCCACTGTAGACAGTGGTCTAACTTACACTTAGACGTCCGTCGTAAGTCGATCGTTACTTTGGCATTATCGTAAGATAATCGTAAGACTGTCGTAAGATATTTTGTAAATCGGGCCCATGGTCCATTATAGCCAAGGTCGCGAAGGTTAGCGCTAGGGTTTGGCTATAGCGGACTGCAATCTCGACCATACTCGTCACGGCTACCTTAAAGATATTCTATTCTATAAGACTCAGTGAATGCGAACAAGACTCTCAGCTGTCGCAGACGGACCCGCGCGACGCGTTGTCTGCCCATCGTGCTCTACAGTCTACACAAAGGTACGCGTTCACTGTGATAAACTTACAATGGTCGTCCGTCGAACATACAGATGACAACAGTGGACGGACCGTGGCGAAGTTTTTCTTAAGTGCAGAGTTTGGCACAAAGTTCCGAAAGGGAGTACTCTTTTTTATAGACCTAAACATCACTGTTATTTGCTTATGGTATAAGATTCACGACGTGTTAATGTTAATACAACTGCTGTTATAAAACAAATAAATCTTAAGTGTCGTAGAGGAACCGCGCGACGATCTGCGTCACAGCGAACGTGTTATGAACAAAAGTGAACGCTCAGTGTTATGCATTACAATCAAACTAAGCTGACAATATTTGCCGTGATAAAATTGCATAAAAATTAAAGATCATAACAAAGTTGACGATAAAAATGCGCCAATTTTGGAGAAACTAAAATTCACAGAATGTAGAACTAAATGGTAGCTCAATCCACTCAAGTGTTTCGAAATAACACCGGCCAGACGGACAGACAGACGGACAGACAGACAGACAGACAGACAGACAGACACCGGGCCGTGGCATTGCCGCGCCATGCATATGTTGCAAATGCGTCGCGCAGTAAAAATGATAGGAAATTTCACGCAAACGATGCATCAGAAAGAAAAAAAGATGTTTTGTAAGAACCTTGAGGACGAGTTCGACGGTGAAGACTCCGGTGAAGACGAAGTCGAAATAGTTGAGGATGATGTTGCGAGTGGATTTCTCGTGGACCGGGTCCTCGGCGGCCAGCGCAATGCTGCTGGCGCAGATGACGATCATTATGAACAGGTCGAAGTAGCGCAGGTTCACGACGAAGTGACAGAAACGACGCACTCTGCAGACAGGGCGAACGAAACACACCGGGCAATAGACATACACACATACATACAAATTTATATAGAAACAGACCTCACAATAGACAGCTACCTGACCGCATTTCTCGAATAACGGACTGTAATTTTACTGTCAGAATGTTGTACCGCAATATGTATTGACTTCTATATATTTCAGACCTGCGCTTGGTTTTATTCTTATGTACAACTGCGGTTTGACAGTTCGCAATATACGAATATGTTATGTTAAGTTATGTTATGTCAAATCGTGAGAACAAATTCTGAGGTGCTGGCACAAAATGACTAGACGGTATAGGCAGACTGGAAGAGGTGGACTTTTAGGTGGCGTTTAAAAGTGGATACGGTGTCGATAGAACGATTGTGTGCAGGAGGAGAGTTCCAAGTAGAAGGTGCAGACACAGAAAAGGCCCGAGATGAAAAGTTGCTAGTAACACCGGGTAATCTGGTAAGGAGATTTGTATTCGAATAATGCAAGGATCTGGATGGAAGATAGTGAGAAACGAGTTCAGAGAGGTTTTGCTGCTGTGCGTCGTGCTGTCGTGCTGCGGCGCCGCTGATGCTGGCAGCCCGAAGCCGCCGCTATCGATCTTTATCTGCTGCCGGCAGCGCGCTCAGCAGCAAACCCACCGCAACGGTGTGCGGCAGGCGAATGATGGGACAGAAGCCAGACAGACAGACGGACGTCCTACCATTTCATAGACCCTGCTCCACATTCTACAATAATACAACTGCGCTAAAGGTTTTAGAGCAAACAAAATGGTCCTATTTTCTCATGGTTTATAAATTTGTTAACGATTGCAATTTTTGACGGTTGACTGTTACAAAAATCCAAGATGAAGAATAATTGTTTATATATTACCTAAATGGCATTCTTCATACAGGTGAAAGATGTAGTTATTGCCGCATTGATAAATATATATAATCGACAAAAAGACTTTTACTGACTTGCCAGCATATAAAGATCATTACTAGTGATTAGTATACTTTTATTTTTCATGTTTCGTTGTAGCTTAAAATAGCTTAGTAGCTTAGTAACAAAGCAGAGCGTTTAGTCTACAAAATGACGAATAAAGAATTTAACTTGATACTTACGGATTAGTAGGTCCAAACAAGAACATGGAGCTGTAGGGAAGCATCGGTTTCGGAGTGCCTTCAAATCCGCCCTCTTCTTCTTCTTCATCTTTATCGCCGCTACCTGATATACCAATAACAATTCATTCTAACATTATTACCAGTAGCGTAGCCACGGGGGCATGAGGGCACGTGCCTCCCAACCCCAGTCGGGCCGGGTCGTGGTAATTGCCGAAATCCGAGAAGAAAAAAATGGAGGTGTGGTGAGGGTACCGGATCATCTTGGCCAAATAAATTACGCTGAAATATGTATTTTTGTTACAAAATACATTTCGAAACTGAATAAAATACAAATTACAAGCCATTTGAAATATTTGTATTTCAATTACTTGACAAATCTGCATACAAACACGAAGAACGATCTAGGTTTTTCTCATGCTTTACCAGCGGCTCATGCACTTTAGCCAAATACACAAAAATTGTGCATGGGTTGGCAGCCAAATATCCCGAATGTGTGAGCTTTCGGAAGCCTGGAACCCGCCGAGGAACTTCCGTCCCCCACATCCCCTGTGCCACCCTACCTCCAAATTTTGGCTATGCCACTGATTATTACCGATCATTTAGTAGTCGTAGAGAGCAATCAGACCAATGTGTGTGTTTGTGCGTCCGGGCAACAAGTACTGAATCACCGCTGACATATTCGGCACGCTGGTTTTTCGTGACACTATCTAGGTCAAGTTTGATGATCGAAGTCATAACTCAAATTGTGTGGTCGCAGGTAAGAAAATTTTCACCGTAGGAAATTTTTTTCGACTTTGCGTGATGCACATTACGAGGCGAGACAAATGGCACGGTTGGCTGAAAATCAGACATACAGGGTGGGCCAAAAAAGTAAGGTCACAAACTCGGACCTAAAAATTTGAAACCGTAAATCAGTAACAGCGGCAGGTTTTGTTTCGTGTTCGTAGAAATTTTTTTGCGCTAAAGTGATCGCTTGCGACCCCCACCCCAGTGAGGTTTGCTTGTTTAGAAAATGTTGTCATGTCAAACGGTTATTTATCAACGACAAACGGCACACGTTGATGAAAAAATTCGTCTCAAATTACGTTTTGCAGTATCAAATAATTTACACGCTAAACGAAAAAAGACGCCAAGTGCAACCTTCGCTTTCTTTATCTTCATCGTTCGGTCGTAGAGCCTTTCCGTCGCTAACGCACACGCAGCAACAACATCATCTATCTCTCGAACACTATCATTCTACAGTCATTTTGTGTTTCATACTGGTCATCAGCTAATGAAGAACGACTAATAGAACTGCAATAGAAACGGCATGTCCGTAAGTTAAATAAAGCAGCATTTCCAGACAGAGAGAGAGCCGGCGTGAAGGATGCGACGTCTATTCCCTCGGAAGTCAGTAGACTAACTGGTGACATTCCCCTGATGAATTCAGTGCTTCGAGTTATCCTCGCTCCTTTGACGCTGTTGACTGAGCCACACGAAAGACATGCGGCTTGTAATACCTGCTCCATTTATCGTCAATTACCTACATTTAGTATCTGCAGACTCAGCTTAATCTGGAGTATAATTTTAGAACGGAAGCCGCTAAAACAGACCGCGCGCCACGATATGTCAGTCAAAATCTTGCTAACTGTTGCATAACAGTTGGACTTGTGCAAGTCCAAAACAAAGCGAAGTATAGAGTTAAGGGGCGACAGCATATACCGCGCTAGCATAGCGTCGCGCGGTAAAACTGTCAGTGTGCGTCACAATCAAGGAGCTTACATGTTGAAGCTTAGCGTTTTCTGATCTTGTCCGTTGGCAGTTGTAGGAAAATAGAGGTTAACGGTCGCCGGATCAAAATAGCCAGGAATTGTACACGGCTGTTTTGCTGCCATTTCTTCTTCTTTCTTCTCCTGAAATGCGTTCGCACGACACGACAGGCTAATTTTATGTGCGCTTGAAGGCTGGCGAACAATATGTCTATAATGGCACTGTGCTTTTTGATGAAAATCACAAAAAACCGACTGCATAAGTGACAGTAAAATAACTATCATCGCAACAGAACAGCTTCCCTACTTTGTAATTACACAATCATGTGTTTACAAGTTATCTGAATGATGAAAACGTAAGTAATCCAGACTAATATAAACACTTCACAACAACTCAAGTATCATTCACTAGATTTCTTTAATAAAAACAAAATCTGTACATTTTTATATCAGTACTTGTTGTGAGGCCACAAACAACAACAACAACTTAACAAGAGATAATCGGCCAGGAAAACTGCGGGCCTGGCGGAAAGTAATGGCAGCCTATCGCCGGGTTTATGACTCACATCACGTGCAGGCTGACAGCCAAGAACCGGGATCAGCTCCAGAACCCTACGCTTGGTAATCGAGTATGGGCCACCTTTACTTTTTTACTTTTTTTACTTGTTGTTTACTTTTATTTTATTATTTTGGTGCCGTTGTTATATGTTGTGTTATGTACTTTAGGTTTTGTGGACGACGTCAGGTTTGCCCACAATCAGATAATCGGCCAGGCAAAGCGACTCAAGCAATGAGTAGGCCTATACTCAAAAAAACTCACCAGGGGGCAGCACCGGGCCGGAGGCGGGGTCTAATGTCCACGATCGCCTTGTTAGTCATTAAGCACACAACAGTAAACAAAAATCAAGCAACTCACCTTCTCTCTTTGTTCTGCAGCCTGCTCCTCAGCGGCCGTCAGCTCCTGAGCGTTCGCCAAGTTGTCGACGGCAATGGCAAGAAACACGTTCAGCAGCGTGTCTTAACGTGTGCAGTCAAGCAATACATTCATTCACATCAGACGCAACATCGCTCTCTAAAGACGATAACCGACGAAAATACACACGGATACATTATAGATATTTTACTCAGTCGCCTGTCGCGAAGTGAAGTATACGGAACGAAAGTGTGCCGAAAATTATAATAAATAACACAATAAATTTATTTTTTAAACTGCAATCAGCGATTGTATCGGCACACTTTCGTTCCCTACTGCGAGGAGCGTGTGTGCGTGCGTGTTTGCCTATCTGTCTATCCGATCGCACATCCCATAGGAACCACATACCAGGGGCATCTACGCCATATAAACGATGGAGCAAATGCACCATGAAAAAATAGGGGGGAAGGTTTTTACAGGAACTAAGTTTCTGCAATAAATTTCCTCACCAGGTGTCAGATTTTAAGGCTAAAATGCACCAAATTCGATTTCGGCTG
>Ga0126331_1000536_pt1 | contig 11531 bp, 9 predicted proteins | sample InaspJWI98metaG_FD_96379 | JGI IMG/M metagenome (GOLD analysis project Ga0126331, IMG submission 96379) | Marine gutless worms symbiont microbial communities from Oahu, Hawaii - Inanidrilus sp. 2 OAHU.JWI-98 metaG | ecosystem: Host-associated > Annelida > Digestive system > Unclassified | place... | reverse complement strand
TTTCTTTGGTTTCTTTAATATAGGTCGCCAGCTAGTTGAACTCTTGTGTTTTTCTGGCGACCTGCCATTGACAGATATTTTTCTTATAATGTGTATTTACTGGCGAATAAACTGATGATGATGGTAGTTGGCTTCTGTGCTTATAATGTGTGGATAAAATTTTGATATTTGCTGTTGTAAAGCAGTGGCTTCCACAACAAAGAGAAACTGAAGCCAGTTTTGTTTATATAATTGACACAGATACGGCGCACTGTGCAGCAATGTGGATAGCGAGGTTTGCGCAAAAGTGCAACAACAAAGACACACTCGCCACACTATTATAGCGCTGTCCTTGATCATGATATAAACACTCCATTATTTTTCGTCGTCGAATTGCTCCATCTTCAGCAACGCTCGTGACGCCCATGGGAGGCGCAACCGGAGGGTGTTAGGGGGACATTGTCCCCCTCACTTTTGGGACCCGGGGATACAGGGAGGTACAATGAAAATAATCTCCCTGGTGATTAATCTTTGCTTCTGCAACAGACAATCTTTTGAGGTCCTATTACTTTGTTCAGTACAAGTGACTGAATTTTAACTCCCCTGACAGTCGAAACGTACCAAGTTACTGATACCTGATATCTTGTTTTTCTTCACATATTGTCACTGGTGTGTTCTTAAGTTGTTGATTGTTTGTCACATGTTAAATATTGATATAAAACACGTTGGTCTAAGTTGTTATTGTATTATTGTTTGTATTTAATTGCATGCAAATAATCGAACGCATAAACAGCCAACAATCCTAGCAAAATACAAACAAAAATAGCCACCAGAGACGTTGAAGTCCTGAATTAAGCTGTGAACACAAACAATTACCTCCAAAAATAGCGACTTAATAGTAATTATTATGTTTGACAACTGTATTACTACGACTGTAGACAAAATCTCGTCACTTTTTGATAGACAACGTATTTTGAATATAGGAAACCTTTTTTGGCCCGCAGAACGCTCGTGTAGCGTCTCTTTGCTAAAAGCATGTTTGTCTGTCTGCCTGTGACACTCGTGGACTGTGCTCAAACCAAAAGAGGTATCAACGTCGCGTCTATTCCGTGTGATAGCCCCGTCCTTCTCCTACCCAACGCAGGTTGACAGCGGTTAATCCTTTCTCCCCTAACTTTTCCCCTAAAGTGACCCATTCCTGCGTTTTTGCCCCGAATTGGACAGAAACGTGAATTCCGGCAAAACGGCTGAACGGATCGATATGGAACTAGGCAGGCAGGTTGTCGTCTGCAACTGTCGGATTGTGTTAGCTTGGGATTCCAGTGCCCCCATGCCCCAGTTTACACCATGCCCCAGCCCCACTTCCCCCACAACCCTGTTCTGCGAGCCATCCCTGCATTTGCTGGGCATTTTGTTGATGTTTGCCGTTCATCGAACCACTTGAGCAGAATATTTCGGATAATCAACAGAAGATTAAAATATTTTCCCAAACAGAGACCGACGATTGTCTTTTCTTAAAACAAATTCCTGCTTCAGTTTCTTGATATCAAGCTTGTCCAAAATGTCTGTGCACATGGCACAACGCAACATTATTCAGGCGCATCTGGCCACGAGTGGACCGTGTGTACGATTTCAGTCTTCGTAGATTTCGTTCACTGCTGAAACATGAAACTTTCTCATTCGCTGATTTAAAATACTGTAGTATAGGCCTATGACATATTTATTAATGCGACAACCAGACAGCAAATTTCAGTAAATTCAATATTGATTTGCTTGATTGTACCCCCCTATTTGGAAAAGTGGGGGTACAAAAAAACTTTTTCGCTCGCTCCGCTCGCGGATCACTCTGTTCCCCCACTTTCAAAATCGCGGCGCCGCCCCTGATGACGCCCCTTGTGGACACGTTGACAGAGTCGTGCTATATAATTTTTCCGGCTGGCGGCATCCGCTTGTCTAATTTGTTCCGTCATTAAATCCATCTCGGTTTTTGATATAAATATTTACGCACAGCTTCCGTATACCGATATTGGATATAAATGCTGAAAACTGCAATAATAAAAATACGTCTTGTTGCAGTCTGCCATTTTTGTCGCGTGTTAGCAGAGCTGACTAAGCAAAGCGCGATACTGAGGCCTACGGCATTCCGTCCGTCCGTCTGTCCGTCTGTCAGTAGGCCTAATGCGTTGATATTAAGTAAAAGGGAAAAACTAGTCATCATGAATTGCAAGATAGAAGTATAGTCACATGGCCATTATAAATCGATGGTGGGGGACGACAAGTTATCTGACCTGTAGAATAGTTTTTCCTATGACCTTGAAGCTATTTTCACTTTTTGCAAACATTTTAAAATGCAAACATTTTAAAATGCAATTTTTGTAGCGACTTTTTTTTTATCTTGCCGATAGCGCCGATGCGCTATATGTTTTTTTGCGATATCTAAATTTCTTGTTATAAATTTCTCTAAAACTGAATTCAAACGCATGCACAATGTTACTTGACAACACGCGGGCATTGCATACGCCGTAAACCACAGCACATATACAAGAAGTGGTCAGAGTAATTTGACATGAGGCCACATCTCCGCCGCGATAGTATTCGCCAGGTTGCGCCAGTGTGTATCCCCACTTAGCACTTTGGGACCACGCGAGTTATCATCCCAAACGGCATCTATATATCGGTTCGGCCGTTTTTGCAAGGCTCATCTGTGTGCCCAACACACAGACAGACACACAGACCACGGAACATGCGACCGCTATAGCAACAGACCGCATCTATATACAATGCATGGGATACGGCCTGAAATGATGACGTAAAACGTCGCCGGTGTATATTGAAGCTAGTGATAAAGGCCGGAACACACGAGCCGACATCACCAGCCGACATTGTCGACCGTCAGTGTCAGCTGTCGTTTGTGACAGCCGACACTGACGGGCCGTCACAGTGGCCCGACAGAGGACGTAAAATAACATATAATATTTTACAGTAATAGCAATAAACAAGTGACAATGAATAATACTCCCTCTTTCGTTCGATTCCTTAGACGGCCGTCAGGTCACCTTGTCGGCCGACAGTGTCGGCTTGTGTGTCTCGGCCTTAAGCAGAACGACACAGGAGGAATTCACGGCGGCGACAATGGCAACACGGTATTACCGGGAACGCGCAGGCATGGGGCCCTCCTCGAAGACTGTCCTCGACCTCGAGGACAACAATCCCTACCCTTGGCCTTGGCCTCGTGCTGTGTTAGCCTTGACGTAGTAGACAGCTTGTCACCTTCCTAATTGGGGTGAATCCATAATGAAGTAGTCACTACAGTATGAGTACAATAATCAAACAGTAACCACACCCTAATCCTAACCTGACTCTAACCTTAAAATTAACCCTAATCACAACCCTACTCACTCTAGTGACCTCGAAAGGCATTGTCCTTAGCCTTGTCCTCAAACACCCTTGGCCTTGGCCTTGACCTCAAGCACCCTTGGTTTTGGCCAAAAACACCTTGGCCTTGTCCTCAAACACCCCTGGCCTTGGCCTTGTTCTCAAACACCCTTAGCCTTGGCCTGGAACATCCTTGGCCCTGGTCTCGTCCTCGAACCCCCCTGGCCTTGGCCTGGAACACCTCGGCCTGGTCCTCAAACACCATAGCCTTGGCCTCAAACACCACTGGCCTTGGCCTGGAACACCCTTGGCCTTGGCCTCAAACACCTCTGGCCTCGTCTTCGAACAGCCTTGGCCTTGGCCTTGCCTTAAACATCCTTAGCCTTGGTCTTGAATGCTCATGGTCTCGACGTTGGCCTATGGCATCGGCCTTGAACACCCTTGGCCGTGGCCTCAAACACCCCTGGCCTCGGCCTCAAACACCCCCGGCTTCGTACTTGAACACCCTTGGCCTTGGCCTCAAATATTTCTCGCCTTGGCCTCGTACACCTTGGCCTTGGCCTTGTCCAAACACCCTGGCCTTGGCTTCGGACACCTTGGCCTTGGCCATGGCCTCAAACACCCTTGGCCTTGGCATTGTCCTCAAACACCCTTGGTTTTGGCCTAGAACACCTTGGCCTTGTCCTCAAACACCCTGGCCTCGTCCTCGGACACCTTGGCCTTGGCCTCAAACACCTTTGGCCTTGGCCTCGGTGTTGTCCTGGAACACATGCCTGCGAACACGGTATTAGCGGGCAGGATTTAACGGCCTAAGGTCGTTTCGCCTGCCGTTATCGACGCAGTCCGGCGTGACAAGCGTAATGGACGGACGTGTGCTTTGTATAGCCCAACAGCTGCGATAACCGAGGAAAAATAATGCCCTCGTATCAGTCAGTGCCTTACGACGCGTCTTGTAGGTAGGTAACGCTGAAGACCGGGCTGACGAAGGCGTAAGTTAAAAAGTAAAGTGTGCCGTATACCACATAAAGGACAGTATATTGGCGGGATGCTCATCTCTCTTCCTTAGGTCTTGAGCCCCCATAGGTGGATATATCACTTAAGTCTGTGACGCATGACGAGTGCGAGCCAGACCTACGTAGGCTTACCTTCCCAGCCGTATGGGATCACTACCGTTTAACCGGTACGAACTATTAAGGGTGACAACTTGCCCAAGGTTGTTACCTGAATGCGGAACGGCCGAGAGTCGAACTGGTAAAACTTGCTTTGCGAATGTAACACCGTAGCCATTACAACACTGTTGAGAGGTGCGCCGTCGAAAATGGGGGAAGTCCGTGCTAAGCGTTCAAGCAACATGATATCTGACGTCATCGTCATTTTCACTAACCTAGATTTCGTATAAGTGATGACACATGGTGGTTTACAATTATCAGCCAGCTTAGAAATTGCAGTACATCTGCCTCTGGATGACAGTCTGGCACACAAAGGTTGACAGTCGATGTAATAAACTGACGACGGTCATCTGTCGAACTTAGCTGACAACACTTTTGCGACGGTCGACGTGCTGTGTCTAAATGTCTCCGGAGAGAAGTACCCATATTTTCGAGATACCGAATTTCCTTAAAACACTATGTATGATAAGTCGAAGAAAGTCTCTGTGGCAAAAACCAGTTCAATCCGTTTAACCGCTTCTATGAAATACCGATTTATTTTGTCCCAGACAAGGACAGAGGGTCGAGAGCGGAGCAACCGCGCAGCAATAGCGTCGAGAGGGTAAAAAGTCAGTCCGAGTAAAAACATTAAATGGGCCATCGATCAGCAGTCTGTCGTACAATACATGTATCGATCGCGCGCTCGCATCACCACCACCAGCTCCGCGAGTCGAACGACTTGCTTTCCTTTTAGCAATAATCACGTCACGTCCATCGATCTGTTACAACGACCGGCGCCAACAGAACTCTAAAATGACAAACCGAAGTTTGCCACACTGTCAGTGTGAGTTTGTCACCTTGATTGAACTTTGCTTACTTACTTACGTGCAGATTTTAATGAACGTGTATTTTGTGACTAAATTATTAAAGCCATCGATGACGGCTGTGATTTACCGCTAGTCGAAAGAATAGTGGTTTAATTAGTGTTTGATATAGTGTCTAATCCTGTGATTTGCGCAGTAATTTGTGCCAGTGTACTGTGCTCATAACGGCGTTGTGTAATTTCTTAACGCGACTGCTAGCGCAAAGTGCAGGACAACAACCGACAACAGTTCGATCAGTTAATCGGATCAATCAATCAATCAATCAGCAGTAACAGAGGTCTGCCGTAACAGCTGCTGATAATCGCCTCTGGAGACGGACATTTCCTCTGAACGTTCTCGGACATTCAGGACACCGTGGATATCACCCGACTATGTGCGGCAACGTTTTTGTATTGGCTACTGCACTAATCTAATACGGGATATATTATCACCAGAAGCAAAATGTAAGGTTACTATTTGGAAGTTAAAGCAAAAAAGTAAGTAAAAGCTTGAGCAAAACGCTAAGATACCGCATTTGTTCTTTAATAATTATAACATTCATAATTCCGTTATTGACGCTGCCCGCATAGTAGGACTATGCTTCGTATTTCGGATCCAGCGTAGCAGTTGCACTTCCTGTCGTACGTCGCTGTCTACCGAATGGCACGCGTCCCGATTCTGTGATAGAAGCAAATAAAACCAGCAAAAATTGGTTGCCACGGCAACGTCCCTTGAGAGATCGAAACATTGACAACAGACCGTTCATCGGCAGCCATAGTTCTACCAATTCTGCAAATTTGGTGAAGATTGGTCCGGTAGATGTTGAGATAGTTAGTCTGACAGAAATCGGCAAAAATAAATATGAAACAAGGGCAGAATGGTCGGGTGTTCGTCCGTCTGTCGGTCTGTCTCATCGATCGACAACAGCAACGGCGGCGGCCGGTTTGCTGCTGAGCGCCAGCGTCTGCAGCAGATATCGATCTACAGCTGCGGGCGCCGTAGTGCAGGCACCAGAAACAAATGCGGGTAGAATACCGACGGAAGAGGCTTCAACACAGACTTGTTTTAAAATTACTATTTTGCTTTCAGCAGTGGCTAGTAACCTATTGCTTAGTAATCTTTTCCTTAACATACGAAAATTACACAAGTACGTAAACTAAACTATGAACAGTATGTGAAATACTCCTAGCTGTTTTTTTTGCATAAGACCAGAGAAAATGGCCAACAGTAGTGTAGGACACATTTATCTGGCTTTCTTGTTGGTCTAGTTATGCGTTCCGATAGCCAATGGCTAGCCATTCCAGATCAGTTGCATCCTAGAAAATTTCTGGGTGTTTCGTGGTGTGACAAATGTTCGGACGCCAGTCGGCAGTAAAGCGTTTACTTGTCCTGATCGATATCCGGCGCTTTAGCGCTGCTGAGTCCGTACAGTTCCCAGAGACGGACTAAAGACTTTCGAATTAGATGTGTGCACGCGAATGGAAATTAATGTGGTGCGAATAGGAGTAGCATTTTCACATTCACAATGGCATTCCCATTTTCATTACGTTATTTTTAATTCTCCGTTTTGTGCATCTTCGAAATTTTTGCTGGCGCTTACAAGAAACGAAAACTTACGAAGAAACTGCATACCGTAACTTTTTCAAAGATTCAATATATCTTTTCTTCGTCGTTAGCGAATTTTTATTTCTTTAATTTATTATACATAGGGTGAAGTGACGTCACAGAGTCTACGATCACGATACGATCGCCATTTTGTGGGTATAACACGACATAATGCGTTGAGTTAAATGGCGAAGATTATCGTGTTATTCAAATAAAATTGAATCAGTTACTTTAAGAAAATGTTCATATGATCACTGACTTACCAACAAAGCGTATTTAAGCGATATTACGGTGACAAACATTTCTCGGAGTTTTACCTACAAGATAGCGGCAAACATCAACTGGCATGGAACAAAATTACGCCACTGTAATATTCAACCTATATCGACTTTTCACTGAACTGCGTTCTGCTATATCGACATCGACTTCGGCCGCATTTGAACGTTTTATCGACTTTGGTCTTTCCTCTTTCGCTCGACATTTGGGTCTTTGTTTCGCCGTCCCTCGTCTCTCTTTGGAGTAATTGAGTAGACTAGGGTCAGTTGTCTGACTGAACTTTACAAAATACTTGAAACGTGCATGGACGTGTTTTTCATAGTTCAAAACGTCCGCGCCATTCATCATTCTACAGTTGCATTGTTCCTCCGCCACGATAGTGGAGGGGAGTATTGTGATGAGCGTGTCTGCCTGTGTGTCTGTGTGTTTGTCTGTCCGCGATCATATCTTCGGAACTGCACGTCCGATCTTCATCAAATTTTTGTGCATTCTATGGCCATAGCTTGGTCCTCCTCTGGCGGAATAATATGTTACGTATTTCCGGTTTTGTGGATGACGCCATGTTTGCACATAGCGGTAAGCTGAGCAGGGCTTCCGTTAAGCTTTTGGAATTGGGCGTATGTACGCCAGGGGGTCTTTTCTGGCGTTTTATAATACGCCCGTACTGCCGTTAACGGAACCCCTGAAGCCGAGGCTGCTCGACCGTCGACGTCGCCGCCAGGCTGAGGCAGTGAGGCTCACGTGCAGCTTTGGGCTTGGCGCGTAGAAATACCAGTTACAGGCAGCGGACGCTCGGGACTACTTCTTGCAGTCAGGGCTCACTAGGCCGCAGTGGGCGCTTTGAGTATTTATAACGTCATTTTTACACTTAATGTCCCTACGTAGGCCTATATAGCGACAAGAAAATGACGTGAGCTTAAAGTAACTCCAGGTGGCAACACAGGGGGCGGAGTCTGCGGTCTGTGACTGCCTTGTTACCGAAAAGACTGCCCACAGGGCGCCGGCAGTTAAAGTACTCGGAGGTCGAATTTGTTTTTCATGTGGACCTGCTGACTTGTGAAATTGTACCGTGATTGGTTCAGAGATATTTGATTTCTGCATGGGCCACAGAACTATTAACGTGGGTACTTTTTGACAGCAACCACAGCGGCATTTCGATTAACCACGAAGCGTTTGTGGTCGTGAGGAATAATGACAGGACATTCAGACCAATCCATTGATTGAATTCCTATGCGGGATATGTGCACATCCTGCCAGTATTGCAATGACTTGGAGGCGTTGCTCGCTATTTCATTTCTAGTCCGTTTTTCTGTAGGATCCATGATGCGGAGGCGGGAGAAATAGAACGTGAATAATACTAATCTACGATCAATCATACCGGCGGCTGTGGCGGGGTGGGGGTCTGGTGTGGTCAATCGACCGGCGGTGACGGCGTCCACGGCGGCTATATTGGACGTCGGTCGAAGCGCTCTTATACCCGCCCACAATAGCATCAAGTCGACAGTCGGAAAGAGGCGGACAACAGCTGGCACTACATGCCGAGGTCGACTGAATATGTAGGACTGGACGATGAGTTGACGCACCAAGTTGTTCGTTGAACGCTATCGATCGTTTGAACAAACTGACGTCTGACCTTGATTTTTTGCTTGTGTATGTATTTCTTTGCTCGATTTAGTTTTATTTTGAAACGATTTTCTGGGCGTCTGTTAATGCAGAATGTCTGCCTTGACGCCCAGTCAGACAAAGGTCGCTGATTCTAGCTTTTGTCTATTATTCATTGTTTGTCTGAAAATAACCATAGTCTACTGTATTAGCTTTCGGTAATCAAGATTTTATATTTCATACTGGAACTGTGATTTCTTTAATAAAGTAAGTAAGTAAGTAGGTAGGTACTTTAATACACATATGACAGACGCACGTGCAACATGGAATGAAGTGTAAAAACGAACATAAACTTAGTTATATAAAAGACATCTAAAGAGGAGTAGACAGTGGATACAAAATAACAATAGAACATAAGAACACAGTTAACAGATGTCTCTGAATAACATTCTATATACAAAATTTGTTGGTTCAAGAGATAGAGCGTAAACAGACGGACGGACACAACCAGTAGAGTACGTTCAAGACGGACAACATTTACTGCCTGATTATCATTTGACTATCGCGGTCGGCAAAAATCCGTCCGACATCTACCGGTCCTGTGATTTCAGCGCCGTCCTGCTGTCGACCGAACAGTTCGCGGACGGTCGTCATAAACGTCAGTCGCTGACGCGTCCGTTCGCTCGCTTCTTGGCTCGCGCGATGACGACGTGTTCAATAACAGACGGCCAGCTCAGTCCTCCGCAGTCGTCTTTGCTGCCTGAATCCACTCGTCCACCTCCATATCATCATTCACCGTCGTATCAATAACGTAATCGGTCGAGTTTATTATGCCCACGCACTAGGGGGCATTTTGGAATAGCGCGATCCATCCGTCTGTCTGTCCCATGGCGCAGCTGCCTAGGCTATAGGCACGCTGCCTGCCTGCAGCTTAGCCACCGCCGGCCACCAGAGATGTGCGGACTGCGAGCCGATCCGCGGACGGACGTAGATTCGCCGCGATTTTTGGATCGAACTACCATCTGCGGGGGGCATATCGTCTCGCCACCCCCGGAGCGATATCTTGTTTCACGCAATATCAGCCCGTGAAAAAACTGGGATAATAAAGTGCCAACAGGCTAGCTTAAAACTGGGCCATTGGCCGCCCGACAAGCATATAACATATCCTGTCCGAAACTTAGCCTGATGCAAACCGATTTTCAATATCTTTTCAAGCGAGATTGAGCACTAGATTTGAAAAAGAGCCAATATTAAACATCCTAATACGCTCGACCATGTCGTTACACTCCCTTGTGGATTATTTGGCACTTTCTAAAGTTCATTTCGGTTTTTGTGTGCTGTGAACACGGCTTAAGTGTTTTTGTCAGACGAACAAAATTGGCGGCGACTTCAACATCGGTCGTCCGACGGCCGTTATTAGTGAGATACGGCGGAGCTATATGCTGCCATGAAGGTTTCCAATTCATCCTGGTATGGGACGATTGGCCAGTTATTGCTGAAGTCAATGACCGGGACGTTGGGACCTTGCGGCTTCTTTTAAAACAAGACAATCACAGACCGACGCCGTTATAGCTAGTCAAAGCTATTAAATTTGAGTAACGGTTTTGCGATTTGACGTCCGTGCCCGTTCTCGCCATTCGTTCCTGTACGGACTGGAAAAAAACATTACGAGTACCCGTATCATAAACAAGGCTTGAAATAAACGGCGCTGGCGTGCTGCTTCAGCCATGGCCCTTAGCATATTTTTTTATAGTTTAGATCATAGACTCCTTTAAAGGAGTCTATGGTTTAGATGGATAAACTACATGGGCTGCACCATCAGGCTGGCTGGCTTTTCCAGTGTTACGCCGGCATCTTTGTAGTGCATATGGCCCACTATGTGCAACATAGATGCATTAAACGTCCAAAAAATAATAATAAACGTTGATAAACGCGTTTATTATGAAAAATAACAAACGTTAGCAGACGTAGACGTTGATAATGAACGTTGACATTTTTTTCAAACGGTTTGTAAACTTTGTATTGAATATTTTTGCAGTTTGTGCAAAATCGAAATTTCAGTTCGTGCAGCAGTCAGCAAAATTCATTCCCAAACAGTTAGTACAACATAAACCCAAGAGACTGTAAATTTCTGTACGTTTTTTCTACATTTCATGTGACTTTTATTAAAATAATAAACGTTAACAAAAATAACAAACGCGTTTATTAAAAAAATTGATAGACGTTGCAAACGTTTATTACATCTATGATGTTCAAATATGACGTTATCCAGAAAACCGAAAATGTATAACGTATCGGAACGCAACGCCGCCAGAGGAGGACGGAGTCATACAGACTTTGGATGCAATTAACATGCACCAAAATATCGGCATTGGTAGAATCTAGGAAGTGATGCAGATCTGGCAATTTGAGCATTCAAAAGGTAACAGTTCAGTAGTTTATGCTTGCTGCTCGGTGAGCCATCTGTTCTGCGATGATGATTATCCTGGGGTTGGCACACTGATGATGCTATTTACTCAGTAGTCGGAATTGCATTCGGCAAAACGTTTCATAGTATAGATGAGAAAACTGATGCAGATGGATTTAGTAATGACGCAGCAGACCTCGGAATAATAATGTCCCTCTGTGAACCAGTGTCAACTGAGCCATTCTGTCGCATGCACGGTTGTCGTGTCCCAGTGCG
>Ga0126331_1000533_pt1 | contig 11617 bp, 7 predicted proteins | sample InaspJWI98metaG_FD_96379 | JGI IMG/M metagenome (GOLD analysis project Ga0126331, IMG submission 96379) | Marine gutless worms symbiont microbial communities from Oahu, Hawaii - Inanidrilus sp. 2 OAHU.JWI-98 metaG | ecosystem: Host-associated > Annelida > Digestive system > Unclassified | place... | reverse complement strand
GCCAAATTTGGTGACGATCGCTTAAGGGGTTTAGGAGTAGTTGCGGGTCAAATTTCAGCATTTCCCATTGACTTTGCTGGTCGTCCTTACAACACTCTCACACTACCGTGTGAGCGTGTGATATCACCACCACTGACATCGATATAAACTCAGAGTACGCAACACATTAATTGATATTAATGATCGTTACTGCAGTCAACAAATTTCATTTATACCAATCTAGCTGGTTTGTGCAAAGCAGGAACCTGTGTATGTGGTAGGTTTAGTGGTTTACATTTAACGCATTCTCCCACAAACGCAATCATGTATTAACACTCTAACTGTCACATGTTTATTGCGAATTTTATCACATTGTATTAACACTACCCTGAGCTGTTCCTTTTTATATTTTGCATAATGCTTACTTTATTGGTAAACGTGTTAATTTAGTTATGTATCCCCTTAAGTATCACCTGCATGTCAGCTTTGACCTGGCCTGCTAGTCAAGGCTGGAAGACAAATTTAAACGGTCTTGAGATAAGAAAGCTTGATGTGTACAGTAAGGAATTAACTATGCATAAGGTGAAGTGAAGTCACGGAATCTGTGGTCACGAAACGTTCGCCATTTTGTGGGTATATCTTGGCATAACGTATGGGTTAATGGGTGAAGATTTAACCTGTTATTCAAACAACATTTAACCAGTTAGTTTAAGAAAATGTCCACACGAGTGACACGACAAGCGTATTTAAGTGTCAGCAGAGTAACAAACATTTTGTTAAGAGTTTTACCTACAAGATGGCGCCGAAAACCAGCTGGCATGGATATGGAACGAAATTACGTCAGTCACCCTATGTATCGACACAGCAACAAACGTTATTATTAAGCACTGTACACTGTGTCTCAAAAAAACGACACTGACTTGGGATGTTATAACTTTGACGTCCATCGACCGATTTTTTGATAATTTTTGGCAGAAGCATTGCTGAGGGACTGCACTACCTGGAGAAAAGTGAACCCAGAAAGTGCGTGTTTATTGCTTTACAACAGACATGGACACACATCAAATTATCACTTGGTTACAACTAAACATAGCTTTCGTTATTAGTAAGATATCTTAGTAACTCGGTAAAATGCTAGCTGTTATTGAACATGCTGCGGATATCTTTCTTTCAGAAACACCGCGTATCAGCGCACAATGATCGGTGCGTGCAACAAAGTTCATCTGCTACAGTGCAAAACTTCGTTCCTTAACAGCACAGAGATAAACTCAACGATAAACAATACAAGATTTATGGAGTCATACACCATCACGCGTATGAGTTACCAATCAGCAATATTGAAAAATCAAGCAGCAACTGGTGAACTCTGGTAAACTATTAACACAGCATTTTAAGGCGTGATTTGAGCGTTTCTGTGTTTCTCCAGGTATAGCAGAGACATTAGTTAGGTGAGGTGGGAAAACAAATAATCATATGGTAGCATACTCTTTCAGCAACATCCTAGCCAAAAGTTATCAAAATTATGTGAAGTTATAGTGTGTAACATCAGTGTCGTTTCTTGAGACAAGTTCAGTGATAAAAGGAAAGTTTGCATAAGTTAAACGAGTGGCTTAGCGCTGAGACTAACTGTAAGTCTAGATCTGTTAATTAAACTTGACGCAGACTTTTAATAACGTTCCATACTAATACATAGGGTGACAGTGACGTAATTTCAATTCCAGCTGGCTTTCGCCGCCATCTTGTGGGTAAAACTCTTATAAGTGTTTCCCAGTGATATCGCTGAAATATGCTTTGTTGGCAAGCTAATTATCATACAGACATTTCGATAAACCAGCGGATCGAATGTTACTTAAATAACTCGATAAATCTTCGCCTGTTAACTCCACACATTATGCCGTGTTATACCCACAAAATGGCGATCGTATCGTGGCCATAGATTCTGTGACGTCACTTCACCCTGTGTATAAGCCTGTATCGTTCATTTTCGTGCTGCTTTTACTGCTTGTCTTACAATTTGTGTGTATATGTATACGGATGATTGTATACGGAAGCTTAGTGACACAATTGCATTGCAACTTACACGGCCTATCACCTTTTTGTTGCTTAACATAATGGACTGATCGATCATATATGCAGCTTAATTTGCGACAAACATCAGCCACTGGCGTGTATTTTATCATTATTAACGGTGACAATAAAGGACTGTGTTCTTGCTGTGGGTCATTGTACTAAGGGTGGCGCAGGGGGCAGAGGGGCGCAAAACTGCATGCCTAGGGAAAATTTAATGACTATCGAACAAACTATCGAATAGTTCGCTGGATGAGCCAAAAGTAGCCTATCGCAACAAACTTTTGCTAGTTTAGTTGCCAACTTGGTTAGACATTAGTTGCTCACGGACTGCATTTTACTTTTTGGCCCTGTGCCCCCCCCCCTTCTAAAAATGATCGGGAAAGAAGTGCACTTTGCTTTTGTCCACCAGCGCCACGAACCCTCATTATGCCACAGTATTACTCCGCCCATGATAGGGGGAGCGGAGTATTGTGATGAGCCGGTAAACTGTTCCACAGGCGTGGTCCTGCGACAGCGAAGCTTCTTTTGTCACCCAACGTGGTAGGCCTACACGACTATGCGACTAGGCGTCGTGACTGTACAGCCACCAAAAATGGCCTAAACGTCTTTGAAAGCTTAATGCTTAAGTTATCAGCACATGAAAAACTAAAGCAGATAGAGCCACTGTAACTATTAAATGTACGAAATCAAAGGCTATCGTTTACCGTGGTCGTCGGCTGTAAAGAAAAAGAGAAAAGACAGAAATGATAATTGCCGGGACATGTCGTTTCGCATCAATCCAGGCGTTATCGCATGTTTAGTGTACGATTTGACATTGGCATTCAGACATAATAGGGGGCTTCTATTTCTACACATTTCGACTGCTGGCGACGTGAGTTGACTGAACTTGTTCGGTGCATCAAGGTTTGTTCACAGCACATGAGCGGAAGTATACTGGCCTGACAAACTGACCTGTAACAAGTCGACCCAGTTATGCCTACACGACGCGTCACGGCGCATTCACTGGTCACGTGCGGCCAGTATCACGACCTGATTGGCTGCAGCGAAACTAGAACGGTGGGTGCTCAGTGAGTTCTGAACACGTGCATTCAAATGCATCAGTTTACACCGGAGTCCAGTTCGCGAACTGCAATTCAGTTCTTCTGCTGTGAACAAGCCTTCAGCATGACCAGTGTCACATCGAGTCGAAGCGCTATGCAGCCGTACAGAGCTGTCGTGGACTCCATAACGATCTTTCCAGCCTCCGGCAAGCAGCAGGAAATATCTTCGTCGTTCGCTTTCGTGCAGTGTGCATAGCAATCGTTCTCTTCGCACTACGAACTCTCTACACACTGCACTAGGGCTGTGCATTATTCAGTGCATGATACTTGTGTTTAAACTGACAATCGCAGTATATACATTTCAGCATTGACCTTTGACCCTGACTTATGGCCTTGATTTACTATCCCAGGCGAACTATGGTCGCAGCAAGTACAAATATCAGGACTGTTATATTTATGTCGACAGGTACTTGACAGTAAAGTACTGGTTGCCTCTTTTGGAGCTTTTCGTATTTTTACCGACAGCGTTAGCGGGGAAATTAATATTAAATCAAGGCCATAGGTAAAGGTCAAAGGTCAACTCAAAATTGTGTGTGCTATACACGAGTAGCCTACCTACAGCGGTGTCCTATGAGTAGCCTATTCATTGACGGCCATAGGTAGTCTAGTAGTAGGTTTCCAATCCATTGTGAGGTATCAGCTGCGAGCTAGTGCGGCGAGGCATGCGGCGTGGTTCTGCCGAGGCCAGACAGCGTGTGTGGACGTGGTAACGCGGTCGGTCTGATCTCGATCCTTGACTGAGAGCAGTTTGTTTTCTAGTTATGCACACTGATATGCACATATCAGGGCCATTCTTATGGGTGGCTTTTGGTTTAGGCTTGGGTCTTGTTTATTAACCAGGGCCAGTTTGCTTGTGTTTGGTTCCATTTGTGTGTTCACGACCAGTGAAATTGCCTGACTGGTAAGACTGGAGCTGAGAAAGGACCTACAAATGTATTTGACGTTCTACTGCGTCCAATGGCTCGGTGAACACTTCTCGCCAACTCACTAACTTACTCTGCATTTTATGAAGTCGACCATGCCTAGTGGAAAAGTAAGTAAACAGTAGTATCAGTTGTTGCACGCGAGAGTCGATGTCTGTGATTGTGAGACCTTCTGGCAGTCCTACGTCACCGGAAGCTAGACACGCTTTGGTGCTTTGCTCCGAAGTGATCGTGAGGCGTCGACGAAAAGTTAATGTTTCAGCTCAATTTCTCGTGGTTTTGCGAGATTACTGTCATATTAGCAGCAATAATTAGGCCTAAGCCTATGTACACCACCTGTTTTGATCGTTGTCTTCGAAACCTATAAGATTAATTATTACAGTTGATAGTTAATTAATTATAGTTGGCACTGCAATAGCCAGTATGAAGTTGTATTACCTTGAGCAGGTACAAATTGCAGGAAAAGCGGGTTTTTTTTCTTTTTGACTGGCGACAAGTCTGAATGCCAACGAGCGTTATCCCTGGTTACTGTGCCCATGGTCACGACACCTCCGGTGGTCCTATTTTCCAGACCTCACAGTCATACACAGCAGACTTCTTGAGTTCTTGTCCGGTGCTGCCCCTGCGGCCAAACATCTTCAGCATACGCCCTATTACCGTCGCCCATGTCTGGTCATCGTGTGCAAACATGACGTCATCCATGAACCCGGAACTCGTGCATAACTTATCGCGACGTCGCCAGAGGAGGACCGATCCACAGCCATAACACGCAGAGAAAATTTGGTGAAGTGTGGAATGTCGTTTTTAAGATTAGCGAGCGAACAAGACATGCAGACATACAAAGACGCTGACTGCAATACTCCGTTGGTACCTGTACCAGGGGCGAAATAGCAAATGAAAGCACTTCTTGTCTGACACAAAGTGTCGATTACAGATGTACAAGATAAAGCATATACGAATGCGATTGCCGGCGAATGAGCTGGGCCTCTATTGGAACAAAGCCGAGAAGGGCCAGTCTAGCAAAAAAAAACGATTTCTACTACATTGTGTCTCAAAAAATGACACTGATGTTGTATACTTAAACTTCAAAGCACATTAACCGATTTCAGTAATTTTTGGCGGAGATGTTATTGGGAGAGTATGCTATCGAATGATGATTTGTATTCCCACCTCACTTCACTACTGTCTCTGCTTTACCTGGGGAAACACGGAAAGGCGAAAATGGCGCCTTTCAAATGCTGCGTCAATCGTTTGCCGGAGTTCAGCCACTTGCTGCCTGATTTCTTCAATATTGCTGGCCTGCAATTCTATTCATGATGCTTTATGACTCCATAAATCTCGTACTGTAATCAGTTCGTTTTTGGGCTGCTGCAGCCGCAGCTGTCGGTCCAGAAAATTAAGTTTTGCATCGATATTGCTGGCAAAACGTTGCATGCCCACACGGTATTAGAGCAACTTTGACGCGCGGCGCAACAAGGCAGACATCACATGAAGCTGAAGCGGATGTTACAACAGCGCTGGCTGCAGCAGTTGTATTGCTGCTGTTAGTGACTGGTGGTTGTGTATTGTCATCAACATCGTCCAATTCATATTCATCAGTTGAACTTCCTGTGTCACCGTCTTGACTCAATGGACGTGTTACATTATCACAACAGTGGCTAACAGAACACAAAAAAACTCTGTTGCTGTGCAACCGCCACCTGAATATCGTGAAACAGCACAGCTGATCCGTTTATCATTCATTAAGTTCCTTTTCTTTTTAGGCCTGCGTATTTGTCCTCCTCTGTTTAACCTTTGAACGTCATGTTAGACTGGGTTGCTTCCTGCAAATATTCAAGAAACGTATATAAACTTGGATGGGGAAACTTTGACTAGTCGTCCAAAACTGTTGTGAAAACTCTCAACACCGTTATTTGTTCTCTGAATACGTCCACTCACTGACAATCGTGTTGGCCCGATACTAGCTTTCAACAGCCAACTTCTCCGGTCTGGTACAGTACAGGTGAACTGGTCTAGACCTACTGACAGCGGATCGACTGAAAATGCAAGACTGGAAAATCGTAAACACTTCAAAATACTCTTTAAGTTGTTGTAGGCCTACTTACGTTTTCCACCGTTGCAGATTCGTACTTGCGTTTTCCACCCCTGCTCACTCGTACTGGCGTTTTCCGTACTTGCATTTTCCACCCTTGCATATTCGTACTTGCGTATTCCGTACTTGCGTTTTCAGTCGCCTCAGATAAATCACTGTTTGGTAGCATACTCTCTCAGCTACACTTGTGCAAGAAATTATCGAAGTCGGTTGATGGATATTGGAATTATACCATGACGGCGTGTCGTTTTTCGAGACACAGTGTAGTACCATTCCGTTACTTTTGGTCGTGGATCCATGACGAAAGATCTGGACGGGATGTTTGCCCCCCCCCGGTGGATGTGATAATGCGGGAGGTAAAGTTGCACCCAGATACTGGGCTAGACCCATCTGACGGTGATATCTCCAACTAGGCATAACCATCAACACCGGTACGACTCCAGGGATCAGAAGATAGCGCCAGCTGTCCAGCTACACGTGTTGCTGTCGGCCATCAGGCGACATACCAAACTGCACGGCCGACCGGCTGGTGTAGTGCAGTATAATGGCGGTATCACAAGGTGCGTGTCACTACGGCGACGACGACTCATTCCATTACTCGCCGTCACGGCGCCGCCGCGTAATCGCCATATATGACGTGAGTCACGCTCACATTGTTACATTCACACACGCGCCGCACTACTAGGCTATATACGTCTCAACCGGCCGTCTGTCTGTCTGAAATATCAACTATACACTGAGTAAGTGAGTGAGTAAGCACGGTTGCCGACCGCGTTAGCAAGAAAGGTCATAAAATCGGTCGTGTCCGTTCCAATCGATCGAGGGCAGTTTGTTAAGTTAACGTCTGCGTCCGACCCACTCGTCACTAGAGACCTGCATCGGAAAAGATGTTACACCCATCCCAACGGACTTTATTTTCACCCCTACCCATCCCGTCTAACCCGTCCCCGCAGAACTTCCGTTTCATCTCATCCATTTCCGCAAAATGTTTCATCCCCATTGCATCCCCTTTTACTTGTACAGCAGTAAACTAACAAAATTGCTCGAATATGACCAAAAAGTACAGAAAGCAGCAAATCGCCTAGGCCCAATAAAATACACTCGACATCGGTAAGCTAAAATGCATCCAAGTTTTTCGCATTTGAAAGTAGCTGTCGAAGTAAAACGACAGAAAACTGCGAGTAACCTAGCGGTTTACGTACACAACGAAGATTTTGACAATTTATGCTTGTTTGATTTTATTCTATCGTTTTCACAATTTTCGCGGAATTTTGACTGAACAAAACCCGTGCACAGACCTGCAAGATCGGCCCAAAATATACACGTCTGTGTTCAGCTACTTACATGGTGACATCGTGGCACTGCCAGCATTCGCCCGCCGCTGCTGTAGCAGTCGATCGATATCTCCTGCCCGCCGGACCCACAGCAGCAAACCTGCAGCGGCGGTTTTGCTGTTGTGGGAAATGTGGGCCCATTCTGAGACAGACCTATGGACGGTTGCCGTGCCGTGTTATAGACCTCCTAAGCATTATGTCTGCATCACCGGGTGTGCTAATCAGCTGCGTTTTCCGCATAAAAACTCACACCTGCTGTCAGTATGATTACGGTTTTGATCAGCAAACAGCCTATCGGTACCGGACCACGGTATCTCAGAGAGACAAATGTTACGACAAAGAGAAATCCCTCTGTGAATGGGTGTAGGCCACACCCACGCGCACCTGCATCGATAGATCGATACAGACAATATGTCGCTCGCTACCATTTGTTACAACGATACCGCAGATTTACAACACACAATCGCAGCATCTGTCGTCTCAGTAAGCGAAGGCACACGCCTGTTTAGATGCCATAAAGCCGCAGATTTGTTCTTACTATAAATAACAAGAGTTACAAGAGTTACATTTGACTCAAATTAGAAGCAACATTTACCAGTTACAACTAATAAAAATTACTTGGCAATCGCTATTTTTCACATTTTCACGACCTTGTTGTAAACATCTGTAGGCCCTAATACAGGGTGGGCCAAAAAGTTGTATAAGATTCAAAGCACCATATGGATGCGATCATTTTATCTTGAACGGTTGCATCAATATCATGATCTGAACTTGTACAACTTATTTTGGCCCACTCTGTATGTTCCCAGACGGATGTGTTGGCTATAGGAGTATTACTTGTTTCAATAAGCGTTTATCTGTTGTCAATGTGGGGTTTTAATTTTTCCACTTACCAGTACTAGTTTGTCAATGTTGTGTATTGCTAATTAGGCATCTACTAGTCCTAAGTCAACATTGTACAATACCTTTTTGTTTTTTGTATGTTGTTTTTTTGGTTTTTTTGTTGCTGACAAACTGACTGATTGATTAAAGGCATTGCAAATGATCTGTTACAAATAAACGAAAACAACTTTTTTTGCATAGTTAACTTGGAAAATTCAACAAAAGTCGAGATAAACATGCTACAAATACACACTTTGCACCTTTCTCGTGAGAACTGTTCGTACTTAGATGTCAAAGATGAGTAGAAAACGAAAATATTACGGTGTAAACGTCATATAATTAGTATAGTATTTAAGGCGGCGAGAAAATGAAGAATGCCACATTTTTTAGCCAGAACCCCGTCCACCATGACCCAATGTTAGCATATGTCTTATATTACAATTTAAATTACATTATATTTATTGGTGGCACAAATATCCTGCAGCATAGTTAATCATTACGTCGAAGCAGTAGCCGCATCTGTCGTTGAAATAACGATAAATGTTGTAACTGTCCAAAATGGCGGGCACTGTGATCGTCATTGTCGTTAAGCGGTCATCAGTGGGTGTGATCAATTAATGCATCGGCCTATCGGCCATTACACCGCTGCGAATACTAACCTAACCCCAAACCTTAGCTTTTCACCACTTATGGACAAACAACACGCGGTTCGGAAGCGGAAATAAACATATAATTAATGACGACAAATGTTTAAAATACACTTGACTTCCTATTCTTTGAATTTCCATAGAGGCCGGCAAGCAAGCAGGCCAATGCATCGATTAGTCACGGCGGTCGTCAGCGGTCAGCGGTCACGGTTGTTCGTCGCCGGTGCGGTGATGCGTCTTGAGATGCTTGGCGAGGTGATCGGACCGCGAGAAGCTCTTATCGCACACTCGGCACGCGTACGGCCGGACGCCGCTGTGAGACCGCCAGTGGCGCGCCAGCTCGTCGGACCTCGAGAACGTCCACGTACAGCCCGGCCACGAGCACGCGAACGGTTTCTCTCCGGTGTGGCGGCGCACGTGCGCCTTGAGGTGCGAGCTCTTGCTGTACACAGTACGACACAGTACCGCTCTCTGTGTTGCCGCTCTCGTACCTCGCATCACAACATGACGCTGCCCGCGCTGTTGAACTGCGGCACGGGCGGCAGATATCGATCGATAGCTGGTACGCGGCGCCCGCAGGGCTCTCTCAGCAGGCAGCAAACCAGCCGCACGCCGCTGCTGCTGTTGATCGACGGGACAAACAGACGGACGGACAGACAGACACCCAACACCCCCCCCCAACCGCTACACAGACCCTGCTCGGCATACTATTCGGGCAGCGTCAACGATACAATACTCATAACACGCGCACGGTCAATCGGAGGACCGAATCTGAGGCGCTAGCAGTCGCTATAGAGAAAGGGGAGATGGCAGGGTGGGTCTAAGAAAGGCATGGGGGAATAACGTGTCTTAATGTTCCTCTTAAAATACGCAAACGAAGACCTACTGCGAATTTCTAAGGGAGCTCATTCCATAACGTTGCTGCATAACTGATGCATCGAGCCTTTGACTGCCTATGACGGTGGAAACTTCAGCCTCCGAAAGCTAGTGTTTGTCTTGCGAGCGAAGACTACGACCAGGAGAGTACGTGGAGCGAGCAAGTGAGTGAAAGATAGCGGTGTTTCAGTTGAACTACCTCACCTGTACGACTTGCGGCAGCCCGTGTACCAGCACACGTGGATCCGATCGCCGCTCGCTTCCGGCGACAGGTGCCCGCTTGTGTCGGCCGGCGTCGTCGTCGCCGCCGACGACGAAGACGACGACGACAGACTCGACGAACGATGTCGTCGTTTCCGCTTCCTGGACGACGACGACGCGTCAAAGTCGCGGTCCGACCACGCCAGCGGCGACGACGGAGGCACGATTCCAGCTCCAAACGACGCCGGAGCTTCTCTTGCATCGACCGCTGGCAGAGTCGTGATACTGTGTGCGAAGGAGATTCGGTTTTCGGCAAGGTTAGTCGGACCGACGTCGCCGCGGATTATCGGTGATTGTGACGAAGTCGTGCCACGTGCGTCCTTGATGAAGACGTTTGTCTGGAACATGTCATCTCGACTACCGTTTTCCGACGAGCGAGCCGGCACAGCGTCGCTGTCCGGCCGCCGATAATCGGAAACAGGTAAACAACAGTTCGAGGACGCCTGCACGTGGTCTCCCTTCGCAACTTCTAACCTCATGGAGTGGTCACCCTCTCCGCGTCCTGTCGCGTTGACGCTACTTGGATATGCGTGTGGCAAAGCGCACGAGTTGTGTTTGCTCATTACGTCGTCCGCAAGTCGCTGACCGGCGTAGTTCTGCGACATCAGCTTCATCATGGCCGACTGTCGAGCTACGCACGCGGCGACGCTGGTCGTCGTCAGATAGTCGACAGAGCGGACCGACATTCGTCCTCTTTCCGGCGGTCGACCCTCGTCCGTCGTCGTCGTCGGACTAGTTCCAGCGAGGAAGATCCGCCGCGCCGTCGTGCAGACGCAGCCGCAGCGGTGCCGCGGGAGCCACGGACCCCATCCGCTGACGATCCGACGTAGGTCGCGGTCCTGCGTCGTCGCGTGGCTGCCGTCCGCGCCGCTCGGAGCCAGGTAGCGGGCAAGGCAGCTCAGTCCAACTCCGAGGACTACCAGCTCGTCGCCGTCGTCCCCAGCGGTAGCGTCCAGCGCGTCGAACTCGACGCTGAGGTCCGCCGGATCTCGTCCGTCGCTCGACGGGCGCCCGACCGACTCCCAGAGGACCGGGTCTTTGTCGTCGGACAGCGGGCTGGTGGATCGCGCGCCGTCATCGTCGTCGTCGTCGTCGGTCGACCACGAGCAGCGCGCGACGTCGACCGCCATGTCGTCGTCGGGCGTCGCGGCGGCGTCGTAACAGTCGAGCGCCACTCGCGATATCTCGGCGGCGAGATCGCGCGGCGCCACGTGACTCTCCACCAGCACGAGGCTCATCGCCGACAGTCAACTACGAGCGGATATCTTCGACCATTTCTGCGGATGAACGATCCCGCTTCCGAACGACGTCGCACCGTCTCTGACGTCGGCCGATGACGGAAACACTATCTCGGCGTAGTAGCAGTTGAAGTAGGAATAGTAATAGCTGTTTTGTTGTTGGTGTACGAGACTATTAGTAATAGAAACACGACGATCGAACTGCGCAGTAAACG
>Ga0126331_1000528_pt1 | contig 11674 bp, 7 predicted proteins | sample InaspJWI98metaG_FD_96379 | JGI IMG/M metagenome (GOLD analysis project Ga0126331, IMG submission 96379) | Marine gutless worms symbiont microbial communities from Oahu, Hawaii - Inanidrilus sp. 2 OAHU.JWI-98 metaG | ecosystem: Host-associated > Annelida > Digestive system > Unclassified | place... | reverse complement strand
ATCGTTGGTGCTCTCGGACATGGTGGCGTGGCGAAGTCACGGCGACGATGCGCTGTCAACAACCACTTATCTACCTGAACACCGAGACAGGGTCAAAGTACATAGGCTATATGACTGGAATAAATTACTAAACTGTGTCTCATAGAAATTTTCCCGACATTTTACCGACCGCTTTAACGGGAATGTACTGCAACCGGTCGTGTCTGTCTGTTCGTTTCTTTCCACTCTTATCTTTTGAACAAACTGGCCTCTGGCCGTAATTATTTGCATGTGTATGGGCCATGACTTTTCCTCGACGGGATTTGTCAGTCAATGTCATAGGTTTAGGGTTAGGGTTATCAAGAGAGACCAATCTGCAGCGTTCGATCGAGGGCAGTTTGTTTTCTAATTAGCTGCAAACCGTCCGACTTTTGAAGTTTTGGGCAAAAATCACTTAGGTAATAAAGATACAGGGAGTCACGCAGCAGAGAGAATACGAGTCTCGAGTATGCAACGTTGAAGAAATGAAGCAGCGACTGTATGGTTGAAGTCTGTCAAAGAGGTAAAACAGCACCTGAGTGAAAACTCTGAAAATATGCCAAGGTTCTGTGTCCGTGTTTTGTGAAGTAATGCGGAAGCACATGTTCGCTCGAGGGCAGTTTGCTTTCTAGTTAGCTGCAAATCGACCACATAAAAACAGATAATAACTAGCAAATAATACAAATTTTAAACCAAAGCGAAGTTGTGAACTCATTTCGAAGTATTGAAGACTAAACTTCTGCTAACGACTTTTTACGTTTTTTGAAATATCGGTTGAAAACGTAATAACGCGTTTTTTTGAAATCTAAAAAAACGTAAAATAGACCTTCATATTCTAGAACACTGAAATAGTTCAGTGGGACTCACCGCCAGGTGGCCGCCAGTCAGTAATCCAATACAACCGGTTTGGACTGCGAGCCCGCCAGCCAGCTTTTACCATCGCCGTTTATTATTATTACTCAACCCGACACCTACTTGCCGTTCCGCTGACTATTGTAGGTTTTATATTTCTCTTTAAGGTCTGTTGTTAATTGTAACTATAGCAGTGCTAATTTACTTACTACTAGCGTTTCCTTAACTTAGTATTGTATTCACTACCATCAGTAGCAGCTGATGCTTACTCAATGACAGCGAAAATTGAGAAAGCGGAAGAAAAATCGCGAAGAAAAAATGCCGCTTTACCTGCAGTGTCGTTCGCCTCCTACAAAATGTAGGCTATACACGCAACAGACACGCTATAGTGGTTGCAGCATCAATGCTATACCTGCTGGTGCTGATGGAGCGTCGAGGTAAATGTTTATGTAGCCTACCTGCTCGACTATTTTTAGACGCCTTCATCTTCCGTTCGCATGTACACACCACTGTAAACCTTGGCCCGAGCTTCATTATTTATGCCTACTGGGTTGTTCCTTCCTCGATAGATGTCCGTATAAAACTAGTTCATAGATATGGTGTTTAGTTCGGCTTGGCCTGCTGCTGGAATGCCCGAACTGAAATTTATATTTGACAAAGTGATCGATTAATGATAACGAAAGATGACACTGACCAGTATGATCGAAGCCTGAACAGTATACTCCGGTAGAGGAAATTGTACCAGCCGTAAATACAACGACGACTAGGAAAACCTACATGAATGCGAGTGTTCATGATCTCTGAAACCGCAATAATGCGAAACAAGAAAACACGGCGGATTACTTGGCAAATCCCACGTCGACGAATGAAGTTCCAATAGCATTCAACGATAGCAATTTCCTGCGGGTAAAGGGTTTTACTACAGTTATACACGATTACTAAGTGGCAGCGAAGCTAATGACGTAGCCAAGCTGTTGATCATAATTATAAATAACTGAACTTTAACTGTAAATGAATGAGTAGGGTTAAGCCATCCAGTCAGTACTAAGCAGGCCAAGTCGGAAAATGCAACGAAAAAATACAACAGCGCATGTCGTTAAATTTTTGCACTGAGAACTTTTACTTTTGTTTATTCTAAAGGGTGAGCCAAAAGTGGGGCCACAGACTCATGACCACAATTCTGTCAAATCTTAACCGATTTAACAAAAATACTGTAAGATTCCTTGGTAAACTTGTAGTTAAATGGTTATTAAAAATCTCACCGCACCTTGCATATGTTGCTACACTACCTCGTGAAACATTAATGTCAGCAAAACAAGCCGTTAACGATAAATCACAATGTATATACAGTACACTTTGAGGCATAAAAACCCCTGTTGTTTTTGCAATAACTTAACAACCTGAGGTTTAGTAGGTTAATTTTTTGCAAACAGTTAGCTGAATGAATTTGTAAGAAAATAGTGTAAAATGTCACCGTTGCTGACCAAGTATTTTTACAGTACGAAATTCAATAAACATGTCAAAATTGTTCAACAACCAGAGCTAAAACTTTAAAAGTCATGACTGGTTAAAAGTTGTGGAACAAGAAAAAACTGTCACGTAAGTTTCATAACAAATTATTGACAGTTGTGGAACAGCACATTATAGCGTGTGTTCAAAATGCTTTCCTTAGGCTTTGACGCATGCATTAAGGCGAATTGGCCACTGGTCAATCGCCTGATCACTTGACACTTTGCTGGATGCCTAACCATGCTTCAATCAGACGCCGCTTCAACAATAACAAATCTGATAAATTGGTTCTCGGTTTTCGATTTTACAAAGAATATCAAACAGGCAGGTGATGAAATATTCAAGTGTGCATCTTTATGCAAAACATTATCATTGTACGGCATAATATTGCAAAGTTATTGTACCAATAAGAAGGGTGCAATTTTTTATGCCTCACAGTGTAGTGTAGCTACATATTGAAAGTGTGGTGGGGTTTTTAATAACCAAATTAGGAAAGGTTTATTGCTGTCAGTGAAATTTTTTTAAAGTCGGTAAATACTGTATTTGGCAAAGTTACAAACAAGAACGTGATTGTCTCGTGCACTTGCTTCGTCTTTTAGCAGTGTGTTGGCCAGGTGCGCAAAGTGCATGAGACAACCATGCTCTTGCTTGTAACTTTGCCAAATATTCAGCGATTTAAAAAAAATTCACTGACAGACTCAGCAGTAAACCTTTCTTAATTTGGTTATTAACAACCCCACCATACCTTAACTATGTAGCTACACTACCTTGTAATGTATCGTTAATGGCTTGTTTTGCTGACATTAATGTTTCACAAGGTAGTGTAGCAACATATGCAAGGTGCGACGGGACTTTTAATATCCATTAAACTACAAATTTCCTCGGGAATCTTCCAATAAATTTTTTAAAATTGGTTAAGATATGACAGACTTATGGTCATGACTTTGTGGCCCCACTCGTTCGACCCACCCTGTATTTCAAATTGTCGCAGGCCATTTTGACATTGGTATTACTATTTTATAAAGTAGGCCTAATGTAGCGAGTGCGACCCTTTGGGTGTAGTGGAATGTTTAATTTTCATGTTATTATAGATTTGCAGGTAAGTGTGTTCGAGAAAAAGTAAAAATCGGACAGCAGCTGTCAAAGCTAGATGCAAGAACATTGGTGCCATTTTCCGCACACGGTGTACTGTATGCAGTAGTAGTACGATTCGTCTATATCATTCCTTACTTGAGTTGAATTTGGCTACACATTTGGATGAAATAATTACGCATGTCGGCACCAACGCTTTTAATGCAATGCCGTACTGTATGATGACTGTGAAAAACTGCGTCGCAGAATTGCTAACACGTGGTTAAAGTAATTTGCCATAAAGCCGCATCGCTAACGCGCATAGATCGTTCAGTCGTATTCGCCAGGTGTTTTCATGGGCCCACGCGAGTCTGCCTTCCCAAACGGCATTTCGATCGGTTCGACCGCTTTTGCTGGGTTCATCGGTATGCCCAACACACGGACAGACAAGCAGACCACGGAAAGTGCGACGTGTGTAGCAATAGGCCGCATCTGTGTGATTCATGCGATGCGGTCTAATAATATCACTGCAGACAACGAGATGAAGAGATAGGACTATAACGGCGTGAAGAATGAGTGGCGAGACGACTAATCCACTGATATATAAACTGATTAATCGTCTCATTAATCGACGATGCCCATGAACGCATCGTTCTTTGTCGCGCGCAATTTCACCAATAACAATCATGCCGCTCAATTTCACCGCTCGCTCGTCGGATGCCGTACGACGCCCGTGAAATCACGCGGCAATCAATGATCGGGCGTCGTCGCCAGACTGCAGCGTCCGCAACCACGAAAACGCGGGAAAGGAAAAGGCCGGACAGCGAAATGCGGGACCGGAAAAAGCAAGCGCAAACTCTATAAAGCGGCATGCGGGAATACAGAAACATTAGACTGAAATGAACTAATGCGTCCTGCTAAAGTAATTTACTTTGACGTTTCTGTACTCTTGGGTCTATTTACAGAGATATGTTTCATTAAAGTGTGACTAAAAAAATGAAGCGGTGCGAATTGAAGACATTTTGATGTGACTACAACGTATGAGGTGTTGAATGCAACAGTGAATAACTACAATTTTGGTCAACTGCGCTCGGCCAACTGTTACTTACTTGACTGTTGCACTGACCCTGTTATATTTGAGACATGTACAACGTTTTCAGAAAATGCTTAGTCGGTCCCGCTTTTCCATTCCCGCATTTTCAATCGATCCCATGTCGCAGCTCTACGGCTTTGCCGGTTGACTGATGACTTGGCGACAATGAATAGCGGAAAATTTGATTTCTGTCACAGACGGTGTAAATCACTGTAATATGACGAGACGATTGAAACCGGGTCGACTCCGCCGTTCGTTCGGCAGAATCGTTGCTGGTGCTTACTGGCCTGACGACTCGGGTATAGAAGTGCTACGATGTAGATTAGCCGTAACCGCACTGTCGGCAATATAACGTTTAGTTGTGTGTAATATGCATCAACTGTGTAGGATCTATTTCACATTTAATAAAGATACAGTGTATGCGAACTAGAAAGCACTAACTGGGGGTCGTCTCGACCATACTGGCACAAAGAACTTGACTGCATGGACGAACAAGCAACTGGTTTTCTCTGCACCACTTTCTCTTTTCAATCAATTAACTACATCCATAGCCGAAACAGGAATATTCCCCATCTGTGGTCGCGAATTGTGAGATCTTAACCTTCGAAACTGACCTAGATAATGTCAAGATAAATTAGCATACCAGGTCGATAATCATTTCGTTCAAAAGTTACTGTCCGGACAAACGCACATCCGAGCGATTGCTTCACCCAGACCATGGATGTGGTTGGTAATTATCGAACGATATTTTATCAGTTTATTAGTCACGAACGCGGAAAATGTTTCTCAAGGGGCCATAATACCTCGACGTCGACGTTTCAACCTTTCCCTGCGTCATCCTGTTCCAAAAAACAATTAACTAGATAGAGTCCACGTATTCTTCGGTCAATGTTTTGTGATTAATAACTCTTTTCTTTCATGCACTGGTGAACATACTACTTTCCATAAAGTCAATTTCATAGCTCGGCAAGTTGTATTACCAGACGAACACACACGAAAGCTGCCATAAAGCCGTAGACCTAGATACATCTAAAGGGCGGATGGTTCTTGAATGTGATAACAGACTGTGTAAGGCCTCGTTTACACCACACGAACTGAACTGAACTCGGGTTCTGAACACGTGTAACATTTCAACGGGACCGTTCACATCGCACAAAATGAACGGACGTGAGCAAGTCGAACCATCGAACGTCAACTAGCCATGCGCACCGTCCAAGCGCAACCTACTTCGTACCGATTAGCTGTCGACACAGCGAACTAGGTCGCGCAGTGCACGAACTGCAGTTCACGAACAACAGTTCGTATACGACTCCAATCTCCCATATGAAAACAAATGTTCAGTATAATTCTGTCAGTTCAGTTCGGTTCGTGTGGCGTGAACGAGGCTGGACTCATCGGACGCTAGCAGCCACCGGTCTGTACGTCGTAGTGACTATTGCAGCCGTCCGGCTCATATCGTTTCAACACCGACGCCGAACTGCCTTGCCACGTCGCGGCCGCCCCGCCGCCGAGCGACCGTCGAGATCCGACGTCGCCGCCGGCACGCGACGATCGCGGACTGCCGTCCATAATATCAATTCCGTCCGTGTAGTTCGGCAAGTTGTGTAACCAGAGGAACACACACACTGAGGGCAGTGCGGAGGACACACCGCACCTCAGAGGAGTCCATGACTGTCGAGCGCGGGGTGAGTTAGCCGAAGACGCAGATTCGCCGTCCATAATATCAATTCCGTCCGTGTAGTTCGGCAAGTTGTATAACCAGAGGAATACACACAGACGAAAGCTGCCTATCGTAGAACATGAGAATGTCTATAGGACGGATCGTTCACGACCCAGCGCCAGGCGAGGATCGCGGACTGCGCTCGAGCGTACGGATGACGGTGCGCGCAACAGCACATCCACCGTCGTCGTCGTCGTCGCCGCCGGTCGTCGGAGGTCCCAACTCGATCTAGTCTCCGGCTGGTACAATTTCCACTAAGCTTATACCGGTTTAAGCTCGGATAAACTGTCGGCATCAGTTGATCACTTCACGATTTCATTATACAAGTGTTCAAAGTAATTTGGCAATAGGCCGCATCAGGGAGCATTGTAGAACTCGAGCTTTGGAGGCAGCAGTCAGGCTGTCAGACCGTTCGTCGGAGGTTCCTTCTGGACACGTGCGCCGTTTCGGACGTCGACGAACTTGAAGTGCTTTGAATGTGTAACATAGAGGAAATACGTCATTGATGTGCAGCGGAATTTAGTCTAAAACGGACGTTTACATGCCGCAAGTTATGCAGTGGCTTTTAGCCGTTGCTTACGGTTTTAGCTCCAAATATAGCCTACGACAAGAGACCCACGTTCGGAAAAGCCACGTAAAAATCACGAGTGGTTTGGAGAGGTTATGGGTCACTGAAGGTCATCGAAAAGCCAGAGGAGGTCCCGTCTCGACGTGCGCGCCTTTCCGGACGTCGACGAACTTGCACTGGACGAGTGTCTTGTGGACTGGACGAGTGTGTTGTGGATTGGATGAGTGTCCGGTGGACTGGAGGCGTGTCCGGTGGAATGGATGAGTGCCTTGTGGACTGGACGAGTGTCCGGTGGACTGGACGACTGTCTGGTGGACTGGACGAGTGTCTTGTGGTGGTCGCGACGGCGACGCGTGCGCGCATGACGTCGCGTCACGACGACCACCAGGACGACGATGACTACGACCGCGCTTAGCGTCAGTCCGCCCCACAGAGTCGCGTCGAAGTTGGTCCTACTAACCGAAAGTACAATGTTCTGGACCGGAAGTACAGTGCTGCCGACCGAGTAATTAAGACCCGTTACACTCAAACTAGCCGTCAATTCGATTTGCTAGGATCTGTTCTGCAATTTTTTTTATACAATACATCGAAAGCCTACAACAAATACGCAACAACTGAACGTGCTGCGGTTTACAGACATCGACATGTCAACAACACGTGCACAACAAATCCACAACTATGCAAAGTAATGGCATGTGAGCATTACCGCGACCACAACAACGATGACGACGACCGCCAGTCCGCCCCACAGCGTCGCATCGAACCGCAGACCTCCCACGGCTGCCAGCAGCGCGACCGAGCGGAGATGATCTCTGCCGGACACGTTACGTTCGACAACTGTCACGCACAGCCGTACGACGCTCGATAGCGGTTGAGTACCGCTTTGCAGAGCCACTCCGTGCTCGATCCTCTGCTGAACACCGGCGGCCAACGCAGCACTTCAACAGCGGACTGTCGTGGCATCATCTTGGCGCTTCGATGACGATATGCGATACCGTGCGCAACGGAATAGTGACCAAACTAGAACGAAATACAGTCAGTCGTGGTGGAGACATTGCATACGTTGGACAGCGGTTGAGTACCGGCGTCGGTCGCTCGGACCGTCACAAGGTAGGAGGCGTTCACGGTTCCGTTCACAAGGTAGGTGGCGTTCACATCGGTCGGTGTCAACGCCGCGCCCAGTCGAACTTGGCCCGAACTGTCGTCGACGCGGAATCGACTATTGACGTCGTCGGTCGAATTAGTTCCCGGCGGATCGACGCTGTACGTAATTTCGGCGTTGATTCCGCTGTCAGCGTCGACTGCCGTCACCTGTCGTTCGCACGAAAGAACGAGGCAAATCTCACAGATTAAACTCATAGCAGCTGTTTACCAATCCCAATAAAATTAACTCACGGTGGCACAAAAACGGACCCATTAAATAAGTATGTAAACAGTAAGTAGTATTTATTTTGCGCATCACACATCAAACGTACATGCAGAAATAGAAATAAACACGAAAATAAAAGTAAATACGCAAAAATTAAACTGAGTACAGTAAAGTAATACAACGCAGTACAATACAATAATTAAATGCAAAAATGCATTATAGGATCCTTGTGTCACTGATGGTCAAAATGTTGCATATTCGTTGCTGTTGTTTTGCTCTAGCCCATAACTTCGCCAACTGCGGACCGATTTTCGGAATTCTTTCACCGTGAGATTCAACAGTACCGGTAAATGTGTGATAAAGTTTTCTCGCTACAGATCTCACTACCTTATGAAATATATTACACCTTTTTGATTCACTCACATTTCTCAAAGGCCGAGTTTTTTGCACCACGTCATACGTAGCGCAACCCATTGGGCCTATTTTAGTACGGGTACATGCTGTCTACGATCGTAACGAGAAGCTGAAGCGGCAGTTAGTGCGCAGCCGCGTGAGCCTCCGATAGCACGCGTGCATGGATCTGTCCTATCGATACACATAACGCAGTGAGTCAATCACAACAACCGTGTGTATACATGACCGCGATGTCGCACGCATACTGCTGTAATTTTATGTCTCACTGACGCAGCTGCATTATTGTAATGCTGAGATATGCACGCTATATATCATATTCATCACCGATCACTTTAGTGGTCCAGCTGCAGCAATCGGCCTGTATGTGTGTGTGTCTGAGTGTATAGACACTAACTAGATGACCTCTGACGAAGACATCTGGCATTCAGGTTCGACTTGATCCTGTCTAGGTCAAATTCCATGATCGAGGTCGTAAACCAGTCACGGTAACAGGATGTGAAAGCGTTCCTTTTCAGCTGTGGTTGAATGTTGTTTGTCAAGTTTTTGTGCTGAAGTGGTCCGTACGACCGCTACTGGGAGCTGTCTACGAGCCTACGAGCATAATTTCGGCCGCAAATAGTGGCCTTTAATACGTTCGTAAGGAGGTTGAGAAACGCATCTTATTATTAAAATAATTTACCCAAGCCAGCCCAGCCTGGCGATCCCCTGGCGATCCCTCCGTGGCTACTCGGATGGCGAAGTGTTGACGACAATCTTTCCCATTGCCAGGAAAAATGCTAGTTCGACTTAACCGGCAGGCCTTGCTACCACCATCCTGCTGGCATACTGACCTAGTCGGTTAAACGCGCTGGCTGTTAACTGATCCGGCCATTTTTGCCGTTGTCGGTCTTGAGTTTAATTGAATTTAACCCTTTCCAAGGGAGACGTGCCCTCTCAACGGACTTCCTAGTTTATGCAAAATATTCTTTTTAGTCTGTTCATTAAAGCATTGACTTTATTGTTAGTTACACTGCATTAGTGAGCAAGGTAGCCTACTGCAATCGGTCGTGTCCGTCCGTCCGTTTGTTCCCACTCCTGTTTTTAAAGCAACAGAATTTTGATCTTGATTTCTACATGTATACAGATTATTACCGTAGCTCATCGCGGACTGAAAGTCAAGTTCACAGGTCAATGTCAGAAGATAGGCTTGGGTTATCAGGGATAGTAACGCGGTCGGTCTAACCTCGATCCTCGATCGACGGCAGTTTGTTTTCTAGTCTGGTTCTCAAAAGGGTCAGAGTAAGTGACGTCACAGCCACCTGAGTGACGACAGCGTCGGTTGACGTCGTGTGCGGAAGGCGGACAGTCGCGTCACAAGTGACGTCATGAGATGACGACGTCACTAAAGATGACGTCATTGGGCGGATGAATTGCGGCGCGTTGTCGTTGACGTCAGTGACGTAGACGGTGACGTCAGTCGTGCTTGTGAGCAGGTCGCGAGCATGGCTGTCCACCGCCATCACCACTAGCTCGTATTTGCCCTGTACAGTGCACACGTACGGTGATAGCCACATGTTGGTTTAAACGACTGCAAGATTCTACGATGAGACGCGGTAGGATAATGCGTAGCATACGTTAAAAAGCCGACGGGTAACCAGCGTATCTACCGCATTGAACATTAACAGAAGATTAACAAAAAAAACTAACAACACAACCGATTATCACAGAAAATTTAGTTGGAATTCCGGTCCGTGATGGGAGTTCCGGGAGATTCTGCAGCAGTCTATGACAGCGAGGATTTGTGCAACAAATGAGTTTTTAAGCCACGACAGAAGCAGTGATAGAGTGATGGATAATGAGAGTGGTGAAGCAGCAGAAAACAAAACAATCGTAGACAAACTAGACATCGAACTTCACCACAGGTCCGGTGCTGCCCGCGGTGAGTCACTTTGAGCATACGCTCTTTTCGCATCACACATGCCCTATGGCCCATACACAGTGTGCCAAAAAGTCATCCAGGTGTACTTTGAAGCGTTAAAGCGTTTCTAATTTTTGAAGCACAAATATTCTAAAAACGTGGCATAAAGCTAAATTTATCTGACAGTTCGAAAACTATAAAGTCACTTTTTTGGTAAAGAAATTTCCGGGAAATGCAAATTTAACCACTTTTCTTCAGGTTCATAGTCCGTAGTTTACCTTTTTCCCTTAATTTCCTGACAGTCCGCGCTCATGACTTTTTGAGTTATCCTGCTGAAAAACAAACGAAAAAAACAGCACTGAAAACCGCACTTTCGACAACAGGGTCAGGGCGGTCAATTTATCGTGAGTAATTCGTATACTGAGTATGACATGTTATCACCACGGGGGCGGCGATACTATATGCCCCCGCCGATGGCAGTTCGACTCGCGGCGTATCTACTTCCGTCCGGGAACGGGTCCGCAGTCCGCACATCTCTGGTGGCCGGCCAGCTGAGGCAGCCAGCGTGTGTATAGCCTAGGCAGCTGCGCCACGCAGCCAGCGTTCCTATAGCCTAGGCTGGGACAGACAGATGGACGGATCGCGGTATCGGTTAATGCTCTCCCCCTACGGCGGGGCATAACAAGACGTGCACGCCGGCGACCTACGACCTGTAGTTCGTGGTCGAGCGTCTGCGTGGTCGTGATGACTCCTGTCTGCGAGTCGATGGCGAACTCCTCGACCTCCTTCGACGCCCAGCGGAGCGTGAACCGGTTGAACGGCGGCAGTTCGCGGTCCGTCGCCGCCACGACGCCGACCGCGGTGCCCGGCGCCCGGTTCTCCTCGACGTCGAAGACCGCGTTCGCGCCGTCGCCGGCGTCGGCATCGGCCGCGTACAGGCGCATCATTGTACTTTCGGTCGGTTGCATTGCATTTCCGGTCAACTGCGCCGTACTTCCGGTGGGCAGAACTATACAGAAGCGCAACACAAATATTGCACTTTCGGTCGGCATATTTTCGTTCACCATCGCGTCGTTAGTCTGGTCTGCAGCACTGTACTTCCGGTCAGCATTATTGTACTTCCGGTCAAGTGCAGCCCACACTTCCGGTCGGCAGTACAATGT
>Ga0126331_1000527_pt1 | contig 11696 bp, 9 predicted proteins | sample InaspJWI98metaG_FD_96379 | JGI IMG/M metagenome (GOLD analysis project Ga0126331, IMG submission 96379) | Marine gutless worms symbiont microbial communities from Oahu, Hawaii - Inanidrilus sp. 2 OAHU.JWI-98 metaG | ecosystem: Host-associated > Annelida > Digestive system > Unclassified | place... | reverse complement strand
GGCCGATGTCACCCTGGGGTACCCCGCGGACACCACCCCGGGGAGCACCGGAACCGCCACGGCCGATGATGCCTGCGGCACGGTCGACATTTCCTTTGAAGATGCCTCTGCAGCTGGCTGCGGTAACACGGAAGTCCTCACCCGCACCTGGACGGCCAAAGACGCCTGCGGCAACACCACCACCGGGGTGCAGACCATTACCGTGGTCGACACCACAGCGCCGGTCCTGAGCGGCGTCCCGCCGGATACAACGGTGGGCTCGGACAGCGTGCCGCCGCCGCAGAACGTGACGGTGTCGGACAACAGCGATTTGGCCATCGCCATTGACTTTACGGAAGAAAAGACGCCGGGCGGGTGCGCGGACATCTACACCCTGACCCGGACCTGGACCGCCACCGATGCCTGCAGCAACACGGCTGCCGCAACCCAGGTCATCTCGGTGGTCGACGCCGCAGCGCCGGACATCACGCTCCCGGCGGATGTGACCCTGGATTGCCCGGCTGACATAGACCCGCTTTCCACAGGTCAGGCAACCGCCCTTGATACTTGCGGGGAGGTGATCCTCACTTACGATGATCAGGAGGTTGTCGGCTGCGGTGACACCCGAACCATCACCCGGACCTGGACGGCCACCGATGAGTCCGGTAACACCAACACCGGTGATCAGATTATCACGGTCGCTGACACGACCGCCCCGGTGCTTGATGGGGTTCCAGCGGATATGACCGTGGGGTCCACCGAGACAATCCCCGCCCCGGCCGAGGTCCAGGCCACGGACGGGTGCAGCGGCAGCGTGGCGATCGAATTTACAGAGACCCGGACAGACAGCGGGTGCCCGGATGTCTATACCCTCACCCGGACCTGGACGGCCACCGATCTCTGCGGCAACAGCACCACGGCAGCCCAGGTAATCACGGTGGTTGATACCGCAGCGCCCACGATTTCCTGTCCCGCGAATGTGACCGTGGGCACCGATCCCGGGGTGAACTCCGCCGGCACGGTGACACTCGGAGCCCCCAGCGTTGATGACAATTGCCAGGTCGCCAGCGTGGTCAGCAATGCCCCGACGGCCTACCCGCTCGGAACCACCGCAGTCGACTGGACGGTGACCGATGCGTCGGGCAACTTTGCCACGTGCACCCAGTTGGTGACCGTGGTCGACACCGAAACACCGGCGATCACGAACCCCACCGGCAACACCACGGGCACCACCGGCGATCCAGTGACCATTACCGCCACCCTGGGCGACAATGTCGGACTCAGTTCGGCAACGCTCTACTACCGGCCCATCAATGCCGTCGGATACACCGGGCTCGACTTCAGCGCCGGCAGTGCGGTGGTGCCGGTGGCCAATAACGCCGCCGGACAAATCCTCTATTACATCCTCGCCCGGGATAGTGCCGGAAATGAAGGCCGCGCCCCTGGAACCGGCACCTACGCTATCACCGTGTCTGATGACGAAGCGCCGGTCGCGCTGGGCGACAGTTACAGCGCCGTCGAAGACACGCCCCTGACGGTGGCGGCGCCGGGCGTGTTGGCAAATGACACCGACAATATCTCCGGTGTCACCCTGACGGCGGTCCTGGCCGGTAATGCCGCCCACGGGGCCGTGGTGTTGAATCCCGACGGATCATTTACCTACACCCCCGCTGCCAATTTCAACGGCACGGACACATTCACCTACAGGGCCAACGACGGATTTGCAGACTCGGCCCCAGCCACGGTCACGATCTCGGTGGCCGCCGTGAATGATGCCCCGGTCCTCGGGGTAATCGGGGATCAGACTGTCGATGAGGGCGAAACCCTGAATCTCCAGGTTGCCGCCACGGACCCGGACGGCACGACCCCGGCCCTCTCGGCGACAGACCTGCCTGCCAATGCAACCTTTGTCGACAATGGCGACGGCACCGGCACCTTTACCTGGGAAATCGGGTTTGAAGATGCCGGCGTCTACAGCATCTCCTTTACCGCGTCGGACGGAACACTGAGCGACACCCGGACAATGACCCTCACAGTCAACGACTTGCCGTCGTTCAGACTGGTCAGTCCGCCGAGCGGCGTGGAACTGCCCTACAAACCGCCGGCAACGTTTGTTTGGGAGGGCGGGGACTACAAAAAGTTTTATGTCCAGTTCTCAAGATTTTCAAACTTCCCGCGACACCGGACCTTGACCCTGCCGGTAAAACGTAAAAAGAAACAGAGCGTGACGTCCCTCACGCCCCGAAGGGGCGTCTGGGCAATTATCCGTCTAATGGAAAAGCGCGGCGGGATTATTTACTGGCGGGTAAAGGCCAGAGAAAAGAAAGGCTTCCGAGATTACACCGATGACTGGAGTTTTTCCATCGAAGACCCGAAATGGATCTCTCACTGGAAAAAAAGGTGGGGCAGATACCGGGACAATTGGGTTGACCGGGATGATTAGTTCCACCGGTCACACATACTTTTCCGGATCCGCCATAAACTCCCGATAAACCCGGTAGTGTTCGGTCTCCTTATAGTCGATTTTGCGGATGGGGGTGTCGTCGAAGTTATAGATCACGGCCCCCGGGCAGGCCAGCAGGATAGGGGAGTGCGAGGCGACGATGAACTGGGCGTGGCCGGCATTGCCCATCTCTTTGAGCACCCTTAGTAATTCCAATTGGCTGCCGGGCGACAGGGCGGTTTCGGGTTCGTCCAGGAGGTATAGCCCCTTGAAGCGGTAGCGGGCTTTGAACAAGGACATGAGCGACTGTCCGTGCGACTGTGACATCAGCGATTTTCCGCCGAAGTATTCAAGAATGCCGGGGTCGGAGGCAGCCCACTCATCCAGGTAGGCAGCGAAATTTCTGGAAATCTCAGAGTCGAAATACGATCCCGGCACCGAACCGTTGGCCCAGTCTACCGTAATGAACTTGTAGAACATGCCCTCGTAAGGGGTGCGTTCATAGCGGGTTCGTTCCACCCCTTCCCACACGTGGATACGGCATTTTTCCGCCAATGCAGATAAAAGCGTAGATTTACCGGCCCCGTTTTCACCGTAGAAAAAGGTGACCGGCGATGAAAGTTCAAGTTGCCTGGGCTCCTGAAAAATCGACAGGTTAAACGGATAGACCGCTTTGGTCGGCGCTTTATCCAGATCAATCGTGACGCTTTTTAAATGTGTCATGAGGCTGTTTCAAAAATAGGATTTTGGTTCAAGATCAAGGCGGCCGCGAGGTTCCAATCGCAGGAATACTGCAGTATTTCGAGGCTTGGAACCGAGTGCCCAACACAGAGATTGAGGCAAAAGACATTTTTGAGACAGCCTCATAGTTCTTTTCTGACAAACGGCCGGCACTGCTCGGTAAAGGCGACCAACGCATCCAGTTTTGACCGGGCCTGTCCTGAATCGACCGTGGCGGCGGCCCGTTCGATCCCGGATTTGAAATCGTCGTCAAGCCCCGCGGCGATGAAGGCGGCGGCTGCATTCAATACGGCAATATCACGTTTGGGGCCCTGCTCGCCTCCCAGAATATCCCGCACGATTTTGGCATTGGCCGCGGCATCGCCGCCCTTGATGGCTTCGAGGCCGACCCGTTTGAAACCGTAATTTTCCGGTTCGATCACCTGTTTTTCCACCTGGCCGGCTGCGAGCCTGGCAATGGTCGTGGCGCCGCAGAGGCTGATTTCATCGTTGGTCCTTTCCCCATGTACCACAAAAGCGCTCGCAGCACCAAGCTCGGCCAGGACCCGCGCCATTTTCTCGGTCAAGTCGGGGTCGTATACGCCCAGGACGTAGGCCGAGGCCCCAGCCGGGTTGATCAGCGGCGCGATGAGATTGAAAATGGTCCGGATCCCGATTTCCTCCCGAAAAGCCCCGACATTTTGCATGGGACCGCTCATCAGCGGCTTGAAAATAAATCCGATACCCAATTCCTGGATGCATTTTTCCATATCGGAGTTGGAGATATCCAGGTTGACCCCCAGACTTTCCAGGACATCACCGGCCCCGAAATAGCGTGACGCGGCCCGGTTCCCATGACGGGCCATCTTGACACCGCCAGCCGCGGCGATGAACATGGTGGCGGTAGAGATGTTGAAAGTACGGGTGCCGCCTGCCTCTGAACCGGTCGTGGCCAGCACTGTCTCGCGCTCGACGTGGATATCGTCGCGCCCCAAAGAGAGCAGGCCATTGTCCAGATCCAGCCGCACGGCCCGTTTGCGCAGTGCCCGGGCCGCGCCTGCGATTTCCGCCACGGTCTCGCCCTTCATACGCAGCGCTGTAACCAGTGAACCGATCTGGGATGAGGCAACCCGGCCTTCCAGGACCAGATCCATGGTTTTCTCCATGTCATCCGCACTCAGGTCCTTGCCATTGATGGCTGTGATGATCGCTTCCTTGATCATTGTGGCCTCCTTGCTTTTGGATGAATAAAAAAAATGGCCGTGGGTCTGAAGGGTCCCACGGCCTCAAATAAAAAACCGTGGCGCCTCTGAAGTGGCCCACGGTTCATGTTTTAAGTTGCAGTCAGGTTACATACGGCAGGCACACCTCATGGTAAGCTGCGCCACCACCAGTAAGTACGAAACATGGCGATTTTGTCCTGTTGTTTGGTTGCCATGAATTTGAGATAGGGTGGTCAGCTTTAAATGTCAAGGGTTTATTACCGCCCGGGGAGCAAGCGTGCTGTTTTCGGGTTTGGCTGCGGGCAGGGCGGAGACCCTTAAGCCCCAGGTAATGAAAAAGGATGGATCCGCACAAGTGGCACCCAGCGAGGCTGTTGCCGGTCCAGAGGGTGCCCGGCCGCCGGTGGGGCCCGTAACCTTGACACGTTCAGGGTAACATTGTAGGTACCAGTGACTTGGATTTTGGTTTGCAATGTTAGAAATTTTAGGGATTTATGCTATGCTGCTCTTAACTTGGAAAACTGGCGCGACGGGGCGTACATGGCTTTCGATGTGAGAAATCACTGGGGTTTGGGCGGCCTGTTGCTCGGTTCCGTGGCCGCCATGATTTGTACGACGGCCGTTGACTATCCGCTGACCAAATGGATTTGGCAGAACGGTTGGACCACCTTTGCCGAAAGCATGGGGCAGTCCCTTTTCGAGGGTGAATATCCCGGGGGCGGGGATCTGGCGGTTATTTTTCTGGTCGTTGTCTTCGGATGTTATGCATTGAGCCTGCGGCCGCAAGCCCCGACCGGGCTTGCCGCCTGGCGCCCGAGTCTGGGGTTCATGGTGGCGGGCTCCTTGATCACCGCATTTGCCTGGGTACATACCCTCAAGTGGCTGGTGGCCAGGGCCCGCCCGTATCTGGTGTTTGATGGGAGCCTTCCCTTTACAGCCTGGTATGAAATCGGTCCGCACTTCATAAACGAGGGCATTTATTACGGTAGTTTCACCAGCGGGCACACGGCCCAGGTGTTTGTTATGATGACGCTGGCCTATGCCCTGGTCGGCCGCGGCCGCAAACCGGCCGGGTGGGTGGTTGGAACCGGGGTGCTGACCTACACCCTGACCATGGGGCTGGCCCGTTGCATGACCTTGTCCCATTGGGTGACGGACGTGATTGGGGCCGTGGTCATCTCCTGGGGAACGCTGCACGTATTGTACTACCAAATTCTGAAAGTCCCGCTACAGCATAGACACCGGGATGCCCTGACAGGATCTGGTAATCTGAAAGCCGGATGGGAACTGCTGCTGGGATTGAGCCTGGTCGCCACTTGCCTGGGGCTTGTGCTGGCCGGCCTGGGCCTGCGGGCCTTCTGGATTCCGGAAGCGCGGCAGCTGGCGTTTTTGATACTGCCCGGCATTCCGCTGGCTGTATGGGGTGCCCTTAAAAGCAGACAATACTGCCGGCGCTTGAACCAGGCCCTGGCAGAAGCCCCAACGGGATCACTAACCGAATGATGGCAACTGCCGACCATATGCCCATCGAACCCCGGATGAGTTTATCCGCCTGCCGCCGCCGCGGCTGGCTGGTACTGGCCGGGCTCACCCTTGTGCTGGTGGTGGTGACGGCTGTCTTGATTGCGACGAGTGCCGATTTAAGGGTCGCCGCCCGTTTTTATGATGGCGAGCGGGGTTGGTTTATGGGAGATTCGCAGCCCTGGCGGTGGCTGTATCAATACGGCACCATCCCCGGTCTGGTCGTGACCCTGGCCGCGCTCGCCGGTTGGTTCGTGGGCAAATTTCGCCGCAGCCTGGCCGACTGGCGGCCTTACTGCCTGCTGGTGGTCCTGACAACCGTGATCTGTTCCGGCATCCTGGTCAACGCCGTCCTCAAACAGTACTGGGGACGGCCACGGCCCGATCAGGTGACGATTTTCGGGGGGCAGTGGACCTATCGGGATGTCCACGCGCCGGGTATCCCGGGGCAGGGCGGTTCGTTTCCGTGCGGCCATTGTGCCATGGGGTTCACCCTGGTATCCCTGTTCGGTTTTCACCGGCGTTCGCGCCTGGTGGCCTATGTCGGCGGCGGGACGGGTCTTGTTCTGGGAAGCGCCCTGAGTGCGACCCGGATTGTCCAGGGGGCGCACTTTCTCACCGACACACTCTGGTCGCTGGGCCTTAATCTGATGGTGGCCGCTGCGCTCTACTACCTTGTCCTGGCGATCCCCACCGGACAGGTGCGTTCAGAAAGTGCCGCCCTGAAGCCGGGGCGCCGGATGGGTTTGCTCGTCGTCATGACTGTCTGCCTGGCCCTGGCCGTAGGGGCCTTTGCCACGCGGCGGCCATTTTATGAAACCTATACCTATCCGGTTACGATTCCGGCTGATATCGACACCCTGATTGTCCGCATCAATGCCGATCCGGAGCGATTCAATGTGAGCTATCACATCGGCGGCGCCTCCTGGGTAAGGTTGGACGCACACGGGTTTGGCTGGATGCATTTCGACCACCGGGTTTCGTTTGATACCGACCGGACCGCCCGCACCATGATCCTGGATTACCAGGTGGAACGGATCAGTTACTTTGCCGAGTTGTACCACGCCATCCACCTGCAAATTCCACATCAATACCGTAAAAATCTGGACGTTCGCCTCGAAGCCAAATCGCATCCTGATACGTTGGAGAAACCTGGTTCATGAAAAGACTTCTGCGGATCCTGGCGGTCGATTCCGTCATGGACCTGTTTCGCTATAAATCCTTCTTTTCCTCATTTTTTTTCTAATTGCCGCCGATCGCGTCTTGCGTAAATTTCTGGGGGCGGAAAAGGGCAAACTCTCGCTGGGACTCGATCAGCAGTGGGGCCGGCAACTGGCTGTTTATGTTTTCGAGACGCTGCCGGGCCTTCTTTGGGACCTTTTGACCGATTACCGTACCTTGCTGGTGGCGGCCGCCCTGTTCTTTCTCAAGCAGCTTATTTCCATGTGGCCCAGTTCGGATATGCGGCGCATGCACCGCTTGGAGCGCAAAGGGTTTGGGGTGATTGGATCGCTCCTGGCCCTGCAATGGCAGCAGGTGGTGTGGGATGCGATCGCCATCGGGACGGTCTGCGGCCTGGTGGCCGTCTGGAGCCTGCTGGGGTTTAGCCTGGCCCGACTTTGGTGGGCCGCGACCCCGTCGGTGGGAGCGCTCATGTTGCTGGGTGGTTGGGTTGGGGCGGCGATGCCCCTGGGGATGGCCGGGTTCTCTTTTTCCTCCAAGTTGGCCGTGATCTCGCAGGGCAGCTTTCGGGAAAAGCTGGGCCTGTTCTACCGCCTGTTTTTCAGTTGGCCGGTCCTATGGCCGTCTTATCTCTTTTTCGTTTTCCGGATTGTGGTGGAGGTGATCTTCGTGGCCCTGATACCGGCCGGAGCCATTTTGCTGATCGACAATTTCTGGGTGCGCATCACCGTAGCCAGCCTGTCGGCGACCCCGGTTTACTCTTTTCTCAAAATGGCGTCTTTTAAATTTTTCCTGGAAGTATACCGGCCATATCACCTGGTTCGCAATGAATACCGGACCTATTACCGGGCCCAGCCTGAAAACCCGGCCGGATAGGATCTCGGAAAAAAGCAGTCAGCAAAATATCATCATACGTGCGGCGCTGTTCAACGAAAGCGGCGGGGACCGGTGTTGTGAGGGATTGCCGCCGGTGCCCTTGACGGGTTTTGGTTGCTGGCTTAACTTGTTGCGAATAGAGTTGCGGGAAAGTCAGAAGCAAACTTGGGAAATTTTCGACCCAGTGTTGCCGCCGTATCTTCAGCGTAAAGCTAACCCGGTCTAAACTTGAACTGTTAGCCAGCAGGTCGGAGTGATGAAAGAATTTACACTTGAAGAGCTTGAGACTTACAACGGTAAAGACGGTAAACCGGCCTACGTGGCCTGCGACGGCATTGTCTACGATGTATCGGATAGCAAGCTGTGGAAGGGCGGTATGCACATGCGCCGCCACAAAGCCGGGACCGACTTGACCGTTGATATTCAGGCGGCGCCCCATACGCATGAGTTGTTGCAGCGTTTCACCCAGGTGGGGACCCTGAAAAAAGTTGACGCGGCGGAGGTAGAACTGCCCATGGTTCTGGCCTGGCTGCTTGAAACCAACCCCTTTTTTCGCCGCCATCCCCATCCCATGACGGTTCATTTTCCGATTGTGTTTTTCATGGCCAATCCGTTTTTCAATTTCCTCTATCTCGTAACGGGTGCAACCGCATTCGAGACCACGGCGTTTCACTGTCTGGCCGGCGGGATTTTATTCAGCATCGTGGCCATTGCAACCGGCGTGATTACCTGGTGGTACAACTACATGGGCAAAATGTCCCGTCCAATTGCTATCAAGCTGCCCCTGTCGATCGTGCTCTTTGCCCTGGCCGTATTCCTGTTCGTGTGGCGGCTTGAGGACCCCACGGTCCTGACGGCCGAGCAGGGGGCGAATTTGGTATACATGCTTCTCGATGTGCTCCTCATCCCCATCATCTCGATCATGGGGTGGTACGGGGCCACGATGACCTTTCCGATAGAGAAAGAGTGATCGGCGTCATAAGAAAATAGATATAGGGAATATGCCGTGGGATACCTGCTGTTGCAAGGAGGCGCTGAGTTTACCGGCCGCATGGACCATGTCGACAAGCGGGCGCTGGAAGTCGTCGGCGGTGCCGGCGCTCGTATCAGCATCGTTCCGACTGCCGCGGCGCCTGATCACAACCACGAAAAAGCGGGCGCCAACGGGGTAAACTGGTTTCACAGTCTGGGGGCCGGCCACGTTCAATGGCTGCCCTTGATTGACAAGACCTCGGCCAATGCGTCTTCTGTCGCACAGGCGCTGCGCAGATCCGATCTCATTTTTCTCTTGGGTGGTTTTCCCGGCTACCTGGCCGATACCCTGCGTAACAGTCTTTGCTGGGAAGCCATGTTAATCGCCGAACAACGCGGCGCCTGCATTGCCGGCAGCAGCGCCGGTGCCATGGTGCTCTGTGAGCGGTACTACGATCCGTGGGAGCGGGCGCTGGCCGACGGCCTGGGCCTCTGCGGCGAAGTCTGTGTCGTGCCGCATCATGACACCTATGGCGGTGATTGGGTGCCGGCCGTCACCACGCTTTTCCCGGAGGGTCTTATCATCGGTATCGACGAACAGACCGGCATGCTCAGCGAAGGCGGGCAGGACCGTTGGCGGGTGTATGGGAAGGGTGCGGTGACGCTTTATCGCGGCGGTCGCAAAGAGCGCTACGCCATTGACCAGTCTTTTGGACTGTAATAAGCTCATGCTTCAGCCGGAAACTGCTAACGGTCATTCGGGTCCCCGGGAGTGATATTGCGGGGCTTCCATAATTCCAACCGTCGAGTAAATACAACCGTTGCCCGCAAAGGGAGCATTGCCTCATAACCTGTTCGGTTTGAAAACTCGCTGCCGGTCAGGTGGCTACTCTAAACGCCCCCACGGTCTGGACACGAGCGAATCTCGCCTGCTTTGCAGGGGATTAAAACCAGCCTGCCCATTATCAGGTATACGATACAAGCAAAGTTTCTAGTATGACGCCAACAATCGGAAAAATCGTGCTCATGGGTTCCGGCGAACTTACGGCCACCATGGTGGAAGTCCACAAAGCATTGCTGGCCGAACTGGATCAGCCGCAGCGGGCGGTTTTTCTGGACACCCCAGCCGGCTTTCAATTGAATGTCGCCAAGATTGCCGAGACCGCCGTCCAGTATTTCAAAGACCGGGTGCAACATCCGTTGACAGTTGCCTCTTTCAAGTCGTCCGTCGAGACGCCCCCTTATGAAGCCGAAATCGCCTTCCATACGCTGCGCCAGGCCGATTATGTCTTAATCGGACCGGGCAGCCCGACCTACGCGGTGCGTCAGATAGAAAACTCACCCATACCCGGCATTCTGCGGCAGCGGATAGAGGCGGGCGCGTGCCTGGTGGCAGCCAGTGCCGCGGCCTTGACCGTGGGGAGCCACACCCTGCCGGTCTATGAAATCTACAAGGTCGGCGCCGACCTGCACTGGGTAAACGGTCTCAATCTGTTGGCCGGATTCGGGTATGATCTGGTGGTCGTGCCCCACTGGAATAACGCCGAGGGTGGTACCCATGACACCCGGCGCTGTTTTATGGGTGAAGCCCGCTTCCGGCAACTGTTGGCACAGCTGCCCGAGCAAACGATCGTGCTTGGTCTTGATGAGCACACGGCCTGTGAGATCGATCTGGATACCCGGCAAGTGACCGTAAAAGGCATCGGTCGCGTGATTGTCCTGCAGGGCGACCAACAGCAGGTCTTTACCAAAGGCGATGTGTTTCCGGACCAGGTGCTGCATGGCGAAACCCTTAGCACCGTGGACGCGAAAAGCCCGGCGCGGCACCCGGAAAACCAGAGCGCGGTGGATGCCGGCCGGTCGACATTCTGGCACACGATCCATGGCATTGAAAAAAAGTTCTCGCACGCCATTGCCGCCAGAAATGCCGCCGGGGTCACCAACGCCCTGCTGGAAATGGACAGCGCGATCTGGCGGGGCAGCCAGGAGCTTGAAAGCAGTGAAAACATATCGGAAGCCAGAGAGATTTTACGCGACATGCTCGTTGTTGCCGGCGGCGCTTTGGAGGAAAAAGCCCCTGACAAACAGGCGTTTCTGGCGCCCCTGGTGAACGACTTGCTGACTCTCAGAGACCAGTTTCGACAGCACAAGCAGTTTTCCGAAGCGGATGCTTTACGGGATGCGCTCGAACGCGCCGCCATTCGTATCGAAGACACCCCTGACGGCGTCCAGTGGCGTTTGCAGGAACGCTAAAAAAGCCGGACAACCCACCCGAACCTTAGGAGTGATAGACCGCCATGAATAAACGCCAGCCAATTTCGATCATCTACCTTGGATCTGCAACCGAACCGCCGGTCAAGTCTTTTCTGGATTACCTGCGCGACCTGTCGCATGTGGATGTTTCCCAGGACGAGCATTTTTCCGCACAGTATGAGAAAGTGGATGCGGTGATAACGGCCGGGCCGGACCCGGCCGCCGGCGCTGTAGACGAATTGATCCGGTACGTGGAAAATGGCGGGGCCTGGCTGCATGCGGTGAATGGTGCGGGCACCGCTTTGCACGGTGTGTTCGGCGCCCAGCCGGAGGAAGTGGGCCCGGCGGGCGAACTGCGGGTGCTCTTTACCGAGCGGGACGATCCTGCCGCTGAGCGCCTCCGCGACGCGTTTTATGTCCCCGGCCCATTCCAGCCGCTGCGGGTTGGCGCGCCGGATGCCCGGGTCGTTTTGTACACCGACTGGCACTACACCCACCAGGCCGTGATGGTGCGCCGGCCGGCCGGC
>Ga0126331_1000526_pt1 | contig 11699 bp, 9 predicted proteins | sample InaspJWI98metaG_FD_96379 | JGI IMG/M metagenome (GOLD analysis project Ga0126331, IMG submission 96379) | Marine gutless worms symbiont microbial communities from Oahu, Hawaii - Inanidrilus sp. 2 OAHU.JWI-98 metaG | ecosystem: Host-associated > Annelida > Digestive system > Unclassified | place... | reverse complement strand
GTCAAGATGTGGATTTTTAAAGCATCAGCTTCTCGTCCACTACATCTACAAGTTACAAGTCACTGGGTCCGTCCTAGATGACTGGGTCCGGTGTGGTATTTCGTCGGAGCCAAAGGAAGGGTTTATAATTATTCTGTGTTTGCTTTATGTTGTGCAATTGCTGCTTTTTGGGTGAAATATCGTCGTCCGTGGTCGCATACTAAAGCGGACACAGTGTTCAGCTGTAGAATAACGTCGGCTACTCGGTGAAATTTGTTGTAAGCTGTTCTCATTTTCACTCAGCTGCCCACTGAGATCTGCAAAGTGGGATACCCGGCCATGCATAATTAACGTACACGACAGCCTGTCAGTGCTAACAACGCTCACAGCGGTCATTAAATTCTGACTACAGTCGTTTTTACCCCAGTTCGCCAGAGTTCAGTTCAGTTAACACGATGTCGACGCAGCTTCAGACTGCACGTCCATACTTTAGCAGTGTGGCAACCTTGCGAACTGCTATACATTTGTTACATACTTAGATGGTTACGCTGGTGTATATCATCTGTGCTCAAGTAAAGTAAAGTAAACGCGGTATAGCTGTTCGCCTTTGGTAAGCAACCTGGCCTCGCCACTATGGGAACACGTGCCATATGGGATCACAGTGTTACCTGCCAGTCTGCCACCCTGCAGAGATGACATTCCCGCCCTAACGACAGCTGAAGCTGGTACTCAATTTAGCGACCCCGAAGTGATGCAAGGCTGAGTTGACATAGGCACTGCAGTAAGGTGCAGCCCATGCACAGGGCTGCATATTACAATAACTGTCACAATAACCACGACCATCCTGGTGAGATTCAAACCTGGGTCCTCTCGCACCTGAGGTGGACGCGCTAACCACTAGACCACCGCGACGAGCAGGTGCTGTCAGAAAGCGCTGTGGTCGACTGCTGCCTCCCCGTAGCGTGTGTCAGTGAGCACGTTCGACATCGAGGCGTGTGCCTTGTGTAGAGTGTAAAGTGGCAGTCTGTGCGTGAGACATCGGCACGACTGGTGGTTCATGCCATTCCGGAATCGCAGCATCCTAAATGATACCGAGAAAGCCGTGGGTGGCCTCGGCCACAACTGTCACTGTCAGCAACACCACAGTCATGCCTTGGCTGAACCTGCATGTAGCTTAAACGTTGTAGGCTGTTTTCTCTCCCCCGGGCATGACTGTTTCACCGAGTTCAATCACCGATTCATTTATCAGTTATATGAAAGCAGTTATCAGTTATGAAAAAAATCGATTTTATGTCCTTAATGCCGACGAATGACAACATCGTCATGGTGTGGTATGACGTCGCCGCACTGTGCTGACGACAACATCGACCTCCAGTCCTCTGCATGGTGCAGCGACGTGTGGCGACATCGTCGTCAGCATGGTGCTCTGACGTCGTCAGCCGCCCGGTGGGAAGTCGTCATGCTGTGCCGACAACATCACCACGCGTCGTGACAATGTCGTTGTCATCAGCCTGGTGTCGTCGGCTGCTCTGTGCAGCGACGTTGTCGTCCGCACCGTGTGGTGACATCGTGGCCTGCTGTGGACAGTGATGCCATTGTCATGCTTGCCTGGACTAGTGGAAACAATCATTATGTTGGCATTTTGCACAGCCGATTAAGACACTTGTCACGCTTCGGATGTTGACATTGCTATTCGTCTAGGGGTCTAGACACCCATGCATAGAGGCCTATTAGATTCGTACCGTGAATCACATGCATCAAGCCTTAGACTTTGCATTACAATTCTGTCTGGGCGCAAATGTCCTACTGTAACTCGTCTGTACTCTGTCTTGCTCAGACCGGAGGCCAGTGTGACATGCTGTGTTTTGTCATGCATTCCTTGACAGATGATTAACATCCAGAGACAGCCAGTCTATCTGCCTCTGGCTGTCCGCTCCGCCCAGTAGTGTTCATTCACAAATCACAGCTGCCGTCTGGCTGAAATTAAGTAACGTCAGTTATGCCTAGATGAAGGAGATTTGCCACCGCTACTTGCCATCAGATCAGGGCCGGTCTATGAAAGTTGACCGGCCCTGATCCAGTCCATAGTGGATCGGCAGTGGTTGTTTAGAATCAAGTGTCAGGATCGGTTCGACCTCTAGTACTAAATACATTACCAGCGAGGTTAACTCGTGCTCAGAATGATGCTCATAGAACTTACATTGACACCAACTCTACATTGGCGACGGTCAGTCATTTTGAGAAAACCCGGTGGCAGCTACATTTGGACCACGACCGGGGGTTGTGCTACACTGACAGTTTTCTCGGGGTATTCAAATGTGACAGTGTGTGACAGAAGGTGAGGCGTTGAAAAATACAAAAATGTGATATAATTACTTGAATGGCCCTTTATTTGGTCGATTGATCTGTGGGTGTGATACGTTGAATAACATAGGTACAGATCGGATAGTATTTACATGCAATTTTGATTCAATCTTAAGTCATAGAGCTAAGATTATTCGAAGGCTGTGTACACTGCATCCCAAGCCATTCTTCCCATCAGTTGTGAACTTGTGGTACAGGCATCTTACTACCCCTACGATACTCCAGTATGTTTATTGCAATCATAATCCTAGTTATTTAGAAAACCTCACAGTTTATCTAATGTTATCTAATGCCAAAGCTCTAAAATAGCAAAAAATTAAAACGAATGCTTAACTAAATAAATATGAAACACATAATAGTATTCAATAATATTGTAACTCATAATTTTGTAACTTTTTGTATGAGGCCATTTTGTTTTAGTGTTCTTTATCTGCAGTGAAATAAGTAAATTGTCACTTTGAATACTTGTGCATTTTACTGTATGTTGCAGGTACATCCATACGACATGGCTGATTGGTAAGTAATCTGTTAACTAATTACTAATAGTGATAATACTAACAAGTGTCCAAAGTAATTTGGCAAATGGCCACATTGTTGCTGCATATGCACCTTTTTCGTAGTCCCTATACTTTACTATTGGCCCATATCTCCCATCAAAAGTGCCCTTTCGGATCGCCATCTGTTACAAATGGCATCTCCATCTATTTGTTTTCTCTGAACAGCTTACCTGTGTGCACAACACAGAACACAGACAGACCATGAAACAGAAATGGCCATACGAATAACGCCAGCGACAAATTGACAATGTTTCTGGCACTGTCATCATGACCATACCATTGCGAGAATTCGCCTGGTTCATTTGACGAATGCCAATTACTGACTGAGCGCCAGGTGGCTGCCATCCCAACTTTATTTTATTTTTACCATCCCATAGAGGGTGGAAAACCAAGTCAACCGAACCTAAGCGATTACTTGATTGGTTGTAAATATTAGTTGGCTAAAATTTGGTTAGTTAAGCATATCCATTCATTCAACTCGTAGTTGATGATTAGTTGATAGACATCAGTTTTTGAATGTCATCATGTCAGTCGTAAAAATTCGATTATAATACGCACTCATGTATAATACGCAGGCCGACTTTAGGCCCTAACATGAAGGGATAATTGAAGTCCACATGCATAATATGCACCCATACTTTTACAATGCAATGAAGTGATCGCAAGCAAGCTCCGACTTCATAAGTTGTTCATTATTTATGTGGCATGGCCACGACCGCAGCAGGTGGCGGCCGTCGCGGTCGATGCTCACCACTGCAGATGAGAGACATGCGGACGCAAACATTTTCACTTCCACCAGGAATACCGTCTGCGTCTGCAGAGGATCGGTATCCAGTCTTACCATCAGTGGCATGGGCAGTTGAGAGACATAACGACTTACAACTGTCCGCAACTTAACGCAAGGTATCGTTCGCGTCTGCCGCGGACGCTGAGTATAAGCTTGCAGATGCGTTCATGGATGCTTCGGCGTGCGTTTGCAGATGCGTCGGTGTTGTCCACAGTCACGGACGCAAACGCACGCACGTATGCGCTGGAAAGTGCGGACTCGGACATGTCCATGAACGCATCTGCGAAGGTGTCGGTCTGCGTTCACGGGCGTGTTCACGTTCACGGAAACGTTCTTGTCCGCATATCTCTGCTGCGTTGCCTGTGCATACAATCGTTTCCTAATAACTCTTCCCGGTGAACGGCGGGAGGGAAGGGGAGAGCAGCTGGCTGTCACACTGGTGCCTAGAACGTCAAATGAGCCAATGTGGCAGTTGAAACTTGACTTGTGCATGCTGTCAGTGTCAAGCAACAGCTACAAAAGCCTACAACTGAGCGAGTGCTATTAGCTGACATTCACGTTTAACTCTGGTCTCATTTGTCACTTATGGGGAAACTGGCAGTCTGATCAGTTCACGTGTATAATACGCACCCCAACTTTGAGAGAGGAAACTGTGGTGAAAATTGTGCATATTATAATCGAATTTTTTAACGGTAATTAGCTAACTTCCAACATCTTGATGATATGAATTAACCACATGTAGCTAACGTCATTAGTTTTCAGCCATATTGGTGAGAATTGGTCTCTGTCTCTGATATACGTAACTGTGTGACGGTTTTTTGTAGCACTTCTGGTGACTCCATCAACTATGATGAATATTTGGATGCTGGGATACCAGATACTTTGTTGGAAGGACTTGGCTTCTATGCTAATTCTGGTGATGCTGATGCAGCCTCTGAAACTGATGAAATACCAGATGAAAAGCCTGAACCAGAAACCATAGAAGAACCACAGCCACAGTCTTCGACAACTACTGGCAAGTTTCAGTTTTGCATTTTTAAAGTTTTGTGCCATTTCTGTTACAATATGCTACTGTAGAGCCAGAGTGGCAAGGACTGCAGTGAAATAACTTCTGTTTGCATTCTGTATTTGCAGTGCAGTAGTGTGGCACAAGGCACAAGTAGCATTGTTCAGTAGCACAAGTGCAGCTGTGGAGTGGACAAGTGTTGCCAGTGCCAACATTGGTTGTTTAGAGTTTAGACAGAAGTGGGTTGTTAGACTGTATGCACTTGTAGGAGCCTAGGATGTTGTTGACTCTTCATGACTGTTCTGCTGCTAGCTAAACTATGCTGGCTGTGCTCCCGTCACACCTGCAATAGTATGTCACATTCATGTGTTGACGTTTAGAACCAAGTTTCTTGGTAGATAATAGTGGCTTGTGTGTTGTGATTAGTTAAAATTAGTATGAATAAGGAAGCGACAGTTAAGAAAATCGTGTTGTTCTTATTTAGTTTGCAGATAGGAGTATTTTGCTAACAATGAGCTTTGTTGTTGTATAACAGGTTTATCGCATGCTTTGCCAGTTGCATCTCGCCGAGGACGGCCGCCAAAGTTGCCACAGTATATGCACATGCAGCAGCCAATGAAGGCTGCTAGTGTGCCAGCCACCGTATCTCGTGTACCACAGACTTCCAGTACTGATGGCATGCAGCTGTCATTGTCCAAGCCTGGAGATCAGGCTTCGAAGACCATCATCAAGGGCAACATTGTGTACAAGAGAACGGCAACTGGTGAAGTGATTGCCAGTGTGATCAAGAATGGACCGCAGCCGACAGGCAATGTGTCTGTTGCTCCGTCTCCGTCGTCGGTTGTTCGTGGACGTCCGTTTACCGACTCGCGCTCTGCTGCGTCGCTGTTTACTGCCAGTGAGACAAGCATGCCTGCCGACTGTCCAGTGAATGAGAACAACGTGGAGGGTGTGCTCGACCAGGCGATCAATGCCACGCAGTCCATGCGGCGTATGCTTGTCTCACTCAAGGATGACCTGAGGCGCATGGGCGGCGGCCCAGCAATGTCTGCCATGCTGAAACCCATCCACCTGCAGCATCGCATCAACATCGCCTACAAGCTGGCTTGTGCATTTGCTGATTATCGCGGCACCATCGGTTCTATCAGTACCGCTCAGCCAGCCAGCAGCATGGTGTCATCATCTCCAGCAGTCGTGTGTTCTCAGACTGTGAAGTCAGCTGGTGTCCCGCCTCCTGCAGCAAGTGTTCCACCTGCTGCAGCTGCTGCGCCTGTCACAAGCATCCCGCCAGTCTCACCTGTCCACCCTGTTCCAGTGAAAGTCTTCAAGTCAGTGCCATCAACTAGCTCATCGCAGCCTGGCCCAGCAGCGGCGACAACCCAGCCGCAACAGAAGCAGCCCCAGCAGACAACGGCAAGATCCATGGCAAAGTCTCTGTTGAAACAGACTTCAACAGATACTCTGAATGTTGTGTCGGACGACTTGTGGATGTCGTGTGATGCCGATTCGTGACTGCCGAGTGACTTGTCATTCAAGTTATCTTGACTTTTATGCTTCATCAGATTTTCTTTCTGGTGAATGTCCATAGAGAACTGGTTATTGACAGATGGTGTTGTTGTATCAGTTGTGACCTTTTGACTGCTAAATATGTATGTACTACCTTATTCTGAAGCACTGCATTCAGCAGTTGTGCAACATTTCTGTGTTAAGCTGCGATGTTAAACTATTAATGAAGCTGGTAGTCATCACAGATTTTAGTAAATTACAAATTGTGTCGAGTTAAAAATTGTTCTGTTACTCCCGTTTTCATTCCAGTAACACGTCGAGGAGCATATGAAGCTGAACATTTTATTTGTACAGGATCACAGTTAAGAAACAGTGAGTTATTACAATGATCAGAAATTTTCATGTTATGTTAATTTAATGAGACTTCTTAGTGTATTAGAAGAATATTAGCTGAACACAGTTCATTCTAAGTGAATGCATACTATAGAATTGATAATGGCAACACCTATGATATGCCTGTCTTTTGTGTTCAGTGATGCTGTGTCTGTTTGTGCTCAGTCTTTGTGTCGTATTATGATGGCCGTTATGTAAATAAGGTTCAAAATGGCGTCATCTGCCAGTTTTATTAACGTGAAAATCTCAGATATATTTTTAGGAACATATTCTGAAATGTTACAATACAAAGATTACATCGTTATTGCGACATCACCTGTACTCAGAACACAGTGCAGTATTTTGCCTTTGATACATCGCCAAGAATGTTAAATAGTATCGAGTTTCAAGAAAAATGAACAAGTCCAACAAGCAAACCTGTTTAGATGTCAAACGCAGTTGTTTCTTTTCACAGACTATCGTCCAGTTTGTATAAGTATGCCATTTAGCAATGATTTTCTTAATGCTTGATGGACAACATAAACTAGCTGCTGTTTTACATGATGAACATCTCATTTGTTATTGGCATCAGTTTCAAATTTTTCGTTTCCCCCCAAACATGTAGTCACTGGCAGCTAAGTGCCACTGTGACTGTATGGTAGGTGTTGTGTTTCCTCACTCCTCATAGTCACATGCAGTGTGCAGCCACGAGTTGTCATGTGGCAGCCAGGTCGTCCCTATCAACTCTGTCTTAACCAAAACATGTATAGCTAATTTGCTAGTCTTGTAAAACACCTGTTGTGATAGATACACTGAATGCATGTCAGACTGAATGGCATTTAAATTGGGTCCTTTTGCTCACTGAAAAAGAGTTGGCGTAATGTATGTCAGAAGTGACAGGAAGCCAATGATGTGAGCTTTTTTGAGGCACAGTACTCCATGTTGCCAGAAGCCCGCTGTGTCGGTCGATATCTTCAAATGCCCGCCAGGCCAACAGCAGCAAAACCACAGCATGCTGCTGCTGCAACAGTCGACAGATGAAACAGATGTTTAGACACAATACCGGTATTATAGAACCTGCCACAACTGTAAGAGCAGAGTCAATAAAAACAGACTTTTTAAAATACAGAATAAAAATAATAAATACTGATAAATGATAAGAAAAATTTCATAACGTAACAAACATAAGAAATACATGATCTAAAATAATAGGATAAACGTAATAATTGTAATAAATAAAAACTTGCCTGTCTTATTAATACAGACACACTTCTCGTACCGAAATTCTCTTTGCTCATTTTTCACTAAAAATTGCACTATATTCATCAGACAATGATGCCACAAATATCACATGTTTATTTCCAGTTTTTGAAAGCAATCATTATTCTGCATCCTAGAAGTCAGACTGTAACAAAGTACGTCATGTTTGCATTCATTTAATTCATTATAAAGTACCGCTATGTCTACATTATTGCAGACTGCTGTCACTGCATACAATGTATATGTACATTTCAGGCCATGCTTCAGAAGCAATCGTTCATTAAACATGACAAATTTGTTATGTTGTGTTGTTCCCAGCTGTTCATCTGGTAGACTGCTATCAACAAAAAAACAAACAGCTGGTTGTGCCTGCAGTGTGTACATTGGGGGTGTTTAATTTCACACAGACCATTGTCTACTCCAGGTGCCTAGCACAGGCAAGGCAATAAATCAGCTTGTACCATTACACATTTACACATACAACATGTATGGTATATTAACGTACATGGTGGGCCAAAAAACTGCACACCAAAAACTCACGGCCATAATTCTAACCAATGTTCAAAATTATTTCACTGAAAGATTCTCTAGGAAATTCGTGGTTATTAAGGATTCCAACACACCTTCTTCTGCTACACTACATTGTGAAGTATTTGGTGCCACAAATTGTTGTGTTTAAGAAATTAGTAAAGTGAACTGGCACGCAAGACCACTTAAAAGTCGTTGAAAAAGTAGTCACCGGGAGATGTGAGCACTATTTAACTCAGACAAAAACATATTTAGTGTCCATACCACACAACCCACAGAACGTTTGATCATACGCACCTATAATTCATCTTTTAGCAGTGTGGTGGCCAGGCACAAAAAGTGCACAAGACAAGCACCTTCTCGCTTGTAACTTTGCCATATTCATTGATTTAAAAATTATTTTCACTGGCAGACTCAGCAATAAACCTTTTATTAATGTGGTTCAGTGCTAGGCCTTCAGTGCTTTGACGCTGTTGGTTGGGCAGCAGGAAGGGCATCCAGCCTGTAAAAAACTGAGTGGTGGGGTGCTGGCATGGTTATCTGTCTGGAGCTAGGTGCAGACTTGCATATGGCCCAGCTGATGCCACTTCCTGGTGACAAAAAGTCAAGACAAGTTTAGCACATTACAGAAGGACTAACACAACTACAACAGTACGTATGCAAGTGTATACAATGCACTGTATGTAACAATGAATGCTTAAACAATGACAGCATGGCTCTGCTAGTATACCCGGAATGGCTGAAAACAATTCATTGAAAGTAACTTTCAGGTAGTGGCATATCAGACGGACAACAGTCAAAATCTGTTGTAAAAGCCGAATGTGGCTGCTGGAGACCATTCGCTGGTATACATACCATAAGTCATGTTCGGTTTGCGCAATGGCACTGTCTGTTAACACGGAGCACCAGTTTATAGCACATCATCACTCATGCTGTTCAGGCTTTCTTACCTTTCTATCTCAACTTATGAAGAACATACAAATATGCATTTTTAAAACTACTAAACCTGACAGATACTAAAAAACATGAAACATACCCTTGAATTTGCAAGTTTTACTAACTTGCTTTGTCACGGATGAACAACAGAAGGGCAGTCAGTTTCATCTGGTAAAAATAAGCCCCAGTTATTGCCAAAGGTTTGCTTTTTGTGCAGTCCCCAATCTGGAGTAACTCCAGAAGGGCCAGTTTACCAAAAACTAAAAGAATCCCCAGTTTGGCCCCATTTATACTTACTTCAGAGAACACACAAAACATGAAATCAACTACTAATGAAAACAATCCACAATCAAGTATTAAGTTAATTGGTAGAAGGTGACATCAGGGTGGCCACAATTTTCGGGGGGAAATTCAAGGACTTTGGGGCACAACGGCACATTGTAGCAATTAAATTTCAAGGACCTTTTACATCAAATTCCAAAACTTTCAGGGACCTATTGTGCTTTCAAGGACTTTCCAAGTCCTGGAAAAATAGATACTTTTTCAAGGACCTGTGGCCATCCTATGACATTTCTCTTAATAGGCTATGTTACTGAGTCCAGACAAGGCCAGGTTGGCTGTAAATATTACTAACAAAAATGATGGCATTATAACTGATCTTTTTGTCTTAATCTGCATGAAAAATTCAATAATGGACATTGTTAGCACAGTACAGTATGTTCCCATAAATTGTTTGGCAGCTTAGTTTTGCCTGCCATAAGTCCAAAAAGAGGATCATTTCACAAAGTTAACAACCATCAAGCACTGATGATAACAAATATAACATTATGTTCATAAATGCACTCCACATTCTGCCACAAGTATCATCAATTCATAAACCAAGTCACGCATGCAGTGCTGATGGAAACACAGTGCATGCATGATAGACTGCTCAACGCCCAGTCACTGCAATACTATCTACAAGCAATAAAATTCGCGACACATGATCAGTCACCAAAACATCAGTTTGCTTCTGTCTGTTCTGCAGCATAGCTAGTGATTTCAGTCTTTGGATGGATGTAGATGACAGGCTGTGATATGTGACCGTCTTGTTCTTGATCCTGGTCATCTTCCACACAGCTCTCATGCGCTACATCATCTTGTTCAACAGAGACACACGTGCCTTCCACTGCAACACACACAACAAATGACAATCTGTACAACTAACTGCAGTCTGAAGCATGGAATGGACATGTAGAACGGGGTATAGCAGATAGCAACTAGCCTCACCACTAAGGGAACTCATGAGCCATGTGGGATCACACAGTGTTACCTGCCACCCGGCAGAGGTGACATTCCCGCCCTTACCGCAGCCGGTACTCGATTAAGCTACCCCAGAGGGATGCAAGACTGAGTTGACCTAGTTGGCTGGTTACATACCGAGATGATATACCCGACCAAAGATGGTCACCCATCCAAGCACTTACCGGGCCCGACATAGGTTAACTTCGTTCCTGCAACGAATGCCGCTAACCACTATGCCACACTGCCAGACCAGTACCGGGTAATGGAAATGACTCATCACCATGGCCACTCACAGCAGCAGCCAGCATGTCAACATGAGTAGTGGCAGCTATCCAACAGTCCCACACACCCTCGCCTTATGTCATGTCCGCTGCAGTATGGGCTTGAAGAGAGCATGCAGCCATTTGGCAAGTGGCAATGAGGTATAGTGTTGTTGTCGGCATGCACACAGTCAGTTAAAACTGGTCACCGACGGTGCTCAATATGGCAAAGATCCTCACAGGGCTGGAATCAGAGGAGACAAGCAGCTGAGCACACAGGGCAATACACGGGTGGAATCTAGCGAGGAAGGCACTAGTCACATATCAAAACTGATGATGCAACTTGCTCATTAACAACAAGCATTATTATTATTATTATTAAACATTCAACATTTCACATCAACAACCGTGAGCCAGGCAGCATGCACATGGTTTGACTCTGGCTGTAGAAATTACCAACATATATGTCTATAGCAATATCCAGCCAGTTCTGATCTTGTTTACAACACACAATTATCTACTGACTAGCTGACTGCCCGCTTCGCGTGCAATCAGCTAGAAGTATGTTACTCCTTTATGAAAATAATACCGTATAGAAAAACACTAACAGTGAAACAATTGGCCTAATATCGTAAATGTTAAAGCGTTCAAACAAACGTCGCGTTGAGTCGGCGTATAATATGCAACATCACAGCGTACAGCCGTTGCATGCTAGGCACAGTCTCAGATCGTGTCACCCTGGGCAAGCATCCCGGAGCCTGTACAGGTCAGCAGGACTGCAGTGCGAAACTCCAACTCCGTAGGCCCATGATCACATAGTATAGGCCTACAGTCGCAGCGGCCAGCCTGCCCACGCCCAG
>Ga0126331_1000523_pt1 | contig 11722 bp, 9 predicted proteins | sample InaspJWI98metaG_FD_96379 | JGI IMG/M metagenome (GOLD analysis project Ga0126331, IMG submission 96379) | Marine gutless worms symbiont microbial communities from Oahu, Hawaii - Inanidrilus sp. 2 OAHU.JWI-98 metaG | ecosystem: Host-associated > Annelida > Digestive system > Unclassified | place... | reverse complement strand
TCTTCTTTGGTCTTCCCCTTGGTCTTGAACCCTCAACTTCATACTCCATACATTTCTTCACCCAGTCATCGTCATCTTTTCGCAACACATGACCGTACCAGTGCAGCCTGTTCTGCTGCAGTACCAATGCTATGTATAAGGTAATGTTCTAAAAACATGCTAAAATGTTCCTGACAATAACAGAAACTCTGCCTTCTGTGCTCTGGTGAAGCTTTAGCAAGGGCATCCTAGCATGGAAAATATCTGCAATGGAGTAATTCTTACTTGCATGTATGGACACTACTATAAATAGCACTATCAACTCACCTCAAGCCAACTCAAAACAGGTCCACAGTTAATCACATCATGTTGTAACTCGGAAAATCTTGTTATGTATGTTGCTACCATTCCAAGAACCCTCTGAAAAATAAAAGACACTTCATCTAAACAGCATGTCTATACAAAAACAGTTTCTCCATGAAAACCTATAGTCCATTAATAACCAAACTGAATACATGGACATCATGCTTGTTGAAATACAAATGGTATATACAGTGTGAGTCAAAAAATTTATCTCCTTGAGGTTTTTGAAAACTTTCCCACAACTACTGAGAATTTTAAACTAAAATTTTTCATGCCTGTTGTATGTTCATAGCTATACTAAATTACAAAAGTGTATTAAACTATCTTTAACTGTGACAAAATTATGCCACATTAAGCTTGACCGTTCAGTGATTTTTAAAAATTTCACTACAAAAAAATGCTAAAAATCATAATATCTCTGCAATGGTACAACTGATCTCTACAATATGACTCAATAATGCAGAATGTGTCTTTCAAGTGCACAGGCCATCAAAAATATAATTTTACGAAATCCAAGATGGTGGATGGCCTATGGAGAGACCCATTCTGTATCATCATGAGAAATTTTTTGCGATTTCAGACGTAATCGTACCGCAGATCCAATCTCGTTGACGAGGTTTTCTGTCATCTCAGGCAGCCGGCTGACAGTGCGATCAAAGATACATTGGTGAAGCAGTCGGTCCATGCGGTACAGACTGTCAAATGACCGGCGTATTGTCCACTCTCGCCGTGGTGCAATGCTCGAGACCACCATTAGCTCGTACCATGGACCTTCCTCATCCTCTTCATCAGAACTGCTGCTTTCCATCAGTATCACCTATTGTCAGATGAAGAAATGCCAAAACACAAAGTCAGCCACAGACACATTTCATGGATCGAAAATCAGGAAACAGCAGGCCTTCCAATCCACATGACCCCTCCCTCTTGCGCCTCAGATTCGGCTTTTGCCGACCACTGTACACATTTATAAATTATATTTACTTACTACTGGCCACAAACTATCAGAATTAATTACAATTCCTTGGTTGGATGAAATGTTTGAACTGATAATCGTCAATCACTTGGTAATATGAAATTGGTGAATAAAATAAATGAAAGGTACATTTTGTTACAAGACAGCTTGCAGCACAGATAAAAATATATATTATTTTTAACTCTAAGCAAGTATCTCTACGTAAAAAGTATGATCAATAAATGTACAATATCAATTTAATCCAATTTTTAATTTTAAAATAATAAACAGAATTCAGCAATTAACAATTAAACCATCAAGATTCCACACACTCAGATGAAATTATTATAAGTACTCAAATGTCACTGTATGTACAATTTATGTTTTGTTTCTTGCTCTAGCAAGAGCAAAATATTCCGATCATAAAATAATTATAAGATACAAAAATGATAGTAATTATTAGACTCTGCTAACTTTCATTCAAGAGACAAACCTCTATTTGCTGCAGTTCGACATTTTCATAGTGAAAATGTGCACATTCGTCGAGTTTTGGGAACCGTATATCACTATGAGCGTGGCTATAGGTCTTCAGTTTGTGCACACGGAGGCTGGCATTTGAAAGACGGTTGTTGTCAGCAACATCAGGTGATGACTCCGGCACTGAGGTGATACGGTACTGCACAAACAGTGAGAGATATTAGCATGATGTATGCTTTCTTAACTAGATAAAGTGCCATCAATCGCAGATTGATTGAGGTCAGACCGACTGCATTACCATCCTTGCTAACCACAACTCTAACCTTGATTTTCAATAAATGGCGAGCTACGAAGGTCACGCCCATATACTTGCAGAAAGGTCAAAGGTCATGCAGTCAAAAAGTTACAGTGAAAACAAACGGACGGACACGACCGAATCGAAAACCTTCCTAGCCATCACAGTGGGTAAGACTCATCCAGTAACTCACTATGATGCAAGGAACTAGGCACTTTTAAGCCAGCTCTCCAACAGCAGAACGAAAACAACGGATTTCTTTATAAAAACTTTCACTCCTGAGTGGCAACCCAGGCCCACAGCAAACAGCTAAGCAATACCGGACACCTATTTCATAGCTAACTGCACAGACGTCTGTCTAACTCACGACGGTCAACTGTGGTCTGTGACAAAATGACACATTATTACGTACGAACTGTAGTCATTCATGGCTAACTGGCAACCTGATAATTTCAGCTAGAGCAGCTGCATGTTGGACAGAGAGACAGCAATCGATCATACCTTGGTGTAGAACTGACTTCCTCCCAGATCAGTCACCATTGTACCGGACGGCAATCTGTGTGAGTGATGCGATGATATCATCGGCGCGCCAGCATCCCTGCAATACACATTATCAGTCACCATTATCATCGTCAGCTCGCTGTGACTGACGTATTAGCTACTGTACGGCGCGGCATACTGGGGGATAGACAGCGACGGACGGATTAGCAGAAGTGTGCACAATAACAGTAAACGTTTTATAGAAAGCTCACAGTTCAAACGCGCTAGTAAGAGGAAACTAGAAGTCGACTGCAAGCCGGTCAGAGAAAGCCTGCGCCCGGGCCGGCACGCACGCACGTCCGTACGTACAGAGCAGTGGCGTAACTAGCCATCGGCAGCCCCGGCAATGGCGGGGGGCCAGGGGCTCAAAACGGTAAAGGGGGCCCAAAGTGACCCGAATTATGTATCAAGACTGTTGGCCCGTAGCGAATGTTTGCCGGGTGGACGGCAACAATTATAGTTACGCCACTGGTATGGAGAGACAATCTGGGCAGCCGACAACCCGTAAACATAATGGCCCCGTCTACAGGTTCAGTGCAGGCATTACAAAATCTTAATGATTATATCACCAACAGTGACAGCATTCGGTACGCATCGATCGACATCTCCTGCCCATCGGGCCCACAGCAGCAAACCAACCTACACCAGCGGGTTTGCGGCTGTGGGCCCATAATCGGACAGACAGATGGACGGACGGACGGACGGACAGCGTACCGTTTCATAGACCATGCTCCGCATGCGGGCAGTGCCAACAACGGTATCGGGCTGCAGTTTAAACTGCTTTGTACTACAGTACAGCGTAGGTTTAACGTACGTAACGTACAGTAAAAAGTACGCGTAGCGTACGCTGAAAAATAGCGTGGGCATCGTACATACGGTGCGTACGATCGAGCTATGGCGGTGAGTGGCCGACCACAGTCGACAACTGACACCGGACGCAGCCGCAGTGCGAACTAGTAATCCAATGCCGTGACGCGGCGGCAGCGGTCAACCAGTGCCGCCAGACGACAAGTTGACCGCCGGCAAGAGCACTCTTGTAACCAGGCAGGGAGACGGCGAGCAGCGTCGTGGCGTCTGGGAGTGTCGTCGGCCATGGCACGAGCTCGGTCCAGGGCAGCAGCGTAACCAACGCGAGACAGACGGGGACAGTTGCCCCCGGACGCAGCAGGAGACGCGGCGCAAAAAAACACACTCGCTAAAATATAATATGACTAACAAACGCAAATGTGAGTACGACAGTATGAGTATTGGTTGTTCTGCATGTGGTGCGCCCTCGGTCTGCAGGGGCACAACATAAATAACTTTGTTACTGTTACTATATAGAAGTTTGCTGAATCCAAAAGTAACCTATCGCATCAAACTTTTGCTACTTCAGTTGCCAAACTTGTTTAGGCCGTACAGTTACTCTACTGCATAGCAAGTATTTTACTGCCGGGTCCCGACACTCGTGCGTCCCCCCCCCACCCCCGCCCTAAAAATCGGGGGAGGAGTGCAATGCTTCAATGCTTCTGCCTCAGGGCGCCGAGAAACAGTCACGCCGCTTGTCCAGTGATCACGGCTGCAACCAGACTAACGTTCTGAGTGAGCTTCTCAGAAACCCAGCCATAAAGTTCTCACGCAGTGCAGTCCCACCTGCAGTTCTCAGTCTCCTTCCGGACGTTATTATAGGCCACATCGCACACAGAGTCGCCGTCTATTGTTACAGAAGTAGCAGGGTCTGTCTCTTGGTCACAACCACCACGCGTTGTGCAAAAACGGTTGAACCGATCGAGACGCCGTTTGGGATGTGGACTCGAGTGGGCCCAAGGAATCAAGTATTAGGTGGGGGGGCGGCGGATCACCGAGGAGATGAAGCAATTTGGCGGCATCTCTGAGTAGACCCTACGCTCACTGTGAAGGATAAGGAATATCTGGCGTGAGCCTAAGTTATTCGGTAGGTGGCAGCAGCGATGCCGCCTTTCGCTGTCAGTACTGCAGCAACTAGATAACTCTTTTAGTACATTTCTCACTCTCACTGAACCCAAAAGTGATTTATATCAGTCGGACCACTAAGAAAATTTTTTAATGACTGACTTTCCCCGCCGACCGCTATGCTCTCGTGGCTACGGTAAGTCGTGTGGCGAAAAGGCGCATGTTCTGGGTAGGCTACCCTATAGGCGGAAATTTCTGACTACATCCTTGATGACGTGACAGCAACGCCAACGGACAACAAATGCTTGATGACGTCCACAGAGCACCCGGTAACCCGGGGCAAGCGAACACTGCAGGTGGCTTTCCAGTCACAAGCCAAACGCCTTTGTTGAACAGTTGCATGCACACTTTGTGTCTTTATGCTTGCGTGGTGTTTTATAACCTGCTTTTATTACTCCGACCCCCCCCCGTAGGAGAGCGGAGTATTGTGGTAAGCATGTTTGTCTGTCTGTCCTCGAGCATATCTCTGGAACAACACGTCCAATCTTCACCAATTATTGTGCATGTTACCTGTGGACGTAGCTCGTTCTCCCTCTAGTGGCGCAGCGATACGATATGTACTTCCGGTTTCATGGATGACGTCATATTTGCACATAAATTAATGGACCACAGGGAGGCATGTCGATCGTACTGCTGCAGCGAGTGACGTCACTTCGTCGTCGTGTGCAGGCCAGACGCCGCTGCTGCGACATATCGGTTGCGTCGTGTCTAGAGATGACGGCTGACGCCATCGTGCAAGGGGCTGCCGACCGCTGGGGGCGCAGCCTGCAATGTGCCATTGCCTTGTTGTGAATGTGCGCAAAAAAACAACCTGCCGTTTGTTAAAACAGCCACTGTCTGCGCACACAACAGCAGAACGTGTTGTAAGCAAGCGACAGCAAAGGCCAGGTTGTCGGCAGTCAGCATTGTATTCAGCTTACAGTAATCACAGCATGTCTCAAGGACAAAACTGCCGGCCAGACACACACGCCACCAAGCCCCTAGCTGTATAGAGCAGTCCAGTCCATACACAGTGACAGGCCACGCAGTCAGCGACACGACACGCCGTACTGTAAATACGGATCTGAAACTGATAGTCACGCTGCGCAATCACCACACTATAATAATAGTAGCAACAAGTCTGCGTTCAGCTTCCTACGTCAGCTGACAACGTGGCACTGCTCGCATTTGCCGCTGAATGCCGTGCTGCTGCGGCGCCAGGCGGCCACCGCGGTCGATCAACAATTCCTGCCCGTCGGGCCCACAGCAGCAAACCCGCCACAGCGACATGCAGTGGTCGATAGATGGGACAGGCAGACGGACGGACACCGTACCGTTATATAGACCCTGCCGCGTACTATGCCAACTGCTAGCAGTGTCAACAGTTAACAATTTTCCGAGGAGACTCATCGTGGTGACTGCCAGAAGTTTGACTGACTCTGTGGCATTTGTTATTTGGATCAGACTTACAATCAACTGCGTCGCAGCAAAAAATGTTAACAAGTCAAAAATCACAGTGTATAACCATCTCTTTGAGTATAAGTCACATACGATCGTTGGCATCGTCCGTCCCGCTGCTACAGGTTTGCTGCTGTGGGACCGGCGAGCAGGAGATATCGTTGGACTGCTTCAGCAGCGGTGGGCGAATGTGGGGAGTGCCGCGTTGTCGGCGTAGGTAGGTAGCTGAACACAGACGTGTTAGAGACGACGTGATGGGACGGACAGACAGACAGACACCAGACCGACGATTAACGCTCACAGCTAGAAGCAGCCAGCCTAGCAAGCATACGAATACTGCGGCAATGTGAATTTCGTTTACGATTTGCCAATCACTGCACTAAACTGAAAATCCTGCCACGTTCTTCCATATACAATGAGTGGCCTTCAAACATCAAGTGCCCCCCATTTCTAGCCATAGCTAGCTGCCCATAAAACACTTGGCGTCGGAACTATAATAATCTAAGCGGACGTCAGCACCCAATCAGCCGGACATACCAGCAGTCAGACGGTCGAGTCTATAGGCTGAGTAATACCAGTGACAGATTGGAATATGATTACCACCCGCCAGATAAACGGCAACCACGTGCTACAGATAGAACATGATAGGGGATAGCGACCGCGAAGGCATAATAACGACGCATGCCAAAAAGCTAAGTCAGCCGAGTCTACCACATGGAACCACAATAAAAACAAGTCTGTCTGTGTTCTGCTTCCTACGTCAGCTGGCAACACGACACTGCTCGCAGGTATGCTGAGCGCCGGCCGTGCAGCAATCGATCGATATCTGCCCGGGCCCATAGCAGCAAATGCGCCTCACGCTGCTGCAGCGGTCGACAGACGAAACAGACAGACGGACTGACACCGTACCATTACATAGATCCTGCCGCATATTACGCGAGCAGTATCAGTAACTAATGAAAAGCATTCAGACATTTCACTGCGAAACGTTACGTTAGTTCCGTCCCAATGTATCAACGTCACACTTGGTGAGCGCCAGCGGTGTCTAAGACTCACAAAGTCCAGGCACTGCAGCTATGCATCAGCACGGCTGTTTTGCTTACTATAACTGCGCCACCAAAAAGTTTGTACAGGTGGCTGAAAAAGATGAACGACAGTGATTAAGTTACTGCTGACGGAAATGCTATTTTAAAGCAATTGTGCATCCCTGTTCAATTAGAACATTCCCCGGGAAACATAAGCTGTCAATAATCACCCATCACAGGAAAACATGCTAATGAAAACAAGAGGCATTACAATCACAGTGAAAATTTAAACTATAGAGATCGACTGCAAGCCCGTCGGGAATGCCACCGTCCGGGCAAACACGGACGCACCAGACAGACGGACAACGCAAAAACATAACGCCTCTTGCCCCATCTATAAGACTGAGGCATAAAAGTGTATATTAAATAATATTAAGTTAATGAAAACACACACGTTAAACGTAGTGGTACGCGAGGCGGCGGCATAGTGAAACGTGTATATCATAGTGTTTGCAAGATACTTTTAAAAGATACATTGCAAAAATATCTTGACAAAATGATTATTCTTTCAAAGGTACTTTCCCCAAATACTGTTCCTCACTTGAACATTTAGCCATGTAACACGATTAAAATAAACCACTTTCAGTTCCCTGTTCCGCCCGTGACTTCACAGGCACCGCCAACAGTCTGTCGCACCCCACACAACGTCAGGATACCCGTTGGAAAATGACCTCAAGCCACTATAAGGGCCGTTCATATATTATATAACGCACATGGGATGGGGAGTAGGTACAGACTTTATTACATTGTGTTATAATGTCACTTAGCACATTTTGCTTGTGAAATTCCACGTCCACGCAACTCATGCTGCTGACCTGTCGCATACGAAAATATTACCTGAACTCCAGTTGCACCACGACGGTGATTGCTGGCATTTTTGCATATCGATTTCCGGTCCGGTAATTTTTCGGGAGGGGGGTCGTTACATTTTGTTATATAAAAATAGGGGATGGGTTAAAATTGTTACACAGTGTTACATACGGTGGGTGGGTGTTCCAAAAGACGATTTATATGATACGTGAACGGTGCCATGACACTGGATTGAACTGTGGCTGGCGCCGACAGAGAACACTGCTGTGAAGTCGCCAGCAAGGCTACCGTGTTACGCTGGTTTGGGTATATACCAGCCAGTGAATAAGCGTGCATTTAGTGACTGTGAGTCACGCCCTCGCTTGTCGCCTGTGCTGTATACACCGCTGCACACGGCTTGCCATAGGTGCAAAATCACGCTCAGTGAATTGAAATTACGCGTTCAGCCATGCCACTGACCGGCGTGCAAAACATCGCTACCAACCAACGCATGAATGAATGGCAGCGTCGTGCCAAACCACTGAGTGTCACGACAGCGCAAACAGGCGGTATCGGTGCTCCCCAACCTCCACAAAAAAACAAGTATCAGTTGTCGCAGACGGATCCGCGCGACTGCTGTCCCACGTGCATTGTGCTGTACACAGGTGGACATTCACTGTGTAAAACTGACCAAGGTCATCAATAGAACGTCGTAAATAACCTGTATTGTCAACTCACCGGTAGTCTGATGATAACGGTCACCACTTTATAGTTTATCATAGTCAGCGTCGACCTATGTCGAACTAAGCCGAAAATACGTTGCGACGATCGACGTGCCATGGCGAAATTTTCCAAGTCCAGGGTTTGGTACAAAGTTCTAGACAGAAGTACCTTTATCTTCCAGATATCTGAATTTCCTTCAAACACAGTCTAGGACAGGTCAAGAAAAGCCTCTATACCGAAAGCTAGCTGAATATGTTCAGCCGTTTTGATAAAACACACCGACTTGTGACACACAGACAGGCAGGCACATTTGATACGGGCTAGCAAAGCGCCTTGCCAGCGCCACAACTGTACATTTCACAAGGTAGTGGGAAAACATTTGTCTGGTGTGGCAGACAATTTCATAAGCACATCAAATTTCTTTGGCATTCTACATACCAAAACTTAACTTATTACTACCGGTTCTCACCGAGCTACTCAAAAAACATAAAAACAAAAACGTTCTTTTGCAAATAAGTGCATGACGAATGAGAAGACTGTGTATCGCCTTACCCTGTCTCCATTTTATTTGCACCCGCAATGTTTTATTGTTGTTTCACAAAGCCATTCAGCAATCAGATGACACCCACACCGCCACACTGCAATCAAACCACATCAACATAGAAAACCCTCACTCGAGGTCGTACCAACCACTTTAGCACAAAGAATTTAACAACACAGAAGACACCCGCTGATACTTAGTCTCACATTCAAGTCTGCTTTTTAGATGACCACACCTTTGTCTTCTACTGTAGCAAGCATATGTAGCCAATAATGTTTTTTTCTCCTGTGAATTTCTGCACTGACACTGTAAACTTTTTGACCTATGAACATCCATGACAAATATCTAGGTCAAAGGTCACGTCATTGAAAATTATGGCACACCTGACCCGAGTGCAGTATCTGGACCACTATAGTGTTGGTAATGACGGGAAATGACGCTCCAAGGCTAGGAAAATAACCACAGACATGGCAGAAAGTAATGGCAGTTTATTACTGGGTTTTATCTTTAAAGTATTTGGGTTTTAATCTTACAAGAGACGTCTGCCTAATATGCTGAACACCCGAGACAGCAGCAGGTCCCATTGTCCTGAAGTGACTATGAGGCTACATTTACACCTGAGACATATCATGCAACAGAGCCATTAGTACCTCCCATAGTAATATGACATTTGTATCAGGGCTCGATCATACGCGTATTATAAAATATCATACATTAAAATATGTGTGTATTGTTAAAAAAATAAAATACACGTATGATACGCATATTATTGCACAGGTCGGCAAAAATGGCTCCCTTAGGACTAGGAGTACTGTATTCTGTAGACACGTTATGTGTCACATAAGCAAAGCAACGACTTTCCACTCTGTGGTTACATAAACTGATTCGTAATGGTTCACTGTAGTTTCAGTGTTTCAGTATTTACTTTTTCAAGTTCAGTATCATTTAAGTGTGTTATAGTAGTGCAGACCTAGTATTTTTTGCCACAATATGATTCACGTATGATAAGGTTTCATACGTTAAAATATGTGCATATGATTCCAAAAAATATAATACGTATGATACGTATGCTCGAGCTTTGATTTATATGGTTTGACTTTAAAAATAGGACGTTTGCACTCTAGCCTGTCCTAAATCTCATATGGGGAAAACTCCAGGCATATGCAGCAACAGAAAGTTTACTCCTATTTCCCACCAGGAATGTGCATACTAAAACGAATTTCCATTCATGACTTGTGGGAATGGGACAGATATATGTCACATTGACCGCTCACCTTTGTTTACAACACGCTGAGCACAGCATCTGGCGGTTCCCTACGACAGCTAAAGCTTGTATTAAACAGTCCAGAATATGCTTCAAGACATACAGAATAACTGACATTCAACATTACACAAAACCAAGGGGTGCAAATTGGGCATAATTCCGTATGCATGGTTGATGAAAGACGCCAAGCAGCAAGCCGGTGACAGCTTGGTAAATTACTGACTGTGGCCGGGTGGGCCGCGCGGTCAAAGGCTGGGCCACCCAGCGTGCATTTCAGGCAGTTGAGAATGCACAGATGTTACACACAGTGACCAGGCCGACCAGACCTCACACATTATACAGCCGCCGACGTCTTTATACACGACAATCAAATACAATGCAATACTGACACCTTGTACCATGGGCTCTCCCACTCCAACCACCATGTGTAAAATAACTTTCATTCTTATGTTCATTCACAGACATGGCTAGCAAACACTTTCTATTAAATACTGGACAATGGTTTGCAACATCAATGAATTTGACCCAGAAGTCACATCAATAATGAAACAGAGCAGTATAGGCGAGATTCTCATCACCTTTCCGACCCACAGGCCATCACTGCCTCTACAATGGATCGAAATGCCATATGTAATTGGGTCATGTTGGTTGTTATGCTGGTAACATTTAGACTTATTATTATTAGTATTCCATCACCCCTCACTCTTTCATTTCAGGCTTAAAATCTTTGTTTTCTGCTAATCCTTCCCACCGCAGCCTCCCTTTTCTTCTTCAGGACTGACTCCATGTATTCCCAGGACTGTTTACCGATACTTCTGAGCACATCCGTTTTTTTACTTTTTTCCATTTTCCACTTTTTGGTTAGGTGGGGTAGATTAAGCTGACTCATGTCAGCTTTTGATTGCACGTTAAAATAGCTTCTGGCAATGTATTGTGTAGCGTGGCTACCAAACACACCAGCACATCAGGCCCTGCTATGCTAAGTTGAGCTTTTCGTCGGTCGACCTCCAGATCCAACTTGGAAAAGTCAGTCTATGTGGCTAGTGGACTGATCAGCTCCACCGTGACAACAACAACATTCCCACAGCGACTCTCTGGAGAAAAGCTGTCAGTCGAGGTCATTCGAGAGTGACAGCGACGCTATGGTCCAAGCTGACATCCTGCTAATGACAATGACGACAAGACAAGGACCAGAAAGGTAAAACCATGCTGGATTTCAATAAAGCAAAAAAATGAGGTTTTGAGCAGTGGTGTAGTGGCAAATATTTATTTGGCGGAACGCATGGCGAGCGCAGAGCGCGAGCCT
>Ga0126331_1000521_pt1 | contig 11745 bp, 9 predicted proteins | sample InaspJWI98metaG_FD_96379 | JGI IMG/M metagenome (GOLD analysis project Ga0126331, IMG submission 96379) | Marine gutless worms symbiont microbial communities from Oahu, Hawaii - Inanidrilus sp. 2 OAHU.JWI-98 metaG | ecosystem: Host-associated > Annelida > Digestive system > Unclassified | place... | reverse complement strand
TTCCCACACACCGTTCCCGCTCGATCTCACTCGTAATCCTAATCCACCTACATACGGCTACATGTATACAGAATACGCGTGAACACGTTCCACAGTGTCCGAAAGGACGAGATATGACAGTGATAGCATCGAACGGAATCGTAGGCCTACATTGTATGCAGTCGAACATAGCATTCGACGCTAACAAGTTGCTGCAGTACTGACAGCGAAAGGCAGCATCGCTGCAGCCACCTGCCAAATAACTTTTCATGATACTTTTTAAATACCTTTCGACTCCGGGAGACCCCCAAAAGTTGTCTCTTCCTTTGTGGGGATCCGGGCCGTCTACCCGATACATGCGGCCCGTTAATAATTGCATTTATCTATATACAGGTGTGGGCGAGCGAGAGCGTGCCTGTGGGCACGGTGCTGCTGCGACTGAGGGCGCGAGACCGCGACATCGGGCGCAACGCGCGCATCGTCTACGAGTTCTCACAGCACACTGCCGAGCAGTACAGGAGACCCAGGCTGCTTCTTGTGACAGACAGACAGACAGACAGACAGACAGGTAGTCACAGCACACCGCCGAGCAGTACAGGAGACCCAGGCTGCTTCTTGTGACAGACAGACAGACAGACAGACAGGTAGTAACAGCACACCGCCGAGCAGTACAGGAGACCCAGGCTGCTTCTTGTGACAGACAGACAGACAGACAGACAGACAGACAGACAGACAGGTAGTCACCGCACGCCGCCGAGCAGTACAGGAGACCCAGGCTGCTGCTTGTGACAGACAGACAGACAGACAGACAGGTAGTCACAGCACGCCGCCGAGCAGTACAGGAGACCCAGGCTGCTTCTTGTGACAGACAGACAGACAGACAGACAGACAGACAGGTAGTCACAGCACACCGCCGAGCAGTACAGGAGACCCAGGCTGCTTCTTGTGACAGACAGACAGACATACAGACAGACAGGTAGTCACAGCACACCGCCGAGCAGTACAGGAGACCCAGGCTGCTTCTTGTGACAGACAGACAGACAGACAGACAGGTAGTCACAGCACACCGCCGAGCAGTACGGACACCTGTTTGGCATCAAGGCAGACTCTGGCAAGATCTACGTCAAAAACAACCTCGACTTCGAGGTCAATCAGCGTTCTCCTTCTACTACTTCTTCTTCTTTCGGTGAAGGTGCCAACTCGGTAACGAGCAATAGGGAACGAAAGTGTTCCGAAAATTATAATAAATAACACAAGAAATTTATTTGGTAAAACTGCAATCAACATTTTGGTAATTTCAAACTATAACAGTTTCCGAGTGCTGTTTGATAAGATCGCTTCCGTACATTTTATTTGAGAAATATATTTATATTTTAGAACTGAAAATGGCCAGTCGAGGGAACCAGCACTGTGCCGATTGTATCGGCACACTTTCATTCCCAAACGGCGTTCCGATCGGTTTATCCACTTCTGCAGGGCTCGCCGGGTGTGCACAACACACAGACCACGGCATGCGATGCAGCCTAATAATACGAAACTAAAATACTAGGCAGTACGATTGAGAAACTATAGATTACCACGCAGTGATTTGACAGGCACTGTGCCATAGTATAAGTTTCGTTAACGTCGAATTTCCTGGCCGACGTCATCTGGAGATGGCTAGCAATTTAATCGAGATCAGATACATAAAGATCAGAAGCGAACACGCAATGCGAACTTTCAGAGGACGCAATTCGTGGCAGTTCTGAGAGAAGCGACGATTGGATATCAAGATCTGTGAAGTTATACGATGAACGATTACGTGCAAATAAGTAAGTAAGTAAAAAATCAAGACGGAGATAGAGACTCATTAGCCTCGTTACTCGCCTACGTACTGACGGTAAGTGCCGCTAGAGCATCGCCTGCCACTCACCTCTGATCTGATATCGCTGATGACATATCGTTTACCTGTAGTGCCTGAGAGAACACTCACCTGATCGACCGCGACGATGCAAATGCGGGCAGCTTCCTACCATTTGAAATGAAGTTTTCTGCCGTGACGAAATTGCTCGAATAGACGGTGACAGTTGGGCAAAGATTACCATAACTTTGTTTTAAGTTATTTGAAAATGCAGCACGGTCCAGTGTTTTGAAATGCAGCGTAGTTTGCCTCGTCGCTGCTTTTTTAATGTTTTGTTGTTTCTTCGTGGGTTATTCAACAACGGTTCCGCCTACAGACGTAAGACCACAATATGTCGCAGATAGGAAGTCATACTTTGCGAATCCATCGGTGCCATCGACTTGTTGCACGGATGACCGGAGGTATCCGAAATCGTGTTATTGTGCCTACTGACTGCGGCACTGGCGCGGCTATTACCCCCATTTGGGTCTTGTACTCTATCAACCCAGCTGTTGTCGGCAGGCGTAAGTGCGGAGTTTCGCATGTCGTCTGCCACAATTTGCATACATTGCATGTTTCAAAATTTGTCAGTCTTGCAGTTTTGTTAATGATAAGCAGAATTAAACAAGTCGTACGTCAGCTGTCAACGCGACACTGCTCGCCTTTGCCGCTGAACGCCGCGCTGCGGCGCCGCTGCTGCAGGTGCGCCGTGCAGCAATCGATCGCTGTCTACTGCCCGTCGGGCGCACAGCAGCAAACCCACAGCAGCGCAGTGCGGCGGGCGAATGATGGGACAGACTGACAGACAGACAGACGCCCGACCGTTACATGGACCCTGCTGTGCATACTACGCGAGCGCTGTCAATAGCGGTTGATTAATTGAGTCGACTGAGTAGTTGACCGGGTGCACTGCACGGGTGCGTGCGTCTGTAGACGGGTTCGGTGTATCTACTGTCGGTGACGGCCAGTGATCACGGCCCGGACTCGCTCCCGGCTCACTCCTCGGTGATCGTCCGCGTCCGCGATGTCAACGACAACTCACCGCACATCAAAGTCAACACTCTCACCTCGTCCGCATTCGCCGAGGTATACACGAGTATGCTGCTAGAGCACGGTTTTAACTGACACGGCGCGTCGCAGAGCATTTTACTGTAGAATCTTATACGGTCTTTATCTGCCAACAGTCATACTTACTATTATTTGGTATTCCATCACCCACTCACTCTTTCATTCCAGGCTTAAAACCTTCCTTTTCTGCAAACCCTTCCCACTGCAGCCCTTCCTTTCTTCTTAAATATTCACTGCATACATTGTCTATTTCCACTGTTTGCGTGTACGTTTGTTATGTGTGACATTAAATATCAATCATTCAATCAATCAAATGACCGACGATGCGGTGTAGGTCCGTGAAAACTCGGACGTGGGAACGTTCGTCGCGCACCTGTCGGTGGTGGACGCGGACGAATCGGTGCTGCCCACTGGCGAGTCACTCTGAGCGGACTTAGGTCGGCCGCCGAGGTCTTCGACAACCAGGCCGCGTCTCTCTGACAGTTGTGGCCGTATCTACTCGGTGCTGACCACCGGTGAGTCAGAGTCAGTGTCGGTGGTGGACGCGGACAGCACCGACAACGGCCGCTTCGTCTGCTCCGTCGACGACCGCCAGTTCGCGCTCCAGCCCATCTACACCAGCGAGCTGCGACTTCCTATTAGCGTTCCACTACTACAGTGACTGTAGGTCTCGGTGGAACATCTCTGCGGAGTTTATAGGCCTAGCTGTAATCCCCGAGAACAAGAAGAACAGGACGAAGGCCACGAGTCGTTCACGCTGTATCGTCGCGGCTACAGACGTTAAAAGTCGCGAACTGTACCAACGAACTGAACTGGCTTCCTATTAGTGTTCTATAGCTGGAAATCATCGCGATATCTACACCAGCGAGCTGAAGCTGGTGACGGCGTCGAGGTTGGACCGCGAGCGTCGCGAGGAGTACCAGCTGTCCATCGGACGCAGTGTGACCACGCTACGTGCCGACGTCTGTAGCAATAGGCCGCATCCAGCCGTCAGTACCAGCTGTCCATCTCGTGCCGCGACTTCGGCGATCCGTCCCTCACGTCCGTCGTACCGCTCAACGTCAAGGTAAGCGTACAGGCCAATGCATAGTGTGAAATGACGTCACAGAATCCATGGTCAAGACACGATCGCCATAATGTGCGAGTTAAAGGGCGAAGATTTTATCGTGTTATTTAAATAACATTCGATCCGCTGGTTGATGAAAATGTCTGTATGATCACTAGCTTGCCAACAAAGCGTATTTCAGCGATATCACAGTGAATAACATTATCGGAGTTTTACCCACAAGATGGCTACGAAAGTCAGCTGGCAATGATATTACGTCACTGTCACCCTAAGTATAACTTGGCATAATGTGTGGAGCTAATTGGTGAAGATTTATCATGTTACTCAGACAAAATTTAACGAGTCATTTGAGGAATATATCCACATGATCACCAAGCAGTCGGCAAAGCGTATTTAAGTAGCATCAAAGTAACAAAACATTTCTAAAAGAGTTTTACCAACAAGATGGCGGTGGAAACCAGCTGGCGTAGATATGGAACGAAATTACGTCACTGTCACCCAGTTATACCACAGGCGTTTATTGGTCACACGCATCGTGACGTCACGATTATGCGCTAACCATAAACACCACTTTTCACCGCTTTTTGCACGAACAGTGCTCCTTCGCAACTGGAAGTATACAGTATACAGAGAAACTGCAAATGGCTCTAATTCTAAGGACTGTTTTGCACGCCGATAGCGGCCGATAAGCCGATGCATCGACTGGTCACAGTCCGCGGATTCCCCGGACTGTTTACCGATACTTCTGAGCATATAAGTTAAAAAAAAACTTTTTAGTCTTTCTGTTTTTCCACTTTTTAGTTCTTGGTTCCGTGCGGTAGATTAAGCAGAGTCGTGTCAGCTTTCGAAGGCACGTTAAAACAAACAGTATCTCGTATCGTATCTCGTATTGTGTGTCGGAAAGGTGACAGACGACAACGATCATTCGCCGACGTTTGACGCGGACATTTACGAGTCGAGCGTCGAGGAGAACAACGCCGAGGGGGAGGGACCCTGGGCAAGTTGTTCACACCACTGTGCCTAAATCAGCTAACAGTATACATCGGCAGAGCGTGGAGTAAAACAACGCCCAGGGAGGGAGGGACCCTGGGCAAGTTGTTCACACCACTGTGTCCATGTCACCCAGCAGTATACATCGGCAGAGAGAGAGCAGGAAAACAACGCCGAGGGCGCGGTGCTGTTCCGCGTCATCGCCAGCGACCAGGACCCCTGTCTGTCCGGTGATGCCCCCCGGTGGGCCACTTTGAGTCTACGCCACGGTGTCAGATATGTGGCGAGTCACTTCGTTCCGCGTCACCGCCAGCGACCAGGACACTGGAGACAATGGGCGAGTCCAGTACTCCATCAACCACGAGGTGCGCGTGTGATAGCGCAAGCAGATGAGAAAGTCCGTAAGTAAGTAAATATTATTTTTAAGGCTGGTAAAGATTAAAGTGTTTAATACGTAACGTTTCAGAAGTAAACGATTAAATAATAGTTAATTTCGATTTTTAAAATTATTCAACACATATCGACCAAGGCACAAAAACAGTTAGCTGCTGTCATATAATGCAACAAGACACCTGTTCAATTGTTCTTTATCTGGTATAGGACACTGAGCTATTCACGTTCTCTGGAGAGAGGGATGATTCGGTTCGTAGTCCGTTGCGAGTATGCGACATTAATCGAAATATGATAACGATTAATAATTTTTTTAAATTAACGATTAATCGCGAGATTACTCATTAATTCGCACAGCCACGATGTATGAACGCGTGCAATGATCAGCCGGGTGGCTCAGTAGCCGAGTGGTTAGCGTGCTGGACCCAGGCGCAGAAGGGCCTGGGTTCAAATCGCAGTCGTGACGCTGTCGGGTAACAGTCTTAGGCAAACTGTTCACACCCATTGTGTCCCTGTTCACCAAGCAGCAAAACTGGTAGCAACCCTTTTAAGGGTTGCGGGGGTAACTGCAGGCCTGGCGGAAAGTAATGGCAGCCTACCGCCGGGTTTATAACTCACATCACCTGCAGGCTGACTGCTAAGAACCGGGATCAACTCCGGAACCCTACGCTCGGTAATCGAGTATGGGCTACCTTTTTTACAATGATCAGCCATGCCACGGAACAAGTGGCTCGACCACTCCGAAATGACTCTAGAGACCCCTCCCATTTTTGAGAGCTCGGGGGCGTGCTGTAGGCCGTGGACGCAGTGGTGCAACCCATGCACAGACACACATCACAGACTGACAGTATGGAACAGTCTGCCAGCAACACTGCGAGACATTGGCGTGTCACTAGACACATTCAAGCGGCGACTGAAATCGTACTTACGTGTATACATAGGGTGACCATGACGTCGTTTCGTTCCAAATCTATGCCAGCTGGTTTTCGCCGACATTTTGTGGGCAAAACTGTCGGAAATGTTTCTTACTGTGATGTCGCTTATATACGCTTTGTTCGTCACTTAATGATCCTAGAGAAATTGCCTTCGATCAGTTGATTCAATGTTATTTCAATAACCCAATAAATCTTCGCCCCTTAAGTCCACGCACTACGTCACGTCATACCCACAAAATGGCGATCGTTTTGTGACGATAGATTCTGTGACGTCAGTTCACCATATGTATTTGCAACATGATGTTTTGTTGATTTTTTTGTTTTTCTCGGTGTTTTCGCATTTGGCTGATTTTTGTAGTGCACCTACGGTCTAGGTTTTCTCAGTGATGGGCGAACTATAAGTTTCTGATATAATATGATACGATATGATCCGGCGCTGTTGCGGCGTCTTTGCGAGTCTGGCGCCGTTCTGTGAGACTCTCGACTTGCTATCTTACTTACTCACTTACTTACTTACAGACCACGCTGCGTCGGACTTCTGCAGCAATAGTCCGCACGTATCTCGGCGCTGGTCCGCGCAGGTGGAGCGGTTCGTGACGGTGGACCGCGACAGCGGCGTGGTTCGTGCGGCCGTGTCGCTCGACCGCGAACTCGTCTCCGAGTTGAACGTCCAGTCGCCACGGTAACGGCAGCGAGAGCCCGCACCGCCGCCGAGTTGAACGTCTATCTGACCGCCATCGACCGAGGTGAACCACCGCGCTCGTCGACCACCAGGCTGCTGCATGTCGTCGTTCCGAGGCAATCGTATACATTAGACTTCGCTTGCGATGCTGCCCCTCGGCCAGTCACCGTGGCCGTTTGTGGCCGTGTCGAATCCGTGCTGCCCATCGGTGAGTGACTTTCAGCGCACCGCGCTCATCGACCACCAGGCTGTATCTCGTCGTTTTGGCGGACCGAGATCATGTCCGTACAGCCCAATGGTAAGTCACCTTGCTATTTGTGGCCGTGCCGAATCCGTGCTGCCCACGGGTGAGTCGTCGACCACCAGGCTGCATCTGATCGTGCTGGACACGGACGACAACGGTCCGGAGTTCGACGCCGAACGGTTCAGACTGCGCGTCGCCGAGAACCAGCCCGCTGGAACCGAGGTGCCGACATTGATTCGTCTTTTTATTATCTTTTATTTTTAGTAATAGGGAACGAAAGTGTATCGATACAATTGGCACAGTGCTGGATTTAAGGGTCTGTGCTCCGGGTCCCAGGCCTCCCACAAGCAGAAGGCCTCCCACCAAACCGTTTATATTTTATTTCTCGCTATTATATTCAATTTTGTTACTTACTAGTTACTTGTCCTGCATTTTAGCTTTTACAGTCTCCGATCTAATGACCCACCAGCTAAATCCGGCCGTGCTGGGCTGGCCATTTTCAATGCTAAAATATAAATGTATTTTTCAAATAAAATACACGGAAGCAGTTTTATCAAACAGCACTCGAAAACTGTTATGGTTTGATATCACCAAAACGCTGGCTGCATTTAAAAAATAAATCTGTTGTGTTATTTATTATAATTTTCGGCACACTTTCGTTCCCTATAATAAAATTATTATTATCTACATTTTTAGATAGCAGACGTAACGCTGAGCGTAACATAATCGCGACTTACGACAGAGGCAGCCGCTCAAATGCAGCTGCACGGTAACGGTGGTAACAGTCTGCGGCGGGGGAGGTAACCGTAGGTCTGGCGTCGCACTGGCCATGCGTACACTATGCGCGTGAAAGGAAGATGCGCACCTTGCCTACGCTTCAGTGGGGTACGAAATTTTTAGTGGTTCAAGTAGAGTAATCGGCCCGACATGTGTCGTTTCAGGACAGTGAGTTTTTTTCCAAGTGACCCATAATCTAGATATTTAGCATACTGTGAGTCTGTGACCCGATCGCAGTCGATTTCGACGGTTCAAAATCTCTCGCTAAGTGTTTCGTTCGTACTAGCGCCTACGGCGCTACTCCCGTCCTTGTATCTCGCGCTTCGCGCTCGACCGTGGCTTTTTTTCACAATTAGAGGCAGATCGCAGAGTTACGACCTAAGCTCTGGAGCGGGCCCATAGGCCGGGCTCGGCCGGGCCCGTAGCCAGCCACATAAGGCATCGACTTCCGTTGCGCGTCAAGCTTGTGAACATAGTATATAGAGATTGCTGGGACGCAGGTCGGGACGGCGGTAGCGCGCGACCGCGATCTGCCGCCGCACAACGAGTTCACCTACTTCCTCGACCGGCGATACGACACGTTCGGCCTGTTCGACGTCGACCGCGAGAGCGGCGTCATCAGGACTCGCGAGGCGCGGGCGTGACGTCATCGTGACGTCATCCGCGAAACCGGAAGTAGACAGCGGACCTCGGTCCAAACGTGACGTCGTCCTTGCCTTGCCTCGAGCCGTCCTCGATACGGGGGTTGGCTGCGGCATTGACGGTAGCTCTCCAGACGACTTTCCGTCGGCTGTTGATCGCAGTGCCATTCCTGTCCAGTCTTTGATGTTATCCATCCATGCAGTCCTGGGCTAGCTGCCTTTTCTTCTGGATCCGGTGCAGTTCCTACGATTATACGTTCCTTTAAGGCGTTGTCCACACAACCGGAAGTAGGTATCGGACCCAGCCAGCGTCATCAGGACTCGCGACATGGAAACATGACGTCATGCACAAAACCGGAAGCGAATAGCGGACCGAGCGACTGTCGTCTAAACCGGAACTTCTTCGCGAACCGAAGCACCGTCAGCGGGACTAAGGAAGTGCAAAACGTGACGTCGTTTACAAAACCGGAAGTAGACGGCGGACCTCGATCTACCGCCATCAGGACTCGTGAGGTGTTGGACCGCGAGCGCCAGGCGATGTACAACCTGGTTGTAATAGCCCGGTCCAACAACCGGCCGTCTCTGCTCTTTACCGCTCACGTACAGATCGAGGTATAATACGCCATTCTGCTAATTTAGACTCACAGATTCCACCACTTTTAGTGACGGTGTAGCTACAGGTGTCTGGAGGGATAGTTTTCTCGAACGAATTATTTAGTCGAGCTGCGTTAACGAGTTGCAGTTAAGCTACACGTTCTGTCAGAAAACAACTAAATTAGCTAAGCATTCGGACTTCGATTTAGTCTTACCGCGCAGTAAGCACTCATTCTACGAGTAAATTTATATGTACCCGATTCTTGTTTTAAAAACGCTTGCTTTAACTTCTTACTAAGTAAGTAAATAAACTAGAAATGTCCGACAAAACCGAACCTAGCGAATGCGTCTATGCTCTAGTGCCTAAGCCTATCTGTCGAACTCATTTTACCGAGTTTTTGAGACAGGTCCTGCTGGCAATTAACAACTAAAAGTAAACACAATAACAAACTAGATAGAACATACAGACCACGCCTCTCACTCACCCTTGCCCTAACCCAACTGACCTTTTGACCTTTGGGTCAATGCATGCCATAAGCTACGTCTTTACCGACATTGGTGTTGATAGATAAAGTCATTTTCCTTTTAAAGCGTGTAGAAACAGACAGAAAATCTAACAGACGCAGCTGGAAGCCGTGCCGACTCTTGCGGTGAAGGTCGGCGTGGGTAATAATAATTGATTTGTCGTGAATTTTTAGGTTGGTGACGTAAACGACAACAGCCCGGTGTTTACGTGGCCGTCGCCAGGCAACGAGACGGTCGCCGTGTCCAATCAGGCGCCTCGGGGTCACGTGGTGGCTGTGCTGAGAGCACGTGACCAGGACGTCGGGGTCAACGCCAACCTGACCTTTCACCTGTCCCTATCTGGGTCAGGTCACTCGGAGTCGGACGACGAGTGGGCGAGGCGGCCGACGTTCATCGTGATACCGGAGACAGGAGCCGTGCTTGTCGCCACCGATCTAGGCAAGTATTGCTTGCTTCGCCCAATTATCTTGGATTATTTGTTTATTTCGCGAGTGCAGCAACGCAGTCATGTGGCTAGATTCCAGCCACATGACTGCGTCATCATCCGCTTCGTGGAGTAGATTCAGTCCGCCTTCAAATTTTTTTAATGGGCACGTGTCGGCAATGTGGTTCATGGTCTGTCGCTGGCCACAGTCACAGTTGATTATCTTGGATGACTGCTACGTACACGTACTTACTCACTCAATTATCGCACTTATCGTTTGCTGCCACTACACACAGCTGACATACTTGCAATTCTCGGCGAGCAATGCCACACGCAATAAAATCAGTAGAATGCATTCTTTGACAGACTGACTGTTATCAGATAATGTAAAATTATCTTGCATAAGGATAAATCAGCGACATTAAATTAGTCACAGTTTTTGTCATACTGTAAGCCTGCAGCATTCTGGTATATGATTTGAATGCTAAGTTAACTGAGGTTATACGTGCGATGTGGTTACAGCATCAATTACCATGGAGACGTTCGTGCTAAGGGCAACGGTACGCGACTCTGGAACTCCGGTTCTCTCAGACCACGCCCTGCTGCGGATTGTCGTCAGTAAGGACATTCTCTACGTGAGACAGGATCCAGGCGGACTTCATCAGACGATACTGGCCAGCAAGGACATGGTTGTAGTCCTCGGATGCACGCTGGCCGTCATTATCGTGGCCATTCTCATCATAGTAGTTGTCATCTGCCGGCTTCGGCGCCTGCGGAGGCGTGGCCGTGGGCTGGGCGGTGGGCGGAGCGATCTCGATGGGGGCATGGACGAGGAGAAGATCCGCCTGTCGGCCACGCCTACTCTGTTCATCGACAAGACACGATCGAACGGGTCGGCGGCGTACAGGGCACTCACGGACGGATGTCGGGTGTCCACCGGAAATGGAAGCGCAGTGGGTGGAACTAGAAACACCGGGATGTTGAGGGGTGACGGCTGTCAGTCAGTGGCAATGCGGCCTGCGATGGGCGGAGTTATGGGTGGAGTTGGCAAAGCCACGGCCGTAGTTAACGCCTACGTCTCACCTCCTGCTGACAACTCGACAGCTTATCAGCATGGGTCATTATCAGACGAAGAAGATTTGAAGTGTCAGAAGGACATCGTCGAAAAACCGTTCTTACAGGTCAGAATGGCATATCACACTGTGAGTCATTTCTGAACTTTGTTTAACTGCATAAAAATAGCCTAGGTAAAAATCAACCGGTTGCAACCTTGCTGCAGTAATAGTAACGACAGCCCGCGTGGTTGCCGCCGTACAGTTCATTTCATTGTAGTCGCCAGTTGACGCCAATGTTCCCCCACGTTCGGTTCTTTGATCCCACGCGAGTTTGTCTCCAAATGGCATCTCGATTTTCTGTCGGTAAACAGTCGTTTTGCTGGGTTTACCCGTGTATCCAACAGAGACAGACTTAGGCCACGCTATATACTTCATGACGATTGTAGCAATAGGCCGCATATGCGACGAATGCGATGCGGCGTAAAACAATTCGTTG
>Ga0126331_1000520_pt1 | contig 11755 bp, 4 predicted proteins | sample InaspJWI98metaG_FD_96379 | JGI IMG/M metagenome (GOLD analysis project Ga0126331, IMG submission 96379) | Marine gutless worms symbiont microbial communities from Oahu, Hawaii - Inanidrilus sp. 2 OAHU.JWI-98 metaG | ecosystem: Host-associated > Annelida > Digestive system > Unclassified | place... | reverse complement strand
GTTCCTCGGCGATAGCTGAGCTTCTTGTTCCATGTATTATGTGTAATGGATGTGATATGTCGGTCGTTTCCATTATTTTATCGTGTTATATGATATATGAATGGCTGCTGTGGAATTAACTTAAGCTGGTACCCTGTTTTATCAAAAATCGCATGCTACAAATATAAATATTGGTGATTCTTTGTAGTTTTTCTGTACATATAATTATCGATATTTGTCAATATTTGTTTATTTGTTATTTTAGTTATGCGAAAATTTCGTAAGGGTCTGGTTTTTGAACTACAGCGTATATACAGCGATACTGTAGGCCTAATTCAGTACGACACAGCTTCGTGGTATACAACGACGAAAGTTGATTCATGATATAAAAAATTTCATGAACGCGAAATGGCCATTTTGTCTCGAATAGGGAATGCAACCCTGGTAGGCCTACCCGAAAATCTCGGTAGCGGGGTTTCAAACGTTTTCAAACTCGTCAAACCCGGGTTTGTGTGCGGGCAAAAACCCGGGTTTGACGGGTTTAAATTTCGGGCGTCAGTACTGCACAGAAAAGCGCACAGAAACTGAACAGTTAAAATGCTGCGTAATTGCACAAATGACAAGTCTGTGCGTGCTGCCGTAAAAAGCGAGATAGCAGTTTTCGAGTGCAGCGGTGTTCGTGGTCGCATGCTACAGCTCGTGTACTCTTATTTGCAGTCAATCCCCCCCCCAATATCGGTAGAAGCGGAGTGCGGTTTTTGCGCTGCAGGGATACTTTGTACCAAAATTCGTTCGCGTCTCAGTGACCCGTAAACCCGGGTTTGAAAAATACCCCTCGAGTTTGTATTCCCTGATCTCGAAAGCGTTTTTATTTCGGGGGTGTTTGTATTTGGTGGGGGGGCGTTGTACCTAGACATTCAGCGTCGCGCGCACAGCGTGTGCCGTTCTGATAGTTAGGCTGAAGACTGAACGACCAATCAAGAGTGTTGCGTTCCGTGGCCACGCCTACAGAACAGACACGGCGTACTTTATTTAGACCTATACCTGCCTCAGGGAAAGTGTCTTGTTGGCGATTGATGAGTACGTATCAATTCGGTTTTCAGTTCGTGTTCAACGAGCCTTCGACTTCTTTTCTTCATCTCTACGAAGCATAACCTAGGTCTCACTTTTCAAGAAGGTATGTAAACAGTACTTTGAAGTTGATTAAAACGTGACCAGTGAGAATGCATGACGCTAGTGCGGCTGAAAATCGACCCATTTTAAGCCTATGTAACTGCTACAGCTTTCTAAAATTCCTATTCCGGCTTGTCCACAACGACGTGACGTGACAGATGCGTCGCAGCAGCAGCTGTGGGTAATAAGCTTACTAATAACTACAACGGAACTGCAACGGGCCAACGGACTGCAACGAACTGCAACGGGCGTGAAAATGATTAAATTACCGAATTTACCGAAGTCTACTATCTAGGATAACACGACTGAGTTCTCAAAGCTCTGAATTCCGGTCAACGAGTGTGAAAATGATGCAGTTAAAGTAAAGCATGTCTCAATAATCATGCGAAACCAACGCAAACTGCTACTAACAGGTCTAACTAACGCTAGTAGGCGTAGTGTCGACCTTTATGGTCATTGGTCTTTGCTGAAAAAACCTGCATAGGCCATAAGCCTATTGACATCATCGTCGTCATCATCATCATATTTATTTAGGCCTACCATATCAGAACTGAACACAAAATACAGAAATTAAACGGTGCAAATAAAAGTATAAATTGGCTACCAGAGAAGCTACAGCTCATTGACGTGACCGCCTATACTAATCAAACAAAACTAAGATGAATAATAATGTAGTGGCGGTGGCCACTGGTCCCATTTTTTTGAAAGGTACCGAGTTAACCACAGACTGTTACATCACTAAAAAATTGGCGCCTTCTGAGGTGGACTATTTTTGCTTGGCCGACCGCTGTGTCCGCGTAAAATGTGCTAACGATGGTACGCTGCAGTGCAAAAAAAGAGCTCTTTTCTCGAAAATTCTGTAAAGGTTAGAAACCCCAAATTTCTATTAATTATGTTCATATTTAGCTAGAATATGCGTTTATTATGAGTTGGCTGATATTTTTGTTATCCCCATAGGATGTTAAGTTAGGTCTAAAAGTTACGCGCAAGGATACTTATATATGACGGACATGGCTGTTTTGTTGTGGATAACTTGGTTGATAGTTATACGAGTTTAATAAAAGTTATTGAATTGTTAGAACGAGTTGTTTTGATTGTACGACCAGTTGCCGTTTGACTGGCTGCAGAGAATGGTTCTGGTAAGTGAACAGCGGCCGCAGGCTGGGAGGTTGCTTCTTAGCGACACCACGGTGTTTCCACAGAGTAAGCTTAGTCAAGCAAGGGCCCGATTTACAAAATATAATACGACAATCTTACGATTATCTTACGATAATGTCAAAGTTACGATTAACTTACGACGGCCGTCTAATTTACGAAACAGCTTACAATGAATGGAAATCTTTTCATAGGTAAGTTTCACGTGCAAAATCGTAATATCGTCGGAGATAGTGTTCGTAAATTAGCTTACGATAATTCCTGAGAGAAATTTCAGCACGTTTTAAGTCACTATCGTAAGTCAATCTGACGATAAAATTACGATAATCGTATGGTAAATCGTAAGATGTTTTGTAAATCGGGCCCCAGGTTGACATCTGTGGTGTGGATTTTCGCGAGAATACAGGTGGCTAAGTAGGTTACCAGTTGGCTGAGTGGGAGGTTGGTGTTTCCTTGCGTGACACTGCCCGCATTTGCTGCTGCGCGCCGTGCTGCGGAGGCGCCGCTGCTGCTGAGCGCCGGGCAGCAATCGATCGATGTCCTGCCAACCGGGCGCTCAGCAGCAAACCCCCCTTTTGTTCCTTCCCCGTCCTCCGTTACTTGTTTTTGCCAGCCATGAAACGGCCTCCCTTAATCCAGCCAGGGAGACTGTGGGAGCGCTGTAAGCTGCCCCTGCGGGTTCCGTCGTTAAACGCTTTTTGTGCATTTTGAGTCAAAAAATCGCTTCTGGCTGTAACAGTTGTGCAGTATTTTTCACCAAAGACAATTGTTGTTTCTCCTCCCCTCTGAATCCGCCTTTGAGTTACATTATTTGTGTTCTGAAACATGATTGGACGAGTCTGGCCCATCTGAGATATCAGATTAACCCGAGCTGCTCTGATGGAGAAGAAAACGGTATTTAAAAAAATCTAATTACGCACGCAAGAAAACAAAAAAAAAGAAAATTTGCTGGCAGCCATATTCTGCCGTTTGTGACTTGTTAACTTATTTATTTGCTGAGCTCTAGACTGAGAATGTCTAGCGTAAGAACTTGTAACTTCGAGAACTTCGAGGCCCGGGTTCAAATCGCAGTCGCGACGCTGTCTAGTAACAGCCTTAGGCAAACTGTTCACACCCATCTTGCCTCTCTTCACCAAGCAGCGAAAGTGGTAGCAGCCCTCTTAAGGGTTGTGGGGGTTACGGCAGGCCTGGCGGAAAGTAATAGCAGTTTACCACCAGGTTTATGACTCACGTCACCCGCAGGCTGAATACCAAGAACAGGGATCAGCTCTGGAACCCTGCGCTTGGTAATCGAGTATGAGCTACCTTTAACTTTTACACATTGCAGTAAATTCGGTAATTTAATCATTTTCGCGCCCATTGCAGTTCCGTTGCAGTTCGTTGTAGTTATTAGTATTACCGGCAGCTGTGCGTCAATGTCGCCACGCATGTATTCAGCGTGTGCTTGTTTTAGGCGACGATCGACAGCGTCGTATTCAGCGCGGCGCTACCACTAGGTTTATGACTCATGTCAGCTGCAGGCTGACTGTCAAGGACCGGGGTCAGATCCGAAACCCTACACTCGGTGTTTTTAACGGATAAAACAACTTCAGCGCAAAAAGTAATACATAACAGTAGTAATAATTTAGCGTTTTTGTTTATTGCAGGTAGTCATTTCTCATACGGCGGCTTCTCTAGAAGTGGATCAGCAAAGCTTCATTGGTGAGAGTATTTTCCTGTTTTTGGCGAATAAGTAAATCATGACGAAAAGACGAATATTGCTCGCAACCTTAAGCGCAATGACCCATTACTACTCTCAAATCACGTCTTTTATGAATTTTGCATCACCTTAGTGGTAAAAATAGAGATTTTATAATTGCCTCAGAGGTCGATCATAGCATATCCCAGCGTGGAGATCACATACCAACGCGATACTTGCTGTGGTGTCGTGTTTCTTTGTCTGTCAGTCTGTTACAAGTCAATGTTCTACCAAAACGTCCGGACCGATCGAGCTGTTTTTGTTATGGTGGCTTCCTATGACGTCTCCTAAATGTGTTGTAAGAAACTCTTATCTTACCAGTTGACAATATTTTATCTGACACAGGGTGCTTGCACGGTCCCGCTGCATAGCCGATATTGTAAATTCTACAGTTAAAGAAAATTCTTCATAAATCTACACTTAGTGATGTGTGGTAATAAGGTAGGTCTGTCGACTAAACATCTCCAGTTTCGTTTCTATTTTTGATGAGAGAATAGAGGTTTGTTTTGCAATTGTCAGTTTTCACTGTTGAGTTGAAGGCGAAAATAACGTTACATAAAATGTTGCTTTTTCGTCACGTCGAATACAATGCTGTCGGGTAACAGTCTTAGGCAAACTGTTCACACCCATCGTGCTTCTGTTCACCAAGCAGCGAAATTGGTGGAAGCCCTCTTATAGGTTGCGAGAGTAACTGCAGGCCTGGCGGAAAGTAATGGCAACCTACCACGGGGTTTATGACTCACGTCACCTGCAGGCTGACTGCCAAGGACCGGGATCAGATCCGGAACCCTACGCTCGGTAGTCGAGTATGAGCTAACTTACTTTTACCTTTAACTTCCAATCGTCTACAGCCAAGACACCCACATCGACGTTGACGCAATTTTTAACCGATAAAACAACTTCAGCGCAAAATGTAATACATAACAGTAGTAATAATTTAACGTTTTTGTTAATTGCAGGTAGTCATTTCTCAGACAGCGGCTTCTCTAGAAGTGTATCAGCAAAGCTTCATTGGTGAGAGTAGTTTCCTATTTTTGGCGAATAAGTAAATCGTGACGAAAAGACGAATATTGCTAGCAACCTTAAGCGCAATGACCCATTACTACTCTCAAATGACCTCTTTTATGCATTTTGCATCACCTTACTGGTAAGAATAGAGATTTTATAATTGGCTCAGAGGTTGATCATAGCATATCCCAGCGTGGAGATCGCAAACACACCAGTTCAAGGGGGGTCGGCACTGTTCCGACAGGCAGTATTCCGACAATTACATTTTGCTACCTATGCACATGATGTTCCCGCGTTTACCAGTCCCGTCTTATCCACCCCTGCGATTTGGTCCCACGTTTTGCAGTCCTGACTTTTCTCCCGCGTTTTCAGCCCTCCCCTTTCATTATGTATGTATATGCATGTATGTGTCTGTCTGCTAGTCATGCCCCGTCGCCCATGAGCTGTGCTAAAACAACTGAACCGATCGAAATGCCATATGGGGTGTGTACTCTGATAATAATAATCACGCGTATGCGCGGTAGCACTATACGCTGTGTTAGAAGCCAATGCTAAAGTCAGTGGGAGAGGCCATGACAATGTTTATGGTGCTGTTCACCCGGTTCATCTGATGAATGTAGACTGAGCGCCGGGTGGCCGCCAACCCTCAGACCAAGCCAATTGACTTGGGCTGTGAGTCCACCGATAATTGGCAGCTATCATACACATCCACCATCGCCATTGTTATTATTACTCGGCCCATAGGTCGATACTCATTTTACTGTCGCACGAAGGGTGGAAGGCTGAGTCGACCTAGGCACTGCAATAAACGTGCACAGCCCGTGCTCAAGACTTATATCGCAGCAGCTGTCGCGATAAACACAACTGTCAGCGGCGTGATTCGAACCTGGATCCTATCACACCGCAGTCAGACACGCTAACCACTCGGCCACTGAGACCTGATGGGCCCAATAAACCATGTATTCGGTGGGTCCGAATCCCCCCCACCGAAATGGACACTTTGTGTATAGAACATACTTTGGCACACCCTGGCTTGCCCACGACGATACAGTCGAGACGATATAGTCAACGTTAGTCGCAAGGGGTCAGCAGCGATGCGGCCTTTGGCTGCACTGTAGCAACTTGTTAGTTATGCGTCTATTCATAGGGTGAAGTGACGTCACAGGATCTATGGTCACGATACGATCGCCATTTTGTGGTAAAACATGGCATAATGGGTGGAATTAAGGGGCGAAGATTTATCGCGTTATTCAGATGTAAAATGAAATCAGTTTGGTTTAAGAAACTGTTTACATGGTCGTTAATTTGCCAAACAAAGCGTATTTAAGCAATATCACAGTAACAAACTTTTCTTAGCGTTTAGCTATACAAGGTAAAAGGTAAAGTTTCCCCATACTCGTTACCGAGCGTTGGGCCCGGAGCTGATCCCGGTGTACAGGCAGTCAGCCCGCAGGTGACGTGAAGTGAATCACGCCATATACCCGGCAGTAGGCTGCCGTTAGTTTCTGCCAGGCCCACGGTTACCTCCGTAGCTTTCACCAGATGGCGCTACCTGTAAACGGCAGCACACATCTGATTCCAGCTTACTACTCAATTTATCGACCCCGAAAGGATGAAAGGCTGAGTTGGCGTAGTTGGCTGACCTATAGCGGATGGTTTACCCACATTAGTAGTCACCCATCAGCTGCAGGTCGAGCGCAGGACAGGGAAAGTTCGCCGGCCAGAGACCGACGTTCTACCATTGTGCCACGCCACCAACTATACAAGATGGCGGTGAAAATGGCAGGCATAGATATGAAAAAAATTACGTCACCGTCACGCTATGTACGTACAGCTATACGGAACGAAAATGTGCAGAAAATTACAATAAATAGCGCAGTAATGATAGTTAATGATAAATAGCACGGTAAATTAATTTCATAGGCAATCAACATTCTGATAATTTCAAACCACAACAGTTTCCGAGTGCTGTTTGGTGAAATTGTTTCCGCATATTTTATTTGAAAAACATGTCTATATTTTAGCACTGGAAATGACCAAGCCACGGAACAACCGCTGTGCCAACTGTATCGGCACACTTTCGTTCCCTATGTACCGGCCGCTGGCGTTCGTTCACCTTCTGAGCCTTGCGTTTCTCGTGGCGCTGACTGCGCCTGACCCCCTGGATTTCGACATAAATTTTTCCCATATCATTACTGTTGCACCTAGAGTAGAAATACAGGTTGGAAAGGGGCTAAATTTGCTGGCGCCGTTGGACATCAAATGACCAGAATACTTTCAGCTTCAGGGGGGCTTCGCCCCCTGACCCCCTGACCAGGGGCTCTGCCCCTGGACCCCGCTGGGGGTTGTGCCCCCAGATCCCCGGTATAGGCTCGTGCTCCGCATTCGCCATGGTGCCCCCAACCACTGACCCCTTCCGTCGCCTGTGACCCCCTGGAAAAAATCCTGTGGGCGCCCCTGCCCAGGGGTAGCGCTTGTCGGAACAGTGCCTGTCGGAATACTGCCTGTCAGAACAGTGCTTGTCGGAACAGTGCCTGTCGGACCAGTGACCTGTACCCCCAGTTCAAGGCCTCACATTTACTCCTGCTGTGCTATGCTACCGCGATACTTGCTGTGATGTCGTGTTTCTTCGTCTGTCAGTCTGTTACAAATCAATGTTCTACCAAAACGTCCGGACCGATCGAGCTGTCTTTTATGGTGGCTTCCTATGACGTCTCCTAAATGTGTTGTAAGAAACTTTCTTATCTTAGCAGTTGACAATATTTTATCTGACACAGTGTGCTTGCGCGGTCCCTCTGCATAGCCGACATTGTAAATTCTACAGTTAAAGAAAATTCGTCATAAATCTACACTTAGTAACAGTATTAGGCAAACTGTTCACACCCATCGTGCCTCTGTTCACCGAGCAGCGAAATTGGTGGAAGCCCTCTTAAGGGTTGGTAGAGTAACGTTATTTTCACCTTCCACTCAACTGGCGGAAAGTAATGGCAACCTACCACCGGGTTTATAACTCACGTCACCTGCAGGCTGGTCGCCAAGGACCGGGATCAGATCCGGAACCCTACGCTCAGTAGTCGAGTATGGGCTACCTTAACTTTACCTTTAACTTCCAATCGTCTACAGCCAAGACGCCGACACCCCGACGTTGGCGCAATTTTTAACCGATAAAACAACTTCAGTGCAAAAAGTAATACATAACAGTAGTAATAATTTGGCGTTTTTGTTTATTGCAGGTAGTCATTTCTCATACGGCGACTTCTGTAGAAGTGTATCAGCAAAGCTTCATTGGTGAGATTATTTTCTTTTTTTGGCGAATAAGTAATTTGCAGACGATATGAAGGATTGTTTTGGAATAACGTATGAGGTAGAGCGTATGCCTGGAAACGGTCTGTGTGGGTACAATGCTCTAGCGTACGTGCTCACGGGTGATAAGCGGCAGTATGCGTTAGTTATTGAAGATTTGCTGAAGGCATTCTACGCCAATCCTCAGATCTTTACTCAACAAACCGAATACGCGCGTTTGAATCCTAACTTATCCAAGTACCACAAGGAAATGCTTCAGGCTGTCGCCAACGTTCATAGGCAGTCGGTTGGGCGACTTTATTGGATGGAGGACGCACATCTGGTTACATTCTCTCTGCTTTATGACGTTACCGTGTTTGTGTTTGATAGTGTTCGTCGAAAGTGGCACGTTTACGGAGACGGTGCCCAGAAGGGTTACATTTGTCTCTTGTCATCAGGAGGGCATTTTGATGTCCTGCAAGGGTTGAGGCCATGTAAGCCAGTTGTTCCCCGGGAGGCCGAAAGACAGGGACTAAATAGAGAGACAATGGTGTGGCATCAGGTACAGGTAGATGTGAGCAGGTACAGCTATGCGTTTGTAAGTTCATGGGATGACGAAAGGACAGGTGTCGTTGAGAGTGATAGTTCGTCTTCTCCTCTGCGTGCTTCGTACGCCGATATGTTAAAACGTCGCAGTCCGGTAAGTGTTAGCGCTACCACAAATAGTGCAGTAGGCCCTAAGTGTGTGGTGAGAACTCAGTGTCACCAGGGTGCTTCGGTGTCAATGACGATGCTGTCCATCGCATGCAGTGTCTGTGGAGAAAAATGTATTTCGAAACGCGCTATGCGCGATCATTTCAACAAAACGCACCGTGCTGACACTGCATATGATGATAGTTTTTGTCAAAGCACACAGGATGCTGGTGACATTGAGTGCATTCACAGTGAGAAAACTGGTGTGAATGATGCACGGGAATGCAGAGTTGGTACTGGATGTGAAATAGAAACGATGGAGATGGGGGAACGCAGTGATAGTGGTGAGAGTGTAACGGAAGAAAGTGAAGTTGATTCTGAGTGTGAGACGGTTTGTGTTGTGTCTTCGCACAATCCATCTAACGTGGATGGTGTGGAGAGGGAGGAGGAGTCTCGTGTGAGTGCAGAAGAGGAGTATGAAAAGGAATTTTCGGAGACCGTGGAATCTAATCAGAGTGTCCAAAAGGAGAGAGAAGTTGATGTGGCATGCCAAACACATTCTGTGGAATGTGTGGAATCTGATGGTTATGTGATAAGCGAGAAAAGAACTTGTGTGGAGAGTGGTGAAACTGGTATGTGTGCGGAAAAAGAGTATGGAGCTTTTAATGATTGTGACAATAGTTTAACTGAAGTAACTAGCAACGACTCTACGTGGACCAAAGTCACGGCAAAGCTCTATTGTTCTGTGTGCTTAAAAGAATTTAGGTCAAGCCGCGCACTGAACGTTCATATGACGAAAGTGCACCGTAGAAGTGGCTCAGCTAAAACGAACAAACAGCCGATAATTAAAAACCACGCTGGTTCAAAAAAGTGTAACAATTCCAATGATGCGATTATGTGTTCATTATGCGATCGATCATTTTCTTCCAAGCAAGCATTAAGTCTTCATATAAGACGCACTCATAGATATCTAGATTCAGATGATGACGGGGTGCAGCAGCATGATGCCGATACGGAACAAGACACGCTAGACTGTACATCACAAAACAGTAAGTTAAGTAAGTTTCCTTGCAATCTTTGCAAAAAAGTGTTCGGATCATTTCGTACCTTGAAAGTGCATGAAACGTGTAAACATAAACGTCATAGGGAATTGCTGGCTTGTAGTATATGCAACAGCACATTTTCCTCACAGCGAGGTTTTGATATTCACCAAGAAAAAATCCATCCGGTTGTTAATTCCGATGCTAATGGTAATACTCAGACACTATCAGGTCCTGCAGAAAACATTGGTAAAGTCTGCTCGAATGCAGGCGTAACTGAGACACCAGAGGTTTTCATAAATGCAGTCATCAGCAAACAATTCTCTTGCAGTATTTGTTCGAGGGAATTTAGCACTTCCAATGGTATGCGCATACACTCATCAAGAGTGCACAAGAAAAGTGTAACTGCAAAACATATACCGACCGTCCTACCCGAAAAATCAATTGAACAGAAAGCAACAGAAGGTAGTTCGGCGGACAGCAAGCGCGTTACAAAAGATCAAGCTGTAATAAAGCAGTTTTCGTCAATCAAAGAACTTTACAAAAAATACCCCCCTCAGAAAATTAATCAGTTCGATGAAACCAACTCACTGCACGAGAAACTGAAATCATATCACGATAAACTGCTAAAATCGGTAGAGAATGTATCCACGGAAAAGATAACTAAAGAAGTGCGAGATGTTATTCAAGATATCGATCGAATTGATGGAAAGGATCGGAAGTATACCTGGAATGATGAAGATATTAACCGGTTGTATAATTTGAATAGTGCATGCAAAACACTTCCTATTCCATCTAACTGGTTTTGGGCTGCGGAAGATGATAGTCAACAGGGCATTTTCAATAAAAAACGCATGGAATTTTGCATGGAAAACGAATTACAGTCAAAGATTATACATTGTCAGCAGTGCGGTTCTACTGGTGTTCTAGTTGGGCTAGATCAGGTCACTTCAGACATTTGTGTGGGCTGCCTGGAACATAATGCCAAGAAGAGTTCGGAGAAGAAGTCACAGTTTAATGAGGCATGGGATAAAGTGAGACCAGTAAATAAAACCTTTCCAAAACGGGTCGAGAAAGGTCACGAAAAAGATGAGTTGCCTACGCTTACACCGGGAGAAAAGGCAGTAATAGCAGCGGTCCATCCTGCTGTCACTGTCACAAAGAATTTTATAGCGAACAAGAAATTTAAACAAGAAAGCATCTCGCTACTTCACAATTCTCAAAAGACCTGGTGTAAAGTTTTGCCGAGAAATGATTTGCAGCACCGGTTCATGATAATAGAGCGCAGATTCAAAAACTCCACATCTAGGTACATTATCGCAAACTCCCGGAAAGTGAAACAATGGCTGCTTTATTTGTTTAAAAACCACACAGAGTATATTCGCATGAACCTTAACAATGAACTACAGATAGATAATGAGGCACTACTAGCATTAGAAAAACAAAGTGAGTTGGCCGAGGTGTTGTTCGACGAGGAACCTGAAAAATGTAGGACTGAGCAGCACCGTGAAGAGGAGGAGGGAATAGTTGAGGTAGAGATGGAATCTGATAGCGATGAGGGGGATGAAGTGGTTCAGGGAGACGTAGAACCTAGTGGTGAGGATGATGGAGTGGTTCAGGCAGCCATGGAGTCTGGGTTTTCGAAACAGGAGGTATATACGTTTGATAAATATCCAAATTTGTACCT
>Ga0126331_1000519_pt1 | contig 11794 bp, 9 predicted proteins | sample InaspJWI98metaG_FD_96379 | JGI IMG/M metagenome (GOLD analysis project Ga0126331, IMG submission 96379) | Marine gutless worms symbiont microbial communities from Oahu, Hawaii - Inanidrilus sp. 2 OAHU.JWI-98 metaG | ecosystem: Host-associated > Annelida > Digestive system > Unclassified | place... | reverse complement strand
CCCACTACTGCCAGCAGGCCTTCCACTCCACTTAACCCCTCTCCTCTTGCGCCTCAGATTCGGCTTTGCTGACCATTGTGCGCGTTTAGAAATTATATTTACTTACTTACTTACTTACTTACTCACAGCGACTCGTCAGGTGGCAGCATGGGTCTGGCTCCGCGGCGTATACCCGAACTGACTCACCGGGGGCAGTGACGCACCGGGGGCGATGTCTGATGTCTACGATTGCCTCGTTGAGTGATGATATAGCACTGCTAATGACATGTCTTTCTTGCACGGCCCGTGCTTCACCCAACATGCTTCGCTCGCTCGCCGCAACCCACTCACCGCGGGTATAGCTAACTAGTACATCGGCATATCGGTCGCTATCGGCGTTCAAAACGTAGGATATCAATGACGTCGTTACAAGTGGCCGACACGCCGCTCCATCAACTAACCCTGACATTAAACCATGATTTCTTTCACACAACAATGCGCTCTATGCAGCGAGAAATAAGCGTACATCAAAATGGCGTGTGATGTTTAAGAATGTCAGTTATTTTCTTTGGTTTGAACGCCGATAGCGGCCGATAGGCCGATACATTAATTAGCTACACCACTCATGAGAATCTCTGTCTCGCTCTCGCACTGTCTGTCTGTTGTACGGGCACGTACGTCGGCCGCTATCATAAAGCCGCGTTCACACCGGAACGCAACACAACGCAACACAAGACACGGTTACATCGTGCGTTGCGCGCGCGGCGCCGTGCGTTCCTCTGCATGTTGTAAACGTATGCCAGTGTTCAGTGTATGCTGAATATATTCAAGACAAGAAGCTGAGCTATCGCCGAGGAACCGTGCGATGCGTCGTGTCAGTTGAAATCTTGCCAATTGCCACGCAACAGTGCAGAAACTACTTGTACGACAACTCCTGAACAAATCGAAGTTATGAAGTTGGAAGTTTAAAGTGGGACGATGTGTAATAAACATGTGCACTCAACCATGACGCGATCGAGTCGCTTTCACTGTCATATAGGTGTCATAAACAAACCGACGACGGTCGAGTTGTGGATATCACCTGTTTTCGGACGACTTGCTGTGGCGAAATTTTCTAAGTCCACAATGTAGAAATTGCTCACGTGACCCTGACCACGCCCACTTAGGGAACACTCGCAGACAGACAGACAGACACAGGCCCATGGCTAGTACCGCGCATGCATAGCATCGCTCGGTAAAAATGGCACATGATAACAGCACGTGTGACTCCAGTGTTTCTGGTGCACAGCTAGCCTTAGCCTTGTTTACTGCGTTTACCAATGACGGGCGAATGTTGACTGGAAAGTGACTTTTAATAAACTAGTTGTTATTGGTCATTTTCCCGGTTTTGTGCAAATTTGACCACACGCACAATGAGCGATGCCACATTAGCTCTTCGGCTGTGCGGCATGTTGCGGCATATTGCGGCAAGTATGTTGCGGCGAAAGCGACGCAATATGCCCCGCGGCGCCGCGCGGTATCGCATCCGGTGTGAATGCAGCTTAAGTCTGGCGATAACGCAACACTCCCGTCTGCGTGCTGCTTTATTATGAATGATGTGGAACGAGACTGCAAAGTCTGTATTTTGTAAATTCCAAGTACAGTGTTACGGAGGACTACGTTACAAATACGAGAAAGACATCGCGATCTTCTTACCTGCGCTGCTGTGTCGAATGATCCACATCCGTGGCCGGAGCGTTTAGAAAAAAATTTGAACTGTTTAAATGTACGGTAACGACACTTTACCGTTTGCGGCTGATTAGGAGGGGAGCTAAACGAATGGGAATACATAGGTTAGGAAATTGAAAGCGTGGTGGAAGCGAATGCACTGTTGATTGTTTGTGAGTGACAGTTGTTGATGAAACAGCCCGGTTGCGCTGACATTGACTTTGTTGATGTCATATTCTCGTCTGCACACAGTGTCCGGACATCCTTCAGACGTTTGCCCCCAGCTGCCCCTAAAATTACAATCCTGGACATCTGCCCCCAAATGTGGTTTAGGTCTTTAGTATTAGTGTTAAGCGTTATAGGATTTAGGATAAAGTTAGGATTTAGGGTTAGGAATAGTACGGTTACGTTTCATGCAGGGTATGATTGGCGTTACTGGGGTTTAGGGGATAGGTCCGGCAGCTGGTGTCCCGTGTGATAGCTTCTTCACCTGTCCGACAGATGGACGGAATGCATTATTTTCTTGTTGTCTTCCGTCCGTCAAAGGGTGGCTCGGTAGCCGAGTGGTTATAGCTAAATTCCACTACACGGACCCGACACGGACCGGACACGGACCGGACACGGACAAAGTCCGCGCACATTGTCGGAGACGAGCTAAATTCCACTACACGGACCAGACCGGACCCGCACGGACCCAACGGAGTTTCGCCGCAAAAAAAGTCCGTGCGGGTCCGTGCGGGTCCGTGTCGGGTCCGTGTAGTGGAATTTAGCTCGTCTCCGACAATGTGCGCGGACTTTGTCTGGTCGGGTCCGGTCCGTGTCGGGTCCGTGTCCGTGTACGTGTAGTGGAATTTAGCTATTAGCGTGTTGGACTCAGGCGCATAGGGCCTGAGTTCAAATCGCAGACTCGACGCTGTCGGGTAACAGTCTTAGGCAAACTGTTCACATCCATCGTGCCTCTGTTCACCAAGCAGCGAAACTGGTAGCAGCCCTCTTAAGGGTTGCGGGGGTAACTGCAGGACTGGCGGAAAATAATGGCAGCCGACCGCCGTGTTTATGACTCACGTCACCTGCACACGTCACTGCCAAGAACCGGGATCAGCTCCGGAACCCTACGCTCAGCAGTCGTGTATGGGCTACGTTTACCTTTTACTTCCGTCCGCCAGTCCGTCCGTCCGTACGTGCGAGCGTGCCCGGACGGAAACATTCTCCCGCCGGTTTGCCATCGACTTCTAATTTTCTGGGAGCAGGTGTTCGGGGGCCAATGTCCGGTATTCTGACAACACCTACCTACAGCACACACGCGCACGCGCACAGTGACACAATGCTTCTGAACGCCACATTGACTGATGTCACTTTTATTTAGCCAGTCGTCGGTACGTCGCCGTCACGTGATTCTGCCTACAGCAGATTATGGCGGGTGAGTGTATTATGGCGAGTTGTCAAGTTGACAGAATCATCAGTCGCGTCCAGACGACAAGTGGCGAGCGCTGTTTCACACCTGAGCAATCAATACAGGTATACCTGTCGACCTAGCGTACACTCGGGCGCTGTTGATTGCCAGCAGCATCAGTAGCGCCAATGAAGTGTTTGTCACGTGTTGGTCTTTGATAGACGCCACGAACGGCGCGTGATCAGTATCCTCGCTTCGGGCGCTCCTCTCAGACCACCAATCAAAGCTCCATAGTATTTGATGTGCAACGATGACGGTGATGGGCCATAGTTGCTAATTAATAGTTTAACTAAGTACTCTTGGTTAGACCGCGTATTTAACTAAACTAGTTCACTTATCGTCATGTAGTGTATAGCCTACAACAAATGACTTCAGTTTCTTTTGGTGTCTGCTTTATGACATACGTAGGTCATCGGTCTTTGTTTTGTGCACGCTTTGCTGTATTGTAATCTGCTGGGTTTCGGTCTGTGCTGTTTGACAGCCACTGATCTGGAGAGATGAAATCGGCCGCGTTCATAGCGCAAAGCAACGGTCTCGTGTCCGTCCGTCCGAGTCTGTCCCGTCTTTCCTCCAACGTTAATGCGGTGTTGCATGGCTTAACAGTTTGACTGTGTCTGGAGTCTGGTGTGCTAGAGCATTGTCCTGCTGGAACATGAACATTTCCTTAATAACTGGCGGCAGATGCTGTTTCAAATAAGCAAATATATGCCACTTCAGCACGTGCCATGTTCTTTGCGCACCTGGCCAACACACTGCTAAAAGTCGAAGAAAGTGCACGAGACAATCACGTTTTTGCTTGTAACTTTGCCAAATATTCACCGATTATAATTTTTTTTCACTGTCAGACTCAGCAGTAAACCTTTCTTGATTTGGTTATTAATAACCCCACCACACGTTAAATATACAGTTACACTACCTTGTAATTGGTCGTTAATAGCTTGTTTTGCTGACATTAATGTTTCACAAAGTAGTGTAGCAACATTTTATGCAAGGTGCGGTGGCCGCATTTAACTGCAAATTCACCAAGGAATCTTCCAGTGAAAAAAATTGGTAAATCGATTAAGATTTGACAGAATTATGGTCATGAGTCTGTAGCCCCGTTTTTTGGCCCACCTTGTATACCACTCATTTCGGCACGTACACTTTCAACCGCTATTTGTCTGGATAACTCAAAAAGTTATGAGTACATTTTAAAAATAAAATTTTGGTAATATGTAGGCTACGTACCAAAGAAGAGTTAATTAAATTTAGGAAAGTTAGGTTAAGGTTGCAGTTAGGCTTATCACAAGCTGCTCGTCGGTGATGACGAATCGTGGCCGAGGTATGCGTTGTACCGAGTGCACGCTAGTCGTCTAACTATTCTTTGCGTTCGTGCTATAGCACAATTATACAGGATGTGTCCGCCGTGATGAAATTGGAATTACGTCTGTACATTGCATTATAACAACAACAGTAATAATAATTATTATTATAATTATTATTATTATTTAAACTTACCAGCACTAAGCGCAAGAAAGTAAAAAAAATTAATTATTATTAAATTATTACCGCGTTTTCGCGTTATTATCAGTGCAAACTAAGATCGTGCTTATTAATTGTCACCGTTCAATGTTATCGTAATTATTACCAAACAATAACCCTTTTCGTGACTTTTGTGCGTGCCGTCTCGCGGATTTACCGCGATTAATTTGCAGCGAGTAGATCTTGTGTAATTTGTGTCGTCGTAGTAATTACAACGAGAATAATAATAATAGATAATGAACGATAGCGATAATCAAGTCGCTCAGTTGATTAGTCGAAAATAATTAACAGAAAGATATTAGACAGCGTAGTTAGTCCAGTGGCGTGCAACAGTGATCACTGGCGCAATCAAGGGGGGGGCGGGGGGCACGCCCCCCGAAATTTGGAGGCTGTACCCCCCGAACCACCCATTAGGGGCTCTGCCCCTGGACCTCGCTGGGGGACTTCCGTTTCCCAGACCCCCTGTGCCCCCACCTCCAAATCTTGGCTACGCCACTGACAGTGATAGCAGTCGTTAGTGTGCAAGCCAGTTCGATTCAATCGCTGCGATGTAAACGAGACTTATTAAAAACATACACTTACACACAATAGTAAAAAGCCCTCTACACTTCGCAGTGTGAACGTCTCTTAATGCGCCATACTGCAGCTGAGCATGCTGCTAAAGTGCTAAGCTCATCAGTGTCACGTGACTCACGTCTGTCATTTTTTACTCCGTCTTTTTCCCGCTATGTCATTGTCTTGGCCACGTATTGTCTAGTGACTAATTAGGCCACTTGACAATAGATTGCTATCACTGTAGTCCTATTGTCAAGTGGCCTAATTAACGCCGCTCTTCTGTGTCTTCTATCATTCACTGACCTCGCATAACTGACACGGAGATACGAATGTCACGACGCAGCCACCATTATCATCAGCTTCATTGCCATTATCATCATTATAATGATCGCGTTATCAATACTAGGCCGGCCGCGTTCATAGCGCAAAGCAACGGTCTCGTGTCCGTCCGTCCGAGTCTGTCTGTCCCGTCTGTCTTCCAACGTTAATCCGGATTATTTACAATTAGCACTGTCTGAACGCGACGCGGCCAGCGTACGTTTCAGTCATTCTGCTTAAGGCCGATTCACTTGTTGTCTTGTAAGGATGCATCGATTGAAACGACATGCAAGGCTGTGCGACGACTCACGTACGACATATATACGGCCTACGAGTCACGAAACCCGTAGGTGTGTAATCTCCAATAGAGGCTACAGTGTCGACTTTAATTATTTTGTATCAGCGTGATCCATCGACTGGCTATTTTGACGTCGGTTACTTAATATGCTGCATGGCAATGGCAAACGAGCAGTGTCGTCCCGACGGCGAGAAAGCGATATAAGCCTATACCCACCCATGACCTTCTTAATAATATAGCACCTATAGCTATAGTAATTAAGGAGTCAATGACCCACTCCACCGATGGCGATTTCGGTCTATTCGGTGATAAGACGATACTGTCGACTACGGTAGTTGATAGGACACAGACACACCGACACATAGTGTTGTACCTGGACCGCTAAAATAGCAAGAGAGCACTTTCCACTAAACAAACGATTTCAATAACAATATAATGTACTTATATTTTAGTAAAAATATCCGGAAATTTCGAAATGCCATTTTCGCCTTTTCAGCTTTGTGTCTAATAATATGATTCATAGATTAGAATTAACATCGTTATCCGACTACTGTCATCATCACACGGCGGCTTCAACAGCGGTTGCTAATGGCGACGGTGTAAACAGGTGATGGAAGGCAAGGCGCACGTGTGCGTGCTAGCTGGCGCCAATAGTCTCCGACACTCTCAGCACGTAGGTCTAGATTGTGTCCACAACTACTGCTGCTGGCGGTGTTGATGGTAGTGGCGACGATGAGTGCTTACTGTCAAATATATTTTGTACGTTAAATTCACGAAGAAAACGTCTACGACATCTTCGTTTTGTCAGGTATACTGCGTGCATTTTGTTATAGCAGTTAGCCATCCATATACTACGATATATCAACGTCGTCCCCCTCTCCTCCAATAGACAGCATCTGAGCTATGGTGGTTATCTGGAGGTAAAGGGAGGATTTTTATCAGAACTAGTCTGTGCTATCGACAGTTGTGCACAACGGTATGCACACAAATATGACCAGTTCTTTAATTTATGTTTCGTTGGGGTTAGTTTAGTTTTTATGTGCTTTAAAAAGTTTAGTTTGTATTTTTGTGTGTTTCTGTGTTAGTTTAGACCACTTTGTTTTATGTTTTTAGTTTTGTTGGGTTTGGTTTTTCCAGTACCGAGCCAAGAGATTGGCTGAGAAGAACGTCTCCGAAATGACCTATTTTATGTCGAGTGGGACGTAAATCCTTGTTCCATCTACCCATATCACGACCACAACAAGTGACAACAACAAACTGGTAATAGCTGGAAAATACTTCCCAAAACTGCACTGAGTAGAGAACTGTAGAATTCGAAATACGTTTATTGCAGACAGCAAGGCCTTACCTGGTAGAGATGTGGAATGTAATGTTCAGTGAAATTATCTCTGAATTTTTTTTGCTGCTGCTTATAAGTGGCATAATGTGCATTTGTGTCCTATACGCAGCATGTCATACGCACAAAAGCATCGTGACACTTTACTGAGATGCTACATGAAAGTTTCAATAAGAGTGAGAGTAAAAATTTCACGAAATTTTCATGCTAACAAAATCTCATGAAATTTTACATCAGTACTACCTGGTACTGCGATTCACCCCTTTGTTGCATTTTGATATCTATTTGGAAGCTAGCGTACGACTGCACGCCTGCGGTTCAAGTTACGCAGAACTCGACGATTCTTCTTTATACACTGTGTCCCAATAAAAACGCCCACCTTTTATTTTTTTGGAATATTTCAGTCATAAATCAGCCATTTTTTCTAACATTCGGTGCACGCATATGGTAAACACGCTAACAATTTCTGCAATTTTGCTTGTCTAAAATTTCACTGGCAGGTGCTGTAACAATAATTGGCTATTTAAGTTGCATCCAGTTTTTGAAGAAGGCAATGGAAATTTGATCAGATGCATAAGGTCTGCCTTTTAAAAGTGGCTACATCTTTCAGCTGCGATGGACGTGCTACATATCACTTATGTAGAATTTCGTCAGCATTCTGTATCAAAAATAATTCAAATCACTTGATTTTTGACTGAGTTATTCGTAAAATAAAAGGTGGACGTTTTTATTGGGACACAGTGTAGAGACAAAACCTGGTTGGACCGACGAGGACGCCGGGGATGCTGGACAGACGGTAATCGTACACAGCCAGAACGGAGAAAGCTGACTGTGTTCACTGCCTTTGTAACGATAGATGCAGAGTTGTTTTTCTGAACACGGTGCATAGGCGAAGCGTTGTGGCGACATCGTGTATAATGGGCAGCGCAACGAGTACCGAGCGACAGCACACGCTGATCGACAATCTCACCGACAAAGGCCAGTCACCTACCGACCCTGGCGTCACTGCAAACAGTGCCGGAAAAGGTCCGTCCATCCGTCCGTCTGTGTCTCTCTATATAGTCATAATAGGCGTACTAACACACTGGCAAGTTTTTAACAACTAATGGCCAAAGTAATTTGACAAGAGGCAGCATCGCCGCCAAGCACGTATCGTTCAATCATATTCACCAGGTGATGCTGATGTGTACCCCATCCACCCTGTACGTGGTTTCGTCAACACACGCGAGTCTCCCGTCCCCAAACGGCATCTCGGTCAGTTCAGCCATTTTCGCTAAGCTCACCGGTATGCTCACACATTCAGACACAGAGACCACGAAATGCGCGACGTCTGTAGCAACTGGCTGCATGTGAGTCTGTCGTGCGATGCACGACGTAAGAAGAACAAAACAGCTGATGTACAAGTTGCCGCAGAATACAGGGTGCGCCAAAATGCCGGTTTAATTTGAAGCGTTATAACGTTTTTAATTTTTGGAGCAAGATGACTTTGAAAGCAACAGCTTTACTTTATTTTTAGAGCACTCTCCGACCAAAAGAGGCACTGCAATAAGCGCCATCGATGAATTAGTATCTACAGCGTACAGTCCAATGTGTTCGCAGTAATTTGTCCGATGTCCACAAAAAGTTGAATCTGCATTAGCCCTATTTTAAGCAGGCCTATTACTATAATAGGCTATCGGTAGGCCCATCATTATGGCAGCGAGACGAACAGAGAAAGACTCGCTCTATACATCCTTGTCACATTGTCTATTGACGACTGCGTTGGTCACGCAAGACAACAGATATAGGCCTACAGGTAGCAGAATGCATCGATTTCATTCCACGTTGATTCTTTCCAATTATGTCATCTTCGTTGAAATGAAATTAATTTAGCTAATAGTCAGCAACCTATATCTGACGGCACGCCCGACCTGCAAAAACAACAAGCAAACAAACAAAACAGTCTGTGGCTCATCGCAAGGCCTCTGTGCACAATTATGAACTAAGTATGAATGTACTTTACACTAAAAGTTCGTTCATTTTGTCGTCTAACTGTTATTTGCACTTCTGTTTATCTCTACTTATAATTAGCCTACCCGCTCTATGTTTTGCTGTTGTTTTTAAATATATTTTAGTGATTTTGTCACACCCATTATCTCAATATCAACAGACCGATCTTCGAGAAATTTGCAGGATTTGTAGATCTTTGGTGGTAGATGAACGATCTAAAGTTATTTTTTTCGATCCCTCAAGGGACGTTACTGTGGTCCCAATTTTGTGGACAAAATCGATCTCCTTCCCTCGCCTTGTAGTTCGCATGACATTCGCTAGATCAGCGCCGCCGTCGAGGTCCCGCGACGGTGTGCTATTAATAGAAGTGTTCTATTCTTATAGGTCTGTTAGTGCGACATATGCACATCTTATGCACGCTGTTGGGCGAATGCAAATAAATTACCTGATTCGATGGATGCAGGCGAGCCAATTAGCTGACGAATTAACAATAAATTAACAGGCGGCGAGGGGGATAAGCGGGTGGGCTATCTAAAGGCTTTGCAATGCATCTAGTTACATCTAAAATCCTGCTTGTCTAGAATCCATGCAGTCTCTTTTTGACCAATATCAAATATCGTAAGCTTACCCGGCGAGTCACTTTGAAACAACCTATCGCAACGCTGCCAGAGGAAAACTAAACCACGACCATTGTGTAACATCATACATGCACAACACAGTGTTGATAAAGTTCAGACGGTGGTTCTGGAATCATGCGGCGGACAGACAAACAGACAGACAGACAGACAGACAGACAGAGACGCTTATTACAATACTCCGTTCTCCTGCATGGAGCTGTTATGTATGGTACGAGACGGAACGGAGTATACATGCAGCAGTTAGCAACTAGCCTCACCGCTACGGGAACTCACGTGCCACATGGGATCATCACGCGGTGTTGCCTGCCACACGGAACAGTGCGTGTCTGATGCAGACGTGGAGTCGGCGAACACAATATCGATCGTGCACACGAACCTCGTGGCACCAATCATCATCAAGAACTGTCAGGAGGAGTTCCAGCACGTCTCAGACCTGCATCGTCGTGGTCGTCGTCGTCGTCGTCGTCGACGTCGTCGTAGTAGTAGTAGTAGTAGTTATTGTTGTTGTTATGATCGTTGTCGTCCAAGTCAGCACGTCTCAGACTGCATCATCGTCGTCGTCGTCGTCGTTGTAGTAGTAGTAGTAGTTGTTGTTGTTTTCATCGTTGTCGTCGTCGTAGTTGTTGGAATGGTCGTCGTCGTCGTGGTCCAGTTCCAGCACGTCTCAGACTGAATCATCGTCGTCGTTGTCGTTGTAGTAGTAGTTGTTGTTGTTGTTGTCGTCGTCGTCGTCGTGGTTCAGTTCCAGCACGTCTCAGACTTGCAGGAGCCAGTAGTCTACGGACGACTGTCGCAGCAATGCATCACCGAACATCCGCTCATACAGGTTCGTATACCGTCGCTGACGGGCGATAACAGTTACGATTCCTAGATCTCTGCCGACCGGAGACTTTATCTTGGGATAAATTCGCCGGTGCAAACTTTATTTATGACACATTCATCCAGCGGAGTCATCGTGACAAAAAGTTGGGACGAAGTCTCCGGCCAGCAAATGACTTGGAAATTGCTTTCGGACCTCACTGCAAAGAGGTTTCTTCCATGACGAGGAAATCGCTGTTATCTATTTTCTTGGTGCTATTGTTATTGTCCTTGTATTCGTGCGTGACAACGGCAGTGTCTGAGAACACTGCAAAGGAGTGCAACATGCGATTAATTGTAACCAGGTGGACGAAATGCGCGTTCTGCTTCTCGGGTCGTTTCTCACAAGAACACAAGAGTTGTCGGACTAAATTATTGCTGTCAAACTGTCTTTCTTGCTTCATCTCATCTCTGTCTCTTAGCAGAATTTTTTTCAACACACCGTGCATATATTTCTTACAATTTGTGGAGGAACAACGTAACATTTCGAAATTGCTCCCCAAAACTGACGATTCTCGGTATTGCATTTAATTTTTACTCACACGAGCAGAGCCACAACAAAGCCTATTGAAAATACCCTAGCAATAATGATGCAGACAGCTCGTCGACGTGTACCGGAATACGAAAACTGTGGTAACATTTAGCAACTTTGGAGTCAGAGTACGTTTAAAATTGCGATTTTTTACACCATTGGTGATTTGCGCTTAAGCACTTACAGCACATATTAAGTAGTTCGATCGCCAGTCAACGTGACGTATAAACATATATACCGATGCTCATAAATGCTACAGTCATGACAAAGATGTCATTAATTTCTTCAAGACACGAATTTCTTCAGGGTTTCGTGGAGGCCTCGTATAAACTTCCCGAGTGCCTTCTATAGCTGCCATGCGATGTCGACAACCACGAGAAATAGGCAGGTGGATGAGAGCCGCTGGTGACGCTACAGGTGTACATGTAGTACTGCAGGTGTGTGTTGACGGCGTCTGTGTAGGGCCGATATTTCCTAGTGAGAGACGTGAGCGTGGACGACGACAGGCTGGCGACACTACTACAGGTGTACTGGTACAGGTGTACACGTAGTACTGCAGGTGTGTGTTGACGGCGTCTGTGTAGGGCCGATATTTCCTGGTGAGAGACGT
>Ga0126331_1000518_pt1 | contig 11808 bp, 9 predicted proteins | sample InaspJWI98metaG_FD_96379 | JGI IMG/M metagenome (GOLD analysis project Ga0126331, IMG submission 96379) | Marine gutless worms symbiont microbial communities from Oahu, Hawaii - Inanidrilus sp. 2 OAHU.JWI-98 metaG | ecosystem: Host-associated > Annelida > Digestive system > Unclassified | place... | reverse complement strand
ATCCTGGTTCATGGGTGGTGTATCCTTTCCTTTTTAGTGTGGCCGGTTGACTGCTGCTAACAATCTACCGGTGGATACACCGCCTTTTCCTTTAAACACAACTTTTAAATATAACTCAAATGGAAAGTCCCCAAACCTTATGTCAAGAAAATGACATCCTATCTCATCTCCTCTTGAATCATATTGCTTTAACAAATATTCTCATAAAGACAACAACTTATTGAATTAATAGTAATTTTAATCAAACATCCTTCAAGCTTTTCCGTGGCCTATTTTTTGCTTAATGTATATGTATAATCAATTCTGAATAGGGAGGACTGAAAATGTTTAACGATGAAAGGGAAGATTATCAGTTTAAATGGAAGCATATCGGGAATATCCAGAGGGGACGACCTAATCTTGGGGAAACCACTATGGTTTCCGTTTATCGGTTATTTCAATACACCCTTAGAGATGTGCTAATTAAGGAATTCAATGTCGACAAAGCCAATGAGCTTTTTGTGAAGGCAGGAAAGTTGGCTGGCTCGGAATTCTGTAAAAACGTTTTGAATACAAATCTAAACTTTAATGAATTCATAGCAGACCTTCAACAAAAACTGAAAACACTGAATATTGGAATTCTAAGAATTGAAGAAGCCGATATGGAAAAAATGGAATTCATTTTAACGGTTGAAGAGGATTTGGATTGCTCTGGTCTGCCTGTTAGTGGTGAAACAGTATGTGATTACGATGAAGGGTTTATCGCTGGAATATTAAATGCCTATACCGGCAATGAATTTGATGTTAAGGAAATTGATTGTTGGTCGTCCGGTGGAACGGTGTGTAGATTTCAAGTCAAATTATAAGTGATAGAATAGATTTTGAATATAAAAGAGACACAAACGATCGAGTGTGTCATTAAGGCAATTTCCACTATTATAAAAGGGGAAATGCCTCAACAGCTTGATTTGATAGAACATGACAGCCATAAGGTTACTGAACTAGTTTCAACGACAAATCGGCTTATTAAGTCATTTAATGAAGCAAATGATTTTATATCTTCGCTTGCTCAAGGAAAATTAAACATCGATATTCCAGGTCGAAATTATTTGGCTTCCAAGTTCAAACAATTACATTCCAACCTTAGGCATCTAATATGGCAGGTTCAACAAGTTGCAATTGGAGATTATAACCAGAATGTTGATTTTCTTGGTGATTTCTCTGAACATTTTAACTCAATGATTGCCGCTTTAAAAGAGAAAAAGCGGGTTGAAAAAGCACTGCGTGAGAGCGAAGAAAAATATGGTAGCCTTTTTCGTAATTCGAACGATGGAATCTTCATACATGACTTAGAAGGTAACATTATAGATGTGAATCCAAAAGTGTTAGATCAATTCGGATATTCAAAATCTGAAATGCTATCAATCAAAATACCTCTTTTGCATCCGCTCGAAGCACTTAACAAATCAAAATGTGCATTTGAAACAATTACCAGATATGGATCTGTCAATTTTGAAATTGATTTCATAAAAAAGAATGGCGCGGTCTTTACCGCTGAGGTTTCTTCAAGCCTTTTTAACATCGGTGAAAAGCAAGTGGTAATGGGAATCGTTCGAGATATCACTGACCGTAAGCAAGCGGAGTTAGAGCTCCAGCAAGCTAAAAAAATGGAAGCGATTGGAACTTTAGCTGGAGGAGTGGCTCACGACCTCAACAATATCCTTTCAGGTCTTGTGAGCTATCCTGATATGATATTGATGGATCTTCCCGAAGACAGCCCCTTAAGAAAGCCCATCTTAACCATGAAAAAGTCAGGAGAAAAATCCGCCGTCATTGTGCAGGATCTACTGACTCTTGCTCGAAGAGGGGTTAGTATTTCAGAAGTTGTGAATTTGAATGATACTATTTCAGAACAATTGAAAAGCCCTGAATTTGAAAAACTAAAATCATTCCACCCGGGTGTACAGGTTGAGCTCTGTTTTGAAAAAGATCTCTTGAATATCAGAGGCTCTAACACCCATCTATCCAAATCTGTTATGAATTTAGTCTCTAACGCAGCAGAGGCGATGCCGGGTGGAGGAAAGATTCGCATATCCACTGAAAATCGATCCATCGATAGACCAGTAGGCGGATATGAACATGTTCAGGAGGGAGATTATGTGGCGGTCACTGTCTCTGATACTGGAATAGGAATTTCCAAGGAAGATATGGCGAACATATTTGAACCTTTCTATACGAGAAAGGTCATGGGGCGGAGTGGGACAGGACTAGGTATGGCCGTCGTCTGGGGGACAGTGAATGATCACAAGGGCTATATTGAAGTTGAAAGCAGTATGGGAAAAGGAACGACATTTACACTCTATTTTCCTGTTACCCGAGAAGAAATTTTCACTGACAAATTACTTCTTTCATTTGAAGATTATATGGGCAGTGGGGAGTCTATTTTGGTTGTGGATGACGTTGAGGAGCAAAGAGAAATCGCATCCGATATGTTAAACAAATTGCACTACTCGGTAAACACGGTTTCAAGCGGTGAAAATGCAGTTGAATATTTCAAATACAACTCTGCTGATCTATTGGTTTTGGACATGATCATGGACCCCGGAATTGACGGGCTTGAGACGTACAAAAGGATTCTTAAAATACAACCTAACCAAAAGGCAATTATTGTAAGCGGATATACAGAAACAGATCAAGTTAAAGAGACTCTAAGATTGGGTGCGGGACAATATATTAAGAAACCCTATACCTTGCAAAAAATGGGGCTTGCCGTTAAAAAAGAATTAAAGAATTGACAACTCCGGAGCATTGGTCTGATCTTGCGACCCTCCTCTCAGGCCTCAGACTTAAAATATATTTAGAGCATATCAGCAATCAATACTCCATGCCTTACTTTGTAATAACGGTTGCCCGACTTAACCGCGGCTCTTACAACATGCCCCCGAATGGGTAGGCGTAAGTGGAGCCAACATGCGTGATACATCAATGGATTCGAACCGGTTGCAGGCAGCGGCGGGAGGAGATTTCCGCTCAGCGCATCCACTGCTGTGGGAGTTCATTCGCGATCAACTCCCAATGATCATTGCCGTTTTTGCTCTGGGGCTTGTTGCCAGTTACCTCCAGCATGGTTACCTGGCCGGAGGCGACAGACCGTTCAGCGTGGCCGGCGTTCGGGTTCCGGTCTGGCACCTGTTGTGGATGGGATTTTGGACGGGTTACACGATGGGTCTGGTGGGGGAAGCCAGCGGAATTTTTTCACTTCCTTATTCGATGTCCATACTGCAGTTTACCGGTGTAGGGGTCAGTCCGACCGGGCTGATAATAACATTTTTGAATCCTTTTGGCGCCCTTTTAGGATTTTATCGGAACCGGCAATGGAATCTCGATCTGGCGATGGGTCTCTGCATTGGTGCAGTTCTGGGCTCTCCCATCGGTCCTTTTATCCGGGTCTATCTCCTGGATGACCCGGATCCGTTCAAGGCGGTTATCGGACTGGCCCTTTTTATTATGGCAGTCCATCTTTTCGTGCAGATAACGCCGTGGTATCTGCGACGCACGGTGCGGCAGCGCGCCTTTAAAGTAAAGTTCGATGAGATGATTCGCAGGCGCGTCAAAGCGGGTAAAGCTCCCAGCGGATTGCCGGATGACTTCAAAATTGAAACGATTGAAAGATCGATCCGGCGTGTAAAAATTAACTACTGGGGCGAAACCCAGAGCTTCGATACACTGTTGATGGTAGCAATCGGCTTCGTGGTCGGACTGGTGTCATCTGCTCTGGGTGTCGGCGGCGGATTCATGCTGGTTCCGATAATGGTGTCGCTGTTCGGGCTTCCCATGTACGTGCTGGTGGCGGCCACGATTCCATTTGTCATCACCCTTTCGCTCACCGGCCTGTTTTCATACGCGGTTATCGTCCCCTGGCTTACCGGCTCAAAAGCAGCACCTGACTGGAGTTTTGGATTGTTCGTTGCATGCGGCGCCATTTTGGGTGCATGGCTGGCTGCCAAAACCCAGAGATTCGTTCCCGAAAAGTTTTTGAAACCGATGCTGGGAGCGGTTACCGGTCTGGTGGGCATACTTTACATGATCAACTATTTCTGGCAGTTACCGTTTAAAGTCTGATGGGAAAAACGATGGAGCACGTCAAAGCAGCTGGGCTCAAACTCTTACCCTTTCTTCCGTTTATCATTTTGGCAATTGCAATTCTGGTCGCCATTTATCATATCAGGGTCTACTGGTGAAGGAAGCTCCGCTGACTAATATGTGGAACGTCAAATTTTAAAGTTTAGAGACGTCAAATGAACATCGAACGTCCAACATCGAATATTGAATGGGAAAACATGAAGAAATAGGAGCTGAATGTTCGGTATTGGATATTTCAATTTTATTCGACGTTGGACGTTCGATGTTCGAAGTTCATCTTTCAAAAACATCTCTTTGCGGCATAAATGTAACCTGTAAATATATATAAAACAACTTAGCGCTTGTGCCCTTGCCACTCCTCTTACCGGATCATTCAATACGGCAGAAGAAAAGAATAGCACCACGCTTCAGTAGACAATTAACAACTGCGGTACACTTTATCTTTGGGACGCCAGGCCACAGTCGGATCTCCCGTGATCATGTTTTATTTCAAATCCTTAAAAAGGCTGGCGTACAAACCGTAGCCTTCCTTTTCCAGGTCATCCGCGGAGATAAACCTCAGGGCAGCCGAATTGATGCAATATCTAAGCCCTGTGGGAGCGGGCCCATCCGGGAAGAGATGCCCGAGATGAGAATCGCCGCTTTTGCTGCGGACCTCCGTGCGAACCATAAAGAAACTGCGGTCTTCTTTCTCTACGATGTTGGAAGGTTCGAGGGGTTGTGTGAAGCTGGGCCAGCCGGTCCCGGAAACAAACTTGTCCCGGGAGCTGAAAAGCGGCTCCCCCGATACGATGTCGACATAAATGCCCGGCCTTTTATTATCCCAGTATTCATTGTTAAAAGGCGGCTCGGTTCCGTCGTGCTGGGTCACCTTGAACTGCAGGGGGGTCAACTTTTTACGCAGCACTTCATCTGCAGGTTTCGTATAGGTTGAATTTCCGGTCTGGTCGACAGCGGCCTGTTTTTCATCGGCCCAGGCTTTTTTCAGGAATTGATCACGGCCGGAATTGCTGCGATAGAATTTGTAGCGCAGCCCGTGTGTTTTGTAATAGTCCTGATGATAGTCTTCGGCCTTGTAAAATTGAGTAAGCATGGTGATTTCGGTTGCGATCGGTCGATTGAACCGAGAGGATTTTTCCAGCGCCATCTTTGATTCCTGCGCCAGGCGCTTTTGTTCCTCATCATGGTAAAATATGGCACTGCGATACTGCGAGCCGCGGTCCACGAACTGTCCGCCCGGATCGGTGGGATCTATTTGCCGCCAGAATACATCGAGCAGCTGACGGTAAGAGACCCTCTGTGGATCGTAAAAGACCTGAACCGCTTCGGTATGGCCGGTTCTCCCGGCAGACACCTCTTCGTAAGTCGGGTTCTCCGTGTGACCGCCGCTATACCCGGATATCGCCTCGATCACGCCGTCAACTTTTTCAAAGTCCGCTTCCACACACCAAAAACAGCCGCCGGCAAAGGTCGCCGTCTGCAGATTACCATCCAATTTGCTCGCAGCACTCTTTTTTTCCTGCGCTTGGGTTAAATTGTCTCCGATCGCCTGAAAACCGATTACCAATGCAGCGATGATGGAAACCGTGGTCAAAATAATGATTGATCTCATATTGAATCCTCCTTAGGCGCTTAATAACTTCATATCGACAATTTGATGTCGATCTCAGACAGAATGTTTCTTTTTCATTGAAATGATGATGTTCCGGGTTACGGGTTACGGGTTGCGTGTTAATAAAAAAGAAACCATCCTATTGAAAACCCGTACCCCGTAACACGCAACAGTTACATTAAAATCCAGTATGTTATTCACTAGCCAGATTGAATATGTTAAGTATGTTGCCCGTCGAGAGCCTCCCTTCGAGAGCCTCCCTTCGAGGACCTCAGGGTCGAATGACAGGGTCCAATGAAAAGGTCGAACGATCGATTTAGATGGAAAGTACAGAGCGCAACGATACCATAAATCTTCAATCGTCAATCTTCAATTTTCAATTCCTGTTTATCCGGACCGGGGATAAAGCATATGTTCATGCGAAATTGTTGATGCCGACTTTGTATCAACCGCTTGCCGGACCGACCAAGCCGGCTCACTTCAAGGTAAGCATGCCGCTGGATAAAAGTGTCACAAAACGATAACATTTTGATCACGGTTGTATAAAATTTTGGCGGCCGTCAGGCCGGAGGATGTAGACCAGATGGGGACCAATAAGCGCTAAGTTGTTTTGTAAACATTCACACGTTACAATTATGCCGTACAGAGTTGTTTTTAAAGATGAACGTCGAACATCGAACATCGAACGTCCAACTTCGAATGAAATAGGTTAAATTTCCGATCTTAACAGTTGGCCCAAACAATTTTGCCTGCTTTGGTATTTGGAAGCTGTTCAACTATCTTCATGATTTTCATTGAAAATTCTAGCAGCATATCTTTCAGGTCATAAAGCATTTTTTAAAATATCGTTTCGCTTGGAACGGGATTTAATCTTGTCGATTAAAGATGATTGGTTTTCACGCAAAGACGCAAAGAATATTTTGAATGATCACAATCATTTATTTTTAAAAAACTTGGCGCCTTTGCGTCTTTGCGTGAGATTCTATACTAAAAAAACTATAGAGCATCCAAAATATAGAATTAGGGCCTCAACATACCTATCCAATATCACTAACCGGCTAATCGTTTAGATTCACAGCAAATGGATAACGGAACATTAATCTGACAACCACCATAAGTTTGTTTCTTCATCTTTTCCCATTCAAAATTCGATGTTGGACGTTCGATGTTCATTTTTTAAAAAACCTCCCACCATCCTTCGGGCGTAAAAAATAACTTAGCGCTTATGGAATGGGGCCCCAGCACCTGACGCTAGCGAGACTTAATAGCCAAACCTGTATTCTTTTGCCAGTCTATTGGTTTGATATTTGCAGTTTTTGTTTTACCATTATACATCCGGGTTGTGCACAATCCGTCCGGTAATCGATTCGATAAGCCTTGAGAGGGTTGGCCCCATGTCACGAAGAATTCTGGTGGTAGAAGACAATAAGGACCTGGCTCGGCTGCTGGACCTTCATCTGCGAGATCTTTCCTACGATGTTGACCTGGCGTTCGATGGAGATGCGGGTTGGGCGCAAATTAGTTCCCGAAACTATGATTTGATCATCCTCGACCTTATGCTGCCAGGCATTGACGGACTGGAAATCTGCCGTCGCATACGCACCCAGCCGGCCTACACACCCATTCTGATGTTGACGTCAAAATCCGCGGAACTGGATCGCGTGCTGGGACTTGAGATGGGGGCGGATGATTACGTCACCAAGCCTTTTAGTATCCGGGAGCTTATGGCACGGGTGAAAGCCATTTTCCGGCGCATCGATGAACTGCAATCCGATCACCGGCCGCAAAGGCCGGCGGTCATCCGGGCCGGATACCTGACCATCGAACCGGAAAGACGCAAGGTGAACCTTAATGACAAGGCGGTTGATCTGACCGCCAAAGAATTTGACCTGCTGCTGCATTTTGCACGGAATGCCGGACGCGTCTTTACGCGCGCGCAGCTGCTGGACGCTGTGTGGGGCTATGGGCACGACGGCTACGAGCACACAGTCAACTCCCACATCAATCGGCTGCGGGCCAAAATCGAAAAAAACCCTGCACAACCGGAATACATTCTCACCGTCTGGGGCGTCGGTTATAAGTTTGCGGAATTGAACGAATAAAGGATATTGGAATGTTTAGATCGTTATACTCGAAACTGGCAGCTGCTCTGACCGGCCTGTTTGGCCTGGTGGGACTGGCAATCATCGTTGTTACCCTGTTCTCTACCGACATGTACCAGCAGGAGGTCAATCAGCGGCTGAACAGAGAATTGGCCGGTCACATTGTCGCCGAAAAGCTTTTGATGCAGGATAACCGCGTAAACCAGGAGGCCCTTGCGGACATCTTCCATATGCTGATGGTGATAAATCCGAGTATCGAGATCTATCTTCTGGACACCCAGGGGACCATCCTGGCATTTTCGGCCGCTCCCGGCAAGGTCAAGCGCACGCATGTGGACCTAGGACCCGTATTGAATCTGCTCCAGGGGCGTGCCGCCATCCTCGTGCGGGGCGATGATCCTCGAAACCCCGGCGGCAAAAAAGTCTTCACGGTGGCGCGGATCCCCGAGCATGGCGAACTGCAGGGCTACCTGTACGTAATCCTGGGCGGTGAAACTTACGACAACATCGTTCAAAAATTAAAGGCGAGCTACATTCTGCAGTTGAGTGCCTGGATGATTTTTGCCAGCCTGTTGTTTGCCCTGATCGCCGGCCTGGTATTGTTTGCCTCGCTGACGGGAAGGCTCAAACGGCTGGCAAAAGCCATGGACGCGTTCAGAAGCGGCGCCGCCTCCGAATCGATCGAGCTGGCACCAACCAGACGCCGCCGCAGAGCGGATGAAATCGACCGGCTGGGATTGACTTTCACGGAGATGGCGGCGCGTATCGAGGATCAGATGGCGCAATTGCGGAGGTCCGATGCGATGCGTCGCGAACTGATCGCCAATGTGTCCCATGACCTGCGCACACCACTGGCCACCTTGCAGGGCTATATTGAAACATTGCTTTTGAAGGAGGATAGCTTGAGCGAGCAGGACCGGCGCAATTATCTTGAAACCGCCATCCGGCATTGTGAGCGTCTCAGCCAATTGGTGAGCGAACTATTGGAGCTGGCCAAACTCGACTCCTACGATATACGCGCGCAGCGTGAACCCTTCAACCTTGGCGAGCTGGTCCAGGATGTGGTCCAAAAATTTCAATTAATGGCCGGCGAGAAACAGATTACCCTCGCGACACGATGTGAAAAAAACCTGCCCTTCGTGAATGCCGATATCGGTTTGATTGAGCGTGTCCTGGAAAACCTGATAGAAAATGCCGTGCACAACACTCCCCGCGGCGGCTCCATCCGCCTGGAGCTCACGCCGCAACCGGAAAATGTCGCAGTTCAGGTCAGTGACACCGGCCATGGCATCCCAGCCGAAGAACTGAACAATATATTCAACCGGTTTTATCAACTGGATAAAAGCCGCAAATCGGAGCTGGGGCACTCCGGGCTGGGTCTGGCGATCGCCAAAAAGATTCTGGAATTACACGACCGATCCATTGATGTCGTCAGCGCCCTGGGCTCGGGCACCACCTTCAGCTTTCAGCTTCCCGTCGAGTTCCCTGCCTAGGAGACTTCTTCGTTTCGCATACATATGTGATTAAAACGTTATCGTTTCGTGATGAACCCGTGAATTTTTATCTTTACGTTTACGGATATCTTCCGGTGTGCTGAGATCCATTCAAGAACATATAAAGGAGGTATCCTAAATGAATAAAATGAGATATGTTTATACCGCAATGCTACTTATGGTTTTTATTCTGGCGAGTGGGTCGTCATTTGCTAATCAATCATACGGTGGAAGAACCTATGAAGTCACCATCACCAATCTAACCAGAGGTCAGATATTCAGTCCACCGATCGTGATCAGCCATAAAAGAAATTTCAGCCTTTTCTCACTGGGTGATCCCGCAATCGCACCACTTTATAAACTAGCCGAAGATGGCCTTACAGCCCCCCTTGTAGCGCATATCAGCGAGCTGCCCTCTGTTTTTGATTATGAGGTGGCCGAAGGCCCCATTCTGCCCGGTGATTCGGTGACTCTGGAGGTCAGCACCCGGCGGCATTTCAGGTACATCTCTGTGGCCGGTATGCTGGTGACAACCAATGATGCTTTTTTTGCGGTTCGAGACCTGAGGGTGCCCGGGTGGGGCAGGGCAACGGTTGAGGCAATCGTTTACGATGCCGGCAGCGAGGCGAATTCAGAGGATTGCGCTGATATTCCGGGGCCTCCCTGTGGAAACGGCGAAGTTCGAAACACGACCGGGGCCGAAGGATATGTCCATGTTCATGCCGGCATTCACGGAATCGGCAATCTGGAGCAGGTGAATCCCGCCATGCACGACTGGCGCAATCCGGCGGCATTAATCACGGTTCGTCCAATTTATTGATGACCAGATCAATTTGAAGTTATCATACACGTCACTTGGTTATAGTGAAGAAAACCCGGATCTCAGCACACATTCTCAGAAAGACTGATTAAAAACTATAATTTTTGCTCTTAAATGAATAGAAAGAGCGACACGCGGCGCAAGCGCCTGCGCTGCGCGAGCGATACCGTGATCCGGTATCTGGTATCCTGAATCTGGCATCAAGCATCTAATAAATAGAATCTTTGTGAATAGACCAATCCTGAATAGCGGAACACTATTTTGACAACCAATATAAATCAAATTTCACTAAAATATGGGTAAAATAATGGAAAAACGCAGACACTTTCTTAAAACCACGTTTGGGTTTATCACCGGTATAGGCCTTTTGTTCAGCCCTTTCCTCCAGGCGGTCCGCATAGTCTATGGCAAAACTAAAAAAATCATCCTGCCGAAAGACATCGACAGAGACAGCCTTCGCCACAAAAATCCCGCTTCATTGGATACTCGAAACCTGGAACCAACCCCCCTGAAAGAATTTCAGATCATGGGCGATTCGAGTTATGGGGTAAATTTAAATACCTGGCGCCTGGAGATTGCCGGCCGTGTCAGGAGGCCGATGAAATTGAGCTACGCTCAAATCAGCAACCTGCCTTCCTTCGAGCGCAATGTCCTGCTGATCTGTCCGGGATTTTTTGCCAATCATGGCCGCTGGAAGGGCATATCCATAGTTCCGCTGATTGAACAGGCACAAATGGAAAAAGATGTCACGCATGTGACCTTTACAGCATCATATGACGTCGGTGACAACGAAGAAAGCTTTCCGATCACCGATGTTCTTTCCGACAGGGTTTTTCTGGCTTACGGCGTTAACGGGCAAGCCCTGCCGGTAAAGCATGGCTTTCCCCTGCGGGTGGTGGCCGAGGGCTATTACGGATCCGTCTGGGTTAAGTACGTCACACGTGTCACACTTGATTTACAATAGAGCGGGCTGTTGCCTCAGCCGTTGAAAATCCGCCAGCGACAGCGGATAATTCCAATTCCGCTGAGCCATCTCGGCGGTTGCAACTGAACCGGTCGCCATAGGTGCTCCATTTTGCGATCTGCTCGCAAATTCGACCGCGATGCCCAGTGGCGATGAGAAATACATAATGAAAGGAAAAGACATGAACCATATGAATTTAAGCATCTTGCCCATTCTGCGAACCACTGTAATCATTGTTATTGTCGCACTTGCCGGTCATGGCATATCTCAGGCCGGCAGTCCGGAGAAAACATCTGCGGTCTTTTTCGTGGGGTGATATGACGTCGGTCAAGCAGCCCTGGAAGGGCTGAATGGTGTTGAGAAAGTCGAAAAAGGCTTTCGCGGTTTTAAAGAGATCAACACGGTCTATTATGACCCGGCCGTCATCACAATCGAAGAAATGGAGGCCGCCTTGAAAGAAGCGGGAACTTACAGAGGCACGGCCAAATAGCTTGGATGGTCCGACTCTCGACCCCATCCGCGGCTTTGATATTTAAAAAAAACGCTTATCTTTATGTAAGTTTTGATTAATATTAAACTCGGATTTGGGATCTGTAAGTTAACGATTCGCCGCGAAGCGGCACTGGTGGTGCATTTGCTTGAATGAATGAAATTCAGCGTGTGCCTACCAGAAAATTTCGGTTCAGCTAAGATTT
>Ga0126331_1000517_pt1 | contig 11814 bp, 10 predicted proteins | sample InaspJWI98metaG_FD_96379 | JGI IMG/M metagenome (GOLD analysis project Ga0126331, IMG submission 96379) | Marine gutless worms symbiont microbial communities from Oahu, Hawaii - Inanidrilus sp. 2 OAHU.JWI-98 metaG | ecosystem: Host-associated > Annelida > Digestive system > Unclassified | place... | reverse complement strand
TTCGACTTCACCATCCGCAACGCCTGGCAGAAGTAATTAGAGGAGTTAAATTTGTCAATGGTGTCGAAGAAAAACGGATTGCCGCCTAATTTCTTCATACACAACTATTGACTATATCTCTATGAAATGCAGGTCATGGGTGATGGGTCCTTGGTGATAGGTCAAGGTATCTTGTCATCGATAAAAGTGTTATGCGCAATGAGCCGGAGATAACTGGTGGATGCCTTCTGTCTCCTTATAAAAATGATTAGAATCCTTAACCCATAACCAATAGCCTCTAACCTATCAACTATCACCTCTCACCCATCACCCCCTATAATTTGACTGCATCCGTAAAATTCGATCCTGCATCTGTTCCACCAACGGCAGCAGGGTCGAGGCGCGGGTAGCAGATATGGGAATACCGTGCAGTTTTCTGTTCAGCCGGGCGATGGTATGCCTGTCGACCAGATCCTGCTTGTTCAAAACTCGGAGCAGGGTGATCTCGGCCAGGCTGAGCTCGGCCAGGATTCTCTCCACCGATTTAACTTGATCGAGACATCGGGGATTGCTGATGTCGACGACATGCAGCAGAAGGTCGGCACTTTCAAGTTCTTCCAGGGTGGCGCGAAAAGCGACCACAAGATCCCGGGGCAGATTTTTGATAAATCCGACGGTGTCGGTTATGATTACTTCGATGTCCTTAGGAAATCTCAGACGCCTGCTCGACGGATCCAAAGTTGCGAAAAGTCTATTTTCGACCAGCTCCCGGCTTTTGGTCAGTGTATTAAGGAGAGTGGATTTGCCGGCATTGGTATATCCGACGATCGAAATGACCGGCAGCCCTTTTTTATGCCGTTTTGCCCGGCGTTGTTTACGCTGCTTTCTGACCACAAGCAGTGATTTCTCCAATTGGGCAATCCGGTCGCGAACCCGGCGGCGGTTGATTTCGAGCTTGGTTTCCCCCGGTCCGCGGCCACCGATGCCGCCGGTTAAGCGCGACATGGCTGTATTTTTGCTGACCAGCCGCGGCAGCAGATATTTCAATTGAGCCAGTTCGACCTGAAGTTTGCCTTCTTTGGACTGGGCGCGCTGGGCAAAGATGTCGAGGATCAGCATGGTCCTGTCGACGATTTTAATATCGATTTGATTGGTAATTGCGCGCATCTGGGAGGGGTTCAATTCCTGATCAAAAATAATCAATGTTGCCCCTTTGGTAAGCGCTGTCAGCGTCAGCTCTTCCAGCTTGCCGCGGCCCATCAAAAATCTGGCATCCGCTTTACTGCGGTGCTGCAGAATTGTTTCGATTACTTCTATTCCACTGGAAGTTGCCAGCTCTTCGAGCTCGGCCAGGGAGTTGCGGGCAACATGCCCGGGGGCTGTGGTGACCCCCACCAGCAGCGCCCGCTCTTTTCCTTTGGCTGCGCGATGCAGCGCGCGGATATAGGCGAGCTCGTCTTCAAGGGCCCTGATGATCTGAAGGCATTCTATATTTAGTTCATTGGCCCTGAGGGGTGGCAGCAGCTGATAGGGGCGTTTGTTTGAGTGGTTCGGCAGGATATGCGATAAATAGACCCGGTCCGGGAGATCGTCGTCATTGGCGGTGATTACCCCCATCATATCCAGCCGCAGCAGGGCCAGGTCGGTCAGATCATCCCGGGTCAACGGTTCGTTGTTTAAATGTGTGTGAATGCATCTTAAACCGCGCAGGCGACCTGGGGCGATCCGGTATTCGCTGATATCGGGAATCACAATTTTGCGATGATCTCCGACGATGACGCAGGTAATTTTTCCGGTGCGGTTGATGAGCAATCCGATCTGGCGCCGTATGGCGTGCGAAAGGCTGCCGAGTTCTTTGGCCAGCTCGAAGGTGATGACATATTCAGGGGGGATGCGACGTCGATAGAGTCTTTCAAGCCTGCGGATCTGATTGGCTTTCAGACCGGCGCTATTTCCAAAAATCTTTTTCATTACCTACGGCTCTATCATATCCTCGCCGGCCGGGTTCTCGAAGCGGGTATAGGCATTTAAAAACACGAGCGGCACGGTGCCGGTCGGTCCGTTTCTCTGCTTGGAAATGATGATTTCGGCCTTGCCCTTGTTCGGATTATTTTCATCTTTATTGTAAATTTCATCGCGGTAGATAAATGATACCACGTCCGCATCTTGTTCCAGCGCACCTGATTCTCTCAAGTCGGAAAGCTGCGGTCTTTTGTCGCTGCGCTGTTCGAGCATGCGGTTTAGCTGCGAGAGTGCCAGCACCGGAATATTCAGCTCCTTGGCCAGTGCCTTCAGAGAGCGTGAAATTTCGGAGATTTCAAGCTCGCGGCGTTCGGCTGAGCGACGGCCCTGCATGAGCTGGATGTAATCTATGATAATCAATCCGATATTTTTATCCAACTTCAAACGACGGGCTTTGGCTCTGATTTCCATGGCCGTGAGCACCGGTGAATCATCGATAAAAATCGGCGCATTGGAAAGATTACCGGCCGCTTCGGTAATCTGGAGCCAATCATCCTGGCTGATGAACCCGCCACGCAGGCGGGTTGAGTCCAGACGGGCCTCACTGCTGAGCATGCGCATGGAGAGCTGTTCTTTGGACATTTCCAGGGAAAAGATTGCCACCGGTATATCGGATACCAGTGCCGCGTTTCTGGCAATGTTCAGGGCCAGGGCCGTTTTTCCCATACCCGGCCGTGCGGCCAGAATGATTAGATCCGAATTCTGAAGTCCGGAAGTTTTATGGTCGAAAAAGGTAAAACCGGTCGGCACACCGGTAATAAGTGATTTATTTCCCTGCCGCTCTTCAAGTGCGTCGATGTTGTCTTCGATCATTTTGCTGAGCGGAAAGTACGACTGGCGGCCTTTATTTACGGATATTTCGAAAACCGATGCCTCCGCAAAGTCGATAACTTCTTCCACCTCGCCCCTGTTTTCGAAACAACGTCTGGCAATAATATTGGCTTTTTCAATCAAGCGTCGCAGGCTGGACTTGTCATGCACTATTTTGGCGTAATGGCGTGCGTTTACTGCGAGCGGCACTGTGTCGACCAGCCTTGAAAGATATGACGCACCACCGATCTGATCCAGCTGATTCTGTTTTTGGAGGAAATTCGACAGGGTGACCAGGTCTACCGGTTCATTGCGATTGAACAGTTCGGTTATGGCGGAAAATATTATCTGGTGGACAGTCTTGTAAAAATCATTCGGCGCAAGGAATTCGAGCACATCCAACAGGGTGTGGTTGTCGATCAGAATCGCGCTCAGGATCGATTCTTCCGCTTCGATATTTTGCGGGGGCAAATAGTCCAGGGACGGATCTTTTTGTTTAGGCTGCCGGTGATCGCTCATAAGACTTGCGGGGAGTTGTTGAATAAAGGTTGTATGTTATGAGCCCAGGGAAACTCCGGCCCACCACTGCAGCCGGTTCGCCGGCGCAGGCACCGGAGCACCCCGGTTTGCCTGCAGCTTTTAGCCGTTGCCGGAAGTGACGACGCAGCAGGTAGCAACTGTTGCGTTAGAATATCATTTGTATAATCGATTTTTTACAAAAGGCAAAGCAGATTTTTAAGGGCCGGCCTAATAATTTGAAAATGATGGGCGCGCGTCTGGACAATTGGTCGTCCAAGGCAGCGATTGACATCGAATTGGTGCAGCCGGCTTTACACTTCCGGTACGATTTCGACCGTGATTTCCGGTTCAACATCCTTGTAAACGCGAATGGGCACCTTGTAAGTTCCGGTGTTCTTGAAGGCCTCTTTTAAAAGGACCATCCTTTTTTCAATCTTGATATCCTGTTTTGCCAGGGCGTCCAGGATGTCACGCACCGACACGGATCCGTAAAGGCGATCTTCGTCACTGACTTTGGCTGAAATCCGGCATTCGACGCCTTGCAGCATTTCGGCCATTTCCTCGGCAATCTTTTTCTCTTTTGCTATCTGAACCTCAAATTTCGACTTTTCCTGTTCCAGAATTCTCCGATTTTGGGCACTGGCCAGGACGGCTTTGTTCTGCGGCAATAGGTAATTACGGGCGTAACCGTCGGCCACCTCGACTTCACTTCCTATTATGCCGAGTGAATTAATGGTTTCTTTCAGGATTACTTTCATTTAAACCTCCGATCGTAACCGATCCTATACGGGTATCGGTGAATGGATACCCTAGTGGTACAGTTGACAAATTATTTTTTTTTCACTCCCAATTTTCTGAAATTCAGCCACATATCAAAAAAACCGAGTCCGATGACGATCAACAGGATCAATTGCTGTAGAGCGATTAAGCTGTATAAAAAAACGCGCAGGGGACGCGGGAAACGTTTCTTTTCAAAATAATATGAAACGATCGCGATGCCCTGAAAAAAATAAATCGTCAGCAAAATCAGCAAGCCGTTGAATCCCAGCAGTTTTAACGGCCGGTAGGGAATCAGGAGCATCAGGCCGCATCCGATAACAACCCAGACCAGAAGCTCGGGAGCTTTCCATGTATTCAACGATCCGTAATCCGGATAGAACAGGTTGCGGCGCTTTAGCAGCGGCTTTGCAATCAACAGGCTGGTCCATGTCAAAAATAGGGTCGAAGCAATCGCCATGGCCGGTACAATGCGAACCAGGACGTACTGAATCTGTTCGATTGAATCTTGAAAAAGCCGCAGATTCTCGGGCGACATTCCCATACTTTCATACAGCGCCAGTGTCGCTTCAAGATTTTTACTGACATATCCCGACACCAGTGATCCAATGCCCGTTGACAAAACAGCGCTGTAAACAATCAGGAAAACCAAACCTGACGCAACAACCGCAGCACACGTATATGTCATGGTTTTTTCAACGGAAAGCCGCTGCTCGAACAATTCGCACAGTACAAATCCGATCAGGACAAGCTCGAAAAAATACAGGATATCAAGAGATATGCCTCCGAGCATGAGAGCCAGCAGGAACAGGGCGCAAGCGGGCACGAGCATTCCGATTTTGCGGCCGAGTTTGGCACGGTAGAAAATAGTCGGCAGCGGGATGCCGATCATACAGAAAAAGCCGAGAATCGGCGATTGAAGTGTTATGGCAATTAAAATACTCGTGATACCAATGCCGATCGCCAGATCTTTGGCTATACCTGCTGGAGCGACTCGTGACACCGTCCTTATCTCCTGCAGCCGCCTGTTTGAAGCGACAGGTAGCTGATGCTAATCCATACTGCCGACGTAAGGCAACAGGGCGATCGTACGGGCACGCTTGATAGCATGGGTCAACGCGCGTTGGTGCTTGGCGCAGCATCCCGATATGCGCCGCGGAATAATCTTGCCACGCTCGGTTATGAAATATCTCAGAGTCTTCGGTTCCTTATAGTTTATTTCCAGATTGCTGTCGGCACAAAAACGACATACTTTGCGACGATGGTATACTCTTCGCTTACGAGCGGCATTCCTCGGTCTTTTCGGTGCTGGCATGATTTATTCCTCCTTGGCTTTCTCGGTTTCGGTTACCGCTTCGGTTTCCGCTTTGACTTCCACCTCGGTTTCCTCTACCACCTCAGCTTCCTATTCAGCCTTGGTTTCGGTTACCGCTTCGGTTTTCGTTTCGGTTTTTGTCTCAGGTTCAACCGACTTAGAAGGAGGCGCGTCAGCACCTGTGGCTTCGACCTGCGGTTCCTTCTGCTCTTCATCTTCCGCCGCTCTGGCCAGTTCCTCTTTGATTTTCTCGAGGTCGACTTCGCGGTCAAGCATCACCGTCATGTATTTCATAACGCGGTCATCGATACGGAAGAATCGCTCCATTTCATCCACCAAGAGGCCGGTACCGCAATAATCGATTCGCAAATAAAAGCCGCGAGGCTTTTTCTTGATTTCGTAGGCGAGTTTGCGCATACCCCACACATCGTTCGTAACTAGGAACCCGTTTTCTTTGGAAATGAGATCGTTGATCCTTTCGATAACAGGATTGCGCTCCTCTTCGGAAATATCCGGGTCAATGATTACAAATGTCTCGTATCTTCTCATGAATGCTTATCCTCCTTTTGGCTGTAAAAGCCCCGGCCGCCAGCCGGAGCAAGGATTGAATTGTTTTGTGCATATTGGATCATGAAAAATGCATCAGATAACATTAATACATAATCAGTGTCAAGGCGAATTTTTTTCCAAAAAAATGGGACGGTTTTATAGGGCCGTCCCTTGCCTGCGAATTGGTGGGCCGAACGACATGTTTTTCGAATCACTCAAAACCCTGTAATTCCTGTGTGTTACTTCCTCTTTTCCGCTAGATATGGTTTTGGCCTTCGAGCGAAGGTTGAAAAACAGGTACAAACTGCAACATATTGTCGTAACAGCACAACTTTGGCGCGCCGATATTCAAGGGATTAAGATTTCCTGCAAAATTCCGAAACAGTCCGGCATTGAGTTTTTGCAGCTCCCTCTTCTGGTCTCTGGAGAGGTGTTTGATCTGGTAAGAAAAAGTGATGTGGAAATGATAATTATCGTCACCCGTGCGGCGGTGGTTGAGCGCCTTCCGAAGCGTGTGGACCGCCGTGGTTAATTTGCGGGCTTCTGACAGATCAAAGGGCTCGAGGAAAAGCTGGGATTCGCCGCTATCGGCGTTAGCAAATCGTGTCGGGCGCATACGAAAGCCATCGGGCATAGTGATATCCTTAATTCTGTTGCGGAATATATCCGTTACCTCGTCCAGCGGTGTATCGAGCGGAATATCCAGCGGCCACTCGTCCGGCACGCGGAGCTCGTCATTGACACCGCGATAGAGCGTCATATGGAAACTTTGGGCCGGCAGAAAGGTGAATGCAGGCGCGAAAGAGGCGGACTTCAAGCCGTTTTGTATGGCAAACAAGGCGTCGTGCGCAACGGATTCACTGTCGATGGCGCAGATGATGGTATTACCGGGATAGCGGCGCGCTGAACCGTCTTTTTCGAATTTGCTGCCGACAATACTTGTATATTTTGGCAATTGAAAATCGGTCATGGGCTGGAACTCCGGTTGAATGTGCCGGCGCGTACCCGCCGATGCGGTTGTTAGGCGACGGCCTATTTTGTTGTAAATTTAGGCTGGGGTGGCCAGGCAGCATCATTGAGATCTCCCTTCGTTTTCGCCCTTGCGTGAATGGAGATAGCGCTGGATAATCCCCGGCAGGATAAATGTCGCCACGATAATGAAGAGCATCGCCAACACAATGGGGCTATGAAAAAAAACAAGGGGATTGCCCTGGCCGAGCTTTACGGCCAGGCGGTAATTTTCCTCCAACATGCCGCCCAGAATAAGCCCCAACACCAGCGGGCTGATGGGGTAGTCGGTCTTTTTAAAGAGATAGCCTAGCGCACCGAGGATAAAGGCGACGGCCATATTGTAGGTGGCGGTCACCACGGCTTGTCCGTCGATGGCAAATGTTCCGACAAATGAGAGCATGAGGATGATCGGGACCAGAAACGAAACCGGTACCCGCAGAACCCGGGGGAAAATCCTTATGGCGATTAACTCGAAGAGGAACATGGCGATCAATGAAAATCCGACGCCGAAGAAAATCGCGTATACCAGGGGCAAATCGTTTTGAAACAGTTCGTAGCCCGGGACCACGCCTTTGACCATCAGCGCACCCAGCAATACGGCCGTGGCTGCGTCACCGGGGATGGCCAGGGTCAGGACCGGAATGAGGGCGCCCCCGGTCACGGCGTTGTTGGCAACTTCCGGAGCAAAGACACCCTCTAGGCAGCCCGACCCCACCGGATCGAGCTTGGAGGATGGTGCGCGACTGATTTTTTTTGCCCGCTCATAGCTTAAGAACACGGCGATACTTGCTCCGGTTCCCGGAATTGCGCCGATCAACGCCCCGATTCCCGTCGACTCCAGGATCAAACGCCACATATTTTTCACTTTTGTAAAAGATGGAAAGTGGTTGTCTAAATTAACCTGGGGCATGAGCAGTGCGCCCTTGTTCAGCCGTTCCAGATCCAGCAAGGCCTGGGATATCCCAAACAGACCGATCAGGGCCGGGATAAGCTTGATTCCGTTTTGCAGGGGCGACATGGCGAAAAATTCCGGAAAAGGCATGCGCGGCGCGTTGGAAAAGGGATCGGTCCCCAGCATGGACAGACAGATGCCGAAGGCTCCCATGATGATCCCCTTGACCAGGTTTCCGCTGGCGATGGAGGCGATAACCGCCAAACCCAGAAGGGCGAGGGCAAATTTTTCCGCCGGCCCGAAGGCCAGGGTTGCCTTGGCCAGCAGTGGCGCAAAAAAGCAGAGGAGAACCAGGCTGAATGCCCCACCGATGAGTGATGCCAGGGCCCCGGCTCCCAGGGCGAGACCACCTTGGCCCTTCTGGGTCATCTTATAGCCGTCTTCGGTAGTTGCCAGGGCATTGGGGTTGCCTGGAATCCCGAGTAAAATAGCCGGGATGGAGGCACCGGAAACCGACCCGGAATAGACGGCCAATAGCAGCGCCATGCCGGTAGCCGTGGGAAGATAGAAGCTGATCGGCAACATCAAAGCGATGCCCATAGTCGCCGTTAGCCCCGGCAGAGCACCGAGAACAAGCCCTAAAATGGAACCCACCATAATCCATAAGAGCGTTTGCACATTGAGCAGCAGCCCAAGACCGGCCAGAATTTCAGCCATTTCATCCCTCCTCGGTTCTATCCATTTTTACCAGGCCAGTAATCCGGCCGGTAACTGCACCAGAAAAAGCAGACGAAAGATGACGTAGATGGCCAGGGACGTGCCCACGGATGTTTGAATCAGGGCGACCGTACCGGGTGTTCGGTATATCCGCGCGAGCAGGCGGCCGACAATATAAATCAAACCCGCAAGGACCAACACACCGAGACCGGCTTGCAGGGCCGGTTCCCGGAAAAAGGGCAAATCAAAATTTCTAGCCAGCCAAAACAACATTTTGATCATCCCGCGCAGGACGGCATACATCACGGTGAGATATAAGATGGTGATTGCCAGCCCGGCTGCCCCGTTTTTCAGGTCCTGCCTGCCGTTTTCGGTCCACAGATTGAGCTGAATAAGGAGGTGTAGTGCAATTCCGGTGGAGAGCAGGAATCCGGCATACCGGAAAACCGCGATAAACACGGCCGAAATGGCGATATTACTCAAAAGCAGCCCCACCGGTGCTTTGGTGCGGTCTTCATTTGCGACGGGATGCTGGGTGACCAGTTGCCATAGGGCGGCTAAGCCCAACAGCACCGCGGCAGACGCCGGAACTACCGCTCCACCGGGATCATAGCCATAAGTGTCTCCGATCATGACGGTCGAATCAAGGGACAGGATAAATGCTAAATAGCCAATGGAAAATAGAAAAAATCCCATTGGCGCAATGAATGCGAGCCTGAACATTGGGTGTGGCTACTTTTAAGAAACGGATAGAATGACGTTGGCAAGCGCGGGCAACAGCGGCCCGCGCTTGCGGCTTGTTTTCTGCTGGATCATGCCAACTGGCGGATCCTATTTTTTATACAGTCCGGCTGCCCGTACGATGGGTTCAAACCCTTTGATCAACTCATCAAAATAGGCCGTGGTTCCATCCAGTTTGCTGAAGGCCGGGATGAGGCCTTTTTGAGTCATGAAAGCCTGGTAGTCCTTCGACTCGAATCCTTTTTGGAATGCATCGGCCAGAGCAGCTTTGGCTTGGTCCGGAGTTCCCTTGCGAACGGCGATTGACTTATAAGAGCCACCGGGTACCGCGAGATTACCATAACCTGCTTCGACCATTGTGGGGATCGCCTGCAGCCCTTTCAATCTACTGTGCTCTTTGTACAGGATAACCAGGGGATGAAGGACATCGCGGTTAGACAAAATTTCGGATTGCGAGAAGATGCCGACTTCGCACCGTCCGCCAAGGACGTCTGCCCGCAGATTTTTCCCGCCCTTGAACGGCGTGACATTAAAGGCTTTGTCGAATTTCAGATTGATGGCCACCGAGGCGACGCCGGTGGCACCTCCCATCCCGGCATTGCCGAGACAGATCTTGCCGGGATCGGCCTTTGCAGCTTCCACCAGCTCTTCCATTGAACGGTACGGGCGGGACTTTAAAACGGCAATGATGAAAGGATCCCAATTGAGTCCCACGATGTGCTCCAGTTCCTCGTAGCCCTTGGTGAGCCCCTGCATGGTTGCGCCGACGGTGTGGGTGCCGGCGGCAAGTGCTGTGTAGCCGTCATTTGGGCGGCTGAGCAGTTCATTGGTTCCCTTGGAACTTCCGGCACCGCTGATATTGGCTACCTGAACCCGTGCGGGCAACTGCTTTTTAACCTCTTCTATCAAAGGTCGTATTACACTATCGGTACCTCCTCCCGCGCTGTAGGGTACAATCACCGTAACGACCTTCTCTTCATCAGGCCAGCCTGCTGCATGAACGTTGAGACAGAGCACGGTCAAGGCTGCCACACTAAACACAATGGGCAATAGCTTTTTCATCATGGCATTCACCTCCTTGTTTGGGCCGCTATCAACAGCGGCAGAATCAGATTTCCTCGCCTGCAAAGTATTTAACTGCGCATGCAACCCCGAGGGAGGGACGGGTCTTTTTCCCCCGGAATCCAATTGTGGATCTTGCCATTTTTCAGACGCCGATCGACGGATACAAAGCGATCCCCGACGATTCGACCGCCATTTTGATTTTAGATTACTGGATTTAGTTTAAGTTTTCAATATAAATTTACCAACTTCCCATGACCGATAAAGATATGCTTGATTCGAAGCTCATCGTCGAATCCCATATAACGAAAAAAGGACCCGGCAACATTGCCAAAGTCCTGTTTTTTCTGGTGGGCCGTGAAGGAATCGAACCTTCAACCTACTGATTAAGAGTCAGGTGCTCTGCCTAGTTGAGCTAACGGCCCACGAGTACCGAATACGGCATAGGTTGGTATCAATTTTATGAGATGCTGTCAAACCATTTTTTAATTCAGGATTCAGGATTCAGGATTCAGGATCCAGGATACAGGATACAAGATACAGGATCCAAAATACAAGATCCAAGATACAGGATCCAAGATACAAATTCCAATGAATCGCTGCGATCTGTTTTCATTAAGAATCGATGAAACACCTCCGATCTTGAATCCTGCATCCTGTATCCTGGATCAAGTGTTCAGCACCCTGCATCCACGGGGTTTTAATCAAGTCAAGGCACATATCGAACCATCTGCCGGGAATTACCAGCACCTAGCGTTGCATTTTCCTTTTCTGTTTGCGCGACCGCCGGCGGTCTTTTTTCCAGTCCGGTTCCTTGCGCTTCTTACGGTATCCGGTTTTTGGTGTAAAATCTCGGTTGTTTTGCAGATCCAGTACAAAGCTACCGGCTTCAGTGCGAGCCGGCTGTTTATCTTCCACCAGCGGTTTCCTGGAATCGGGCTTTTCTTTGGGCAGCGGCGGCCCCGAAAAGCAGCCGGCGGGAATAAAATCGGCCAGATAAAGCGATTCTCCGAACCGATGGAAGACTACGCCCTGCTGCAGACTGCTGGCGGTGTGGATGGTCAACAAAGCCGGCTGCCGATCACGGCGCTGGCCTATCCGTTGCGCCAGCTCCTTTTCGGCGGTCAGTATCACCGGCTCGGGGCCGGCAGGATAAATCCCTTTATCATGGATAAAGGGATAGGCTCTTTGCCGCACACAGGTATACAATAATTTCGGCGGTTCGATGATCAATGTGATTTCGGGCAATCGCTCACGCGTTACGGCACGAATCCGGTTATCCGCAATTTCAACCTCGGGATCGATCCGAGTCAAAAGAACCTCGTTGATGTGTGAACGACGAACGTGCTTCCAACCATCCTCTTCGGTGATCGCCTTCAGCAGTTCCTTGATTTTTACAAAACCGTCCGCATCCGGGAGC
>Ga0126331_1000516_pt1 | contig 11815 bp, 5 predicted proteins | sample InaspJWI98metaG_FD_96379 | JGI IMG/M metagenome (GOLD analysis project Ga0126331, IMG submission 96379) | Marine gutless worms symbiont microbial communities from Oahu, Hawaii - Inanidrilus sp. 2 OAHU.JWI-98 metaG | ecosystem: Host-associated > Annelida > Digestive system > Unclassified | place... | reverse complement strand
TCTCCCTACAGTCATACTTATTATTATTATTGGTATTCCATCACCCACTCACTCTTTCACTCTAGGCTTAAATCCTTCCTTTTCTGCAAATCCTCCCTACCGCAACCTTTCCTTTTTGTCCTTCAGGATTCACTGTATGGATTTCCCAGACTGTTTACTGTTACTTCTGAGCATATCCGTCTTTTTTACTTTTTAGTTTTTTTTTCCTGTTTTTACACTTTTTTAGTTGTCGGTTCCGTGCGGTAGATTAAGCTGACTTATGTCGGCTTTCGAGCGCACGTTAAAATAGCATCTCATATCGTATCGCATCGTATCGTCCAGTAGAAGTCGTATGTGATCTATCACCAAGCGGCAGCATTTCAACGTGCCTGAGTGACACAGCTAACTCAAGCTACTATAGGCCTACATGTATTTTGTGAGTTTGGGCCGCCTATCCTTGGTGAGCAGAGGATAGTTTAGACTCTCGCATTCACCGATCTGCAACAGGACTTCGCAATTTGTGTAAGCGGTCAACATTCTATTTCAACTCTCCAGTTTTGAGGAAGTAATAGGCGTGTCTAGTAACTGTCTACTGTTTCGGAGCTTTCGCTTAGTCAATTCTAATCTATAGTAACGTTGTATATGGAGCCATTCGCTAGGTGGCTGCTCATTTTTCGCTTGTCCGTGCCCAATTTGAGTGGAAATCAAAACTAACGGTGTATGGACTCTAGGAATTCATTCGAGTGTTCAGCTGAACTGAGTCCAGTTTGTGCGGTGTGAACTTAATACAAACTTGTATAAACAGGATCAGTACACAAATTGCCTATTTAGTGTAAATCACTTTTGAAACTCTGTAAATCACCATCCTTTAGCAAATAGTGTGTTCAAAATGCATTCCTTCATTTTCCAGTCCTGCATTTTCAGTCAGCCCATTTGTGTAGAATAGTTAACAATTAAAAGCATTATTCTACGTGGTTTACTTTGCCCCCGACAGGGGTGCGAACTATTGCGATGCATGTCTACAGTCTATATCTCAGAACTCATTCCAAACTTCCACGAAATTTTCTGTACGGTACATGTTAAATATTGTAGCTGTGGCTCGGTCAACACCCGACGACAGTTCAACAGGCTTCCGGCTTCGTAGATGACGTCACGTTTAAATCACACGCATGGGCCCTGTGGTGCGTGGCATTAGACATATCGACGTGGGCGCCGTGCTGCAGAGTTTTTACATTTCCAACCCAACGTAATCGCTGGAAGGCGCCAGGGCAGTCTAATTTCTACGATTGCGCTGTTCGAAAGCGTCCGCGATTTGTTAATGTATTTACTTTAGTTTATACATTTACATGTCAATTTCCATTCCAGCACTGTCAACATTTCTCAGCATATCCACATGGAACAAGCCTATACTGTATTTCTCATGTTTCTAAAATGCAGTAGTTAGGGCCTACTATCTACACTGTATATAGGGCCTATAAATTGTGCTATTCTGTTCTCGCCGACCGCAAAATCGCTTGTGTTCACGCTATACATCGACTGAAAGCTCTTGGTATCGGTATTACCGTGAAATAGTTCGTTGCGAGATCGGGAAGGCGCCAGAGTTGTAAAGGGATCGAGCGCCGAAGGCCCGATCATTGCAGAGGGACCGCGATAAGCCCTTATTCTAGGGGCGAAGCCCCTAGTTATAGATGATATACTTGATTAGTCGAAACACGATGAAGACTCTTGTGTGCCTCTTATTTTTGTAAAGTGCGCCAATAACCAAAATAAAAAGAAAGGCAGTCAGAATGCAAGAAATGTAATGAATAGAAAATTAACGGAATATCGTAAAGTATTCACCCATGCAGATCACGATACATTGAAAAATCCATTGTGTATACTTATGCATCATCAAAACACACTCCTGCAAACGGTGCAATTTGGTTTATTCTCATTCTCACAGTGTATATAAATGAAATAATATTATAACAATCGTCTAGATAACGTATGCACTTGCACTATACATGTCCATTGGTCACCAACGAAACTATAACCGTCGTAACTGTAACTCTTGCAACACAACCGACACACTGTCATCTTTGTGAAATGTTGCTCTTACATCAGCAACTTCACAGTATATCCACAACTCTAAGCGCTTAGTGACTCTTTTGAATTCATAGTTTATTTATCTATCTGTCTATCTATCTATCTAACTCTAGTTCAACTGCAGGCAGTAGCATAGCCAGTTTGAAGCCAACGAGGCAACCACCGTGCCAGAATTCCAAAAAAAACGTTTATTTACATCCCAAAATCCGATTTAAAAATTTCGTTATGGGCCGCTTAAGTGATCAGGTTACTTACTGGTGGAGCAGTCTGTATGGCGTGTGCGTCAGTTAACCACTGTATTGCTATCAACGGTCTTAGTTCACTTTTGACAGAAAAACATGATGCAGTTATCTGAAATAATTATTGCTTACACAAGTTACACATGTCGAACCTGTAAAATCAAACGAATTTTTCAGGACCCGTAGGAAGCTTGGTAGTTGCATAGTCAAAATATAAATATCAGAAACACCGACCGTAAACTGTACAGTGTTTTGACACCATCCACATGCAGCCACTGTATGCTAATATTTATGAACAAATATTATTTACCCATACATTTGTTGACAATAAGGTACACTGTGAAAGCCTTGTGGAGTTACGACTAAACGATAAGCTTCCTTGTACTGCATACAATAAACACCACAACGACCGTTACAAGCTACCTAAACGCTTTCTGGCAATAAAATTAACAGACTCGCTTAAGCTAAATCTAATTTATATATTAACAGCCAAAAATAATCTATGGAAAAGCCGTCCATGACAAAGTGCATTATCAGTTGATCACAGTCCCGCAATAGACGACAAGAACAACATACATTCTACGTGCAACACTACAAAACTATTTCGCTGAACTTAGGTCTTCGCTACAAAATTAACTTTCAACATAAACAGGTTATTCCTCTACAAAATAAACGCAAGAATTCCGCCAGCAAGTACGAACCGTAATTTTCTATAACAGTTAGTAGATGTTCGCTGCTGAATGCGGGTAATAGCCGCGTCGCCATAATCCCAACAACAAGAAAAGCAAAAATAACTATACGCAGGGCAAAGCCCGACGTTAGCCCGCCCGGCCGTACCACTAGCTACTGGCGTGACGAAAATCAGGTCTGTGGATAAAACTAACAAAAAAACTGCTGGCCACGGCAATGTCCACTCTGAGGGATCCAAAAACTAATTTCAGACTAACCATCTACAGTCATAGTTCTACCAACCCTGAAAAATTTCGCGAAGATAGGTCCGGCAGATTTTGAGATAATTGGTCCGACAGGAATCGATAATAATAAATAAAAAATAACAAACGAAAGCAGAACATATAGCCCGCCGTGCCTGCTTTCAGCAGCCGGGTGGGCTAAACAAGTAGAAAAAGAACACCGCTAAGGGTATCAATAGGGTCGCTTTCGCTACACGACGAGGTTGAAATAGATCATTTCAGAGACTTTTTTCACAGCCAATCGATTAGCACGGTACTAAAGAAACTGAACTTAAATACAACAAAAGCAAACATTCATGGGAAAACCGAAAGAGGCTATAACACAGAATGAACACAAAATTATTCCAGGCTTGGTCGCCTTATATGAAGTATGACCTGGTAACGGATCGGGCCTATTCTTGTGGACCCGGGACCCGCGCGGGACTGTAGATGTTCAAGTACAACGAAGCCTAACAAATTTCTACTCTAAAGCCTCGTTCACATCACATGAACTAAACTGAACTGACAAAATTGTTCTGAACACGTGTATTCCAATCGCAAACAGGAGTTCGTGAACTATGCAACCTAGTTCTCTGCAGCCAATCAGTACGAGCATGTCGGTGTGTCGCAACGCTAGACCGTGAGCATGATCAACTATTGACGCTTGGTGAAACTGGGTCGACTTGTTCAGGTCAGTTCAGTTTCATGTGCTGTGAACTAGGCTAACAATGACTAGGCCTAACGATAAAAGATAAATTTTGATTTCTCGTAGGCTAGGCCTGCAGCTACTGTCATTCAAGCGCTTAAAAAGGTTAAAAACAAAATAGATGTCATTACCAGAATTCTCAACCATTCTCTTCAAATTAAGACGACGTCGCCATCGCCATGCCCAAAGTAAATACAAATCATGGTAAAACAGTTACAGTCTGCAGTCGACTAGATGCTAACGAAAAAAAGATAGATATAGGATTATTCTCATTTTTCTTTTAGTCAGCTGAGCCAACTGACAACGTTCATATTTCTGAATTCCTACGCAAAACGTGATCCCACTTGAGACCAAGTATCACTAATCAGATACCGGCGAGACGTAAGACGTCTCGAAAGGCCACGCTTGCTAATATCAGTAACACTGGCGACGTCCCACTGCATTGCGGCTGTTCAGTTTTTACAAGCCATTCGTCGACTATATTATTTTACGCTCAACGACAACTATATCAACACAACAAAACTACATTTCAGCATACAAAGATAACACTAAATTGCGGAGAAAATATACATCGAAACGATTCCCTTAAAATCTGATGCAGCTGTGCCACAACGCATTATCTGACATGTTTCTGACAAAATTGTTGAAATGTTTATCTGATAAAATTCTTGTGGTGTGTTTAAATTCCCGTGTTTGTGGAAAATTACACAATTTTAGAAAGCATGTAGTGTGAATGTATTTCGCTTAGGCCTACTCTTCAGTATTTTCACAGCATACGCTCAGGCTGAGCGAGACAAAAACAGAAGAAAATAAATACAACCACGTTCAGCGTAACCAGCAATATAAAAAATCTGCAATATTACAACTTAGTACGTTTTATCATTTTCCTCATGCATCTGAGGCCATAATACCTTTCCATTTTGACAAGCTACAGCTTCACACTGGCGCTCGCGGCGATTATTACACTAGTGCAGTAATTCGGTATTACGCAGAGGTTAAACAACCTCCACCAACAACATACAGCCCAGGCGACATTAACACTGCAGAAAGGCAGTTCGCAGATTTTCAAGACAGTGAGATTCAGAATGCAAACTTCGACTGCAGTATATTTCGATAACAAAAATCTGGCAATACAGCTTACGAACATAGCGATAGAACAACACATAAACAGCGTAAAGGCGCAAAACAGATTCAGCAGTACAGTTATTCAGATAACGGAAATATTTGTACACAGACAACTGATTACACATTCAAATGTGTAACGAAGAGAATAAAACGCGTTCAACAAAGCACGTCACGTTACCGCCAAAAGTAATTTTATACACGCACGTTTTCAGTGACAAACACGGACAGAGAAAGATGTTTATAGCGAAAAATTGTGCATTTACAGCATTTCAAGTGACAACCGTGTAGTTTTTGCGAAAGAAGAAAATGTGCGTTCATTCGCAGACTGAGTCGTATATGTATAGACTCCTGATCGCGCTAAAATAGGTTACAATGCAGCGAAGAGCTTTAGTATAGATTCACGTCGACTATACGAAAAGTTTCAACGACGACAGGTTATTACTATTTATTATATTAATCAGTGTGAAACGTGTACATTTTGCGCGACGTCGGCCTCACTGTCGGGGCGTTGCGGAGTCTGCGCTTCGGCTCGCGCCCGTCGTAACAGCGTCGACTTCCACTTGATGGGCTCGGCCGTGGCGGCGGCGGCGCCGGCGGCGGTCGAGCCCCGGTCAGTGCCCGCGGCTGGTGGTGGCTCCCGCGGCTCCTCGGTCGCTCGTTTCTCGTTGCCGTCCGCCACCATGGACGACGCCAGGGACTCGAACAGCGAGCACACGTCGGTCTTGTCCACGACGACCCACTTGAGTCGCGCGCTCAGTCGACTGGCGCCATCCGGTGGCGTGGAGCCGCGCCGCCTTGGTACACTGGGGCGTTCCGACACCGCAGCCGCGTCGCTGGGTTCGACGTCGATCGCGTCCGGCAGGGGACCGGGGTCCGACGGCCGCGTACTGTAATCCAAAGCGCAGCCGTCAGCGGACGTCGGCGGCGGCAGTGTCGTAAGAGGCTGCGTGGCGCTGATCCAGCAGGGCAAGCGACCGGTGGCGGCTACGTCCGGTAGCAGAAAGAAGCTTCCCTGAGACGGAGGCACGTTGTACCAGAAGAAAGACGGCGGAGGCGGGGCCGGCGGAGGCGCCGGCGGCGTCCAGTGGAACGCATCCGGCGTGGCGGCGCTGTGATGACGGCGTCGCAGCGACGGCGACGGCTGCGGCAGGGACCACGACAGCGACGCGCTGCCCGCGTCGGCGTCGACGGTCGATCGACGACGATCTACGTACGCCGTCGCCTCGGCTGCGGCCGCCGCCATCGGAAACAGCAGCGTGTGCAGCAGCGTCGACGCACCGGTATCGACGGACCCGAGCGACGAGAAGTCGGCGACGGTCGGCGACAGCTGCGGCGGCGGCGGCGTGCGACGCTCTGGCGTCATCGCCGGATTCCAGATCGTTCCCGACGCTCGTCGCCTGTCGCCGGAGAATCGCCGGGCGGTGCCCGTCGACGTCAGTTCCTGTTTCAGCACGACGTCGACCAGCTGACAGACAAGCACTTTGTTGAGCGCGCTCCACGGCTGCGACACTCGACGGCGGACCGGCAGCCGCGCCGGCGACGCGTCGCGATGTTCCGCGTCGGCGACCTGGCGGCGCAGCGGCGGCTGGCGAGGCACGGCGAAGCGGCGACGGACGCGGTCGCGACCGAGTTCGTCGGAGTGACGATGTCGGCGGTGGCGGCGCAGTTCGCGCAGCCGACGCCGACGATCGACACGCGACGACTGCGTCGAACGCAGCGGCGTCGTCGTCGGCGACGGCGGGTTGCGCGGCGCGACGGTCAACGAAGCGCTAGCGGCGTCCACCACGTCCGATTCCGTCGACATCGACGGCGAATTTTCCGCAATCAAAGGCGAATTCTCCGACTTGTCACCCCGGGCGCTGGCTTCCTCCATCTCCACCGGGTCCGCGAATACGTCCAAATCGTATCCGCTGTCGTCGTCGTCAACGTCGTCGTCGTCGCGATTCGCTTTTTCCGACGTTTCATCTACGCTGAGCGGTCGACTGGATATCACACCTGCGTCGTCCGACGTTACGGACGTCGTGCGCGACGCCGCAACATCGTCGATAGGTCCCTGATCGACCGCCGTCAACTCGTCGGCGGCGTTCGACGTCTCCAGGACACGTTGTGATGTTGTTGCCGAAGCGGCTGCGTCGCCCGTCGCTGCTTCGGTCAACGACGTCGAGGGTGCTGGCGGTGACAGACAGCCGGGCTGTTCCGCCGCGACCGCGGACGCGTACGTCGACTCGGCCGCGTCCATCGACGTCTCCGCGGCGGCGTCGGGACAATCCGACGGCTGCGGGCAAGAAGAAGCGGCAGCGGACAGCGCGTCCGTCTGGAAGCTCAGCTGGCAGATGCGCTCGACGAGCTGCAGCAGTACAGCCTTGCTCAGCGTTACCCACTCTCCGCGTACAGCCGGCCCGAATGCGTTCGGCACGAGCCGGTAGTGCGGAATCACACCGACGCGATCGGCATCGTCGTCGTCGTCGTCGCAGCGGCGGCGCCTCGACGCGTCGAAGTCATCGGCCGACGTCACGATGACGTCGTGACGCAGCCGGTGCGCGGTCGGAGGCGCCGAGACGAACGCGTGCGCGACGTTCAGTTCACATCCAGCCATTCTCGACGTGGTCGCGAGCACCCTGGTCTACTGCCGGACCCAACAGACTCCGGGAATTCTGGTCCTTCTGCTAGGCAGCTGTAACGTCGAACACACAAAACAGACCGTGAATATGCATAAAAAGACGTTTTAAAATGCCAAAGGCTCCGCCGTACGTTCGAAACAGGTTAAGTAGAGTAAATACATGACATTATTGTACATTGCCAGGCTTATACTAAGACTTACTCACTCATCACTGAAGTATGGCGCGTGTTAACAGAATATCGCTACAAGCCTTTAAGTCGTCGTAAGTTAGCGATTTGTCGTGGATATGTTGAACAACTTGTAAAACACATCCACAACAAGTCCACAACAAATCGAAGTAATGTTGTTTTAGCAGTCAGCCGACTTTTGCTGCGTTTTCGCTACGGCGCGTCGACTGTAGCAAGTACTGTCAACTAAATTCGACCGCAGCATCACACTCAGCGTTGGCTTTGAGTTGACACAGACAGTCGCGGCGTTCGTCTGCGACAGCCGATACCTGTAATTATGAACAATCTGCGTTATCTGAAAAATGTTTCGCGTCAAGTCGGGCGTCACTGTGTCTACTTCTAATGCAGCCTGTGTCTTTTTACCAGCTTGCTGCAGACATTTTCATTTGCACTCGTCTTCTGAGAAATGATCTGGTTTTTTGATTGCACCGACTGACCAAGTAATGTAAAACAGATTAACTCTGAGTTTATTTCGCAATTTTGCACACAAAATATGGCATCTACTTATTTCTCTGAATAACGAATTTCGTTCATCACTAGTCATAACACGAAAAATGTAAACAAACGACTACTTTTGATCCGCGGGGCACTATGCTAGCACGTTATTAGCCATGGCCCTGTGTCTGTCTGTGTGTTCGTCACAAGGCAGTGTTCTATCGAAACCGCTGAACGGATTGTTTTTGACTCAATTGCTTCCTGTGGCTTTTTCTTCGCCGTATTTTAAGAAAATTCGGATAGTTGCAAAAATAAAAGCACTTCCCTATATAGGACTGTGTCCCGTACTCCTGACTAAGATAAATTTCGCCACGGCACGTTGACCGCCACAGTGTTGTCGACTCATTCGACGGCGACGACCGTCGCCAGTTAATCACACTGATCATCAACCTCAGCACGATTTGTACGATCGACGCGGAGCGTCGCGCGGGTCCGTCTGCAACAGCTGAGACTTGTTTAAAATATAATGCCGCAAAACTCGACAACATCGCATAATATACATCGTGCAACCCTGGTAGTTTAATGGACTCGCTGCGACCGGAAAGATAGAGATCAGACGGGATACGACGACGTGGCTGTCTTTGTCCACGCTAATTCGGCACGCAATTTGGCTTTACTGTGCGCTGGCCGTGACCCAGATTCACGCGATCGACCGCCGAGGAGCCCACCGACGTCTCTCTCTCTCTCTCTCTATCCACTCCATCGCGGGCGGGTGGGCGGCAGGCACTGGCTCATCCGGGCCGCGGATATGGTCCTCCTGGCACCGGGCAGGCTACCTGCCGGCTGCCGGCACCGCCAGTCATCTTGCCCCTTCCTGATTGACAGCCGGCGCGCGGCTCTGTTTACGACCATGTCCGTTTTATGGCGATTCTCAGAACCGGTCCGCTGTCCGTAATGGCGATCACCGACCGACCGACCGCCGCTAATGATAGACCGTCCACGGCCTAGCGCTTGGACCCTCAGTCGTCGGTAGCCGCCGTGGAATGGACATTTTGCCCCCTCCCTGCGACACTTGCCTGCGGAAATCACCACCGCGCACATCAGCCCCCATACATCATGCTAACCCCACCCTAAACGCTAACCGATATGCGCCGACTCCACAGCAGCAGTGGGGGCGAATTCCCCCGGCCCAAAACCTGTAGTGCGTCGCGCCTATCTTCGCGTCAAATGCATCAAAAATCGGCCAGCGGAGATTACAGCGCTTCCCCAAACATTCCAGATGGATTTACGGAAGGAAACGGGAGGCGAAAGGCGGACACGGAAAGGGGAAGGAAGAAAAAAGCAGAGAGGGGGGAGTGGTGAAAGCGAAGGGAGAGGGGAGAAGCGACGGTGATTCACAGAAGTCGGCACCTAAGCCCTATAACCATGGGGCAGCTGTCCGGGGTGACAACTGTCCGATCACTTCGGCAGCCCCGCTGTCCTGCAAGCGTTGCAGCCGTGGCGATGCCAGCGCGCTAAGGTCCCGCCGTCCGTCGAATTTTGATACGTTATGTAGTGGCGACCAGCGTCGATCACCATTCAGCACGCAGCGAGCCGCCGCCGCCACCGCCGTTTATTGTCGGACGCCGCCAGCTCGCTCGCGCTCGCTCGGTCGATACAGCGCCGGCCGTTAACCGACTTTCCGACATCGATCAGCCGACGAAATCGAGCGGTACTCGACGAACGGCGGCAAACCGAGAGAGAATACGCAATTGGGGGAGTCTGCCAGGAGGGAACGCAGTCCCGGTCCCGATGCGCTTTCAGGTGACATGCATGGGCAAGTTGTTCGCATGCACACATGTGCCTCTGTCACCAAGCAGTGTAACTTGGTACCGGTCAACGGGCGGTGATGCCCTGCCGCTGTGCCGCTGGGAAGGTAACCGTCGGTCTGGCGTCGCACTGGCTATGCGTGACAGACTTGAGTGGTTATTCCACCTACGGAATCATGACCCAAGGAAGGGAGATGAGCAACCCGCCTACAGTCCTCATGGGGTATGCACATACCATTTTAGCTTGACCTAAACTGCAAGGCCACGTGACGTAAGTATGTTGTGTAAAGGTTTAAGCCCCTCCACAGTGTGGGAATCTGGCGGCGTTGCCAAAAGTATTTTTTAATAATTTTAGCGTTCAAATCTGTAGACTTTGGTGCATTTTGACAAACCGAACTGAGCTTGAATAAGTGTACTGGAAATTTCTCATCGGTTTTGCGTAAATCTCACGGGCTGCCCAGAAGAAAAGTGGGAGAGTTCCACCCCGTAACTGTAAATGGGGTGCATTTTACACAGGCAAAAGAGGCGACTTTCGATCAGTCTAGAATTCTGCAAATGTGACGCCCGACAGCCGGTGATTAGCTTCGACGACTACGCGCCGGTAGAGCAATGCCGTGCCAGGACATTTTCCCCCTCCGGACATCTGCCCCTGGTTATATGGTGAGGGTTTGTTCACAGCACGTTAACTGTAACTGACCCGCAACAAGGCCACCCAGTTACACGACGCGTTCATTGGTGACGCGCGTCGCGTCACGACTTGATTGGTTGTAGCGAAACTAGAACGGTTGGTGCTCAGTCAGTTCGTGCGATGTGCACAATTCCATTGGAATACACGTGTTCATAATAATATTGGAATTAAGTTAAGTTCAATTTATGTGCTGTGAGCAAACCCTTAGGATTTGAAGTTACAGTGTTAGTGTTTCGGGCTAGGTTAGGGTTAGCGTTAGGTACCGCGGCAGATGTCATGACAATTGATTTTATTGAGCACACTTGCGGCCTTGAGGGGCTGAATTGCCGGATACACTACGATAATAGAATGATAGAGACACGGAAAAAAATGACTAAAATCGCGTGAGCGTTCGTAAAATTAAATACACATAACTATACCGCAATGTTCGACCGTCGAAAGTTCGTTTATACGCCCCACACTCAGTGATGGGCACTAGTTAACTAAGAAAAGTTGCAACTAAAAGTTTAACTAATTTTTTTAGTTACACAAATAGTTTAACTACTTTTTCATCAACTAGTTAAGTCAGTAGTTTAACTACTTTTTTAGTTAGCTACTAACTAAAAGTTTAACTACTTTTTAAAAAACTATTTTGTGATTACTGATTAGTTACCGAATGTACTGTTCGATCCGGACTTCGAATTCAATTCAGATGATCCACACAAATTAAGCCATTGCAGATGGCTTTCGGACGCACTACGAATATTCTCTACTTAATTACTTAATACTTACTTAAATACTGGCACAGGCAGGCACTGTTTAACAGTAACACACTGAATCTGATGATGCTTTGGTGGCTAATGAAAGGCTGCATGGGTCAGCGCTTCTGTAATGCTGTTGTTTGGATTGCAGAACTTCTGCGTGTAAAAAGGTTGGAAATTAGTTGAAATTAGTTTAACTACTTTATTTTAGTT
>Ga0126331_1000515_pt1 | contig 11833 bp, 17 predicted proteins | sample InaspJWI98metaG_FD_96379 | JGI IMG/M metagenome (GOLD analysis project Ga0126331, IMG submission 96379) | Marine gutless worms symbiont microbial communities from Oahu, Hawaii - Inanidrilus sp. 2 OAHU.JWI-98 metaG | ecosystem: Host-associated > Annelida > Digestive system > Unclassified | place... | reverse complement strand
GAAACCCCAAAAGGCACACCCTTATACGAGTCCGTGTCGTTTGAGCCATTAAGCGTGAAAATCCATCGACGGGTCTGACCTATACGTGAGTTCCCGAAAAAAAGTAAAATAAATAAATTTTAAAAAATATCGTTATATTTCACACATTAGCCCAGAAACCCCCGTGGACGGATTTGTACCAAATTTAGCACAGCCCTAGGGGCTGCCGACGTAATCACCGGTAACAAATTTGTTGGTGATCAGTCAAGGGGTGTGGATTCTGTGGGGGTCAAAAATTGCCATCTCCCATTGACAAGGCCAGTCGCCCTTAACACAGGACTGTCGCTACCGCGCAGCCCGTGACAACGCAACCAAAACATTTGTTAGGCCTATCTCTGACGTTTCGACCTCTGATCTTCTTACCAACCTCAGAAACTGTTCGCAGTGTCATTGCAACTTTTACTCGTCGCTATTAAGTTATTTGCACGTCTGCATGTTCGGTGCACGCTGTCGCGATTCTGTCCGTTATACTCGCGAAACCTTTTCACCAGCTGATAGCACTATCGTCACAGTTTTCGCACATGCATGCGTTTTGATTCATTTTTACCGCGCGACGCTACGCTAGCGCAGTATATGCCATGGTCCTGTGTCTGTCTGTTTTTTTTTGGGGGGGGGCGAGAATAGGCGTTTACGACGACTATTTTGCACTCAGTCCGCACTTGTTGATGTGGAGATTACAGAAAGATTGCAACGAAATGTATGTTTTGTTGCAGGGCGCGACTTTCTGCAATGGCCAGTGGTCGTGCATCACAATTAGACCAACGTCGACTGCTGCGCCTTACAGTGTTAGTAACAAGTAAGTAAAAGAAATATACACGAACATGCACAAGAACTATCGCACATAACAGAAACTTATTACAGATAGATTTGTGTAAAATATGCAACAGTTGATTGTTCTATGTAGTGCCACTTTATTATTATGTTGAAGCATTAGTATGTTTAATATTATGATTTGGCTATTTATTTACCTATACCCTCGTTTGAGAAATAGATTTTTATCGCCCACCCAATAGCTTTAACTTTTCAGATCTGTAGACGTACAATGGACAATAATGTACTACATAATGTCGCAAAGCTTTGCTACAGCAGTGTATAGGTGGACGACGAACACACGAAATTACTTTTTTCGCACTACCAAAACTCTTTTTCTAATACAACAAAACATTGACACCACCACTGCTTGCGTATGTTCCCACACTACCCTGTGAAACGTTAATGTCAGAAAACAAGCGATTAACGATATTTACGGTGTTGTGGGGTTGTTAATAACCATATTAAGAAAGGTTTATTGTCGAGTCTGTCAGTGAAAACAAAATTCTTTAAATCAGTGAATATGTGGCAAAGTTACAAGCAAGAATACGGTTGTCTCGTACACTTTGTGTGCCTGACCACCATACTGCTAAAAGACGAAGAAAGTGTGCGAGACAGCCACGTTCTTGCTTGTAACTTTGCCAAATATTCACCGATTTTAAAAATTCTTCCATTGGCACACTCATCGATAAACCGCTCTTAATTTGTTTATTAACAGCTCTACCACACCTTAAATATGTAGCTACGCTACCTTGTAATTTATCGTCAATCGCTTGTTTTCTGAATTATTCGCAAAATAAGAAAGTGGTTTTGGACCGCAGTGTAGAATATTCCGTTCTGGTTGTGATCAGTTACGTGCTATTCAGCTGTATACATAGGATGACAGTGACGTAATTTTGTTCCATATCTATGCCAGTTGATTTTTGCCGCCATCTTGTGGGTGAAACTCCGAGAAATGTTTGTCACTATGATAGCGCTTAAATACGCTTTGTTGGTAAATCAGTGATCATATGGACATTTTCTTAAACTAACTGATTCAATTTTATTTGAATAACACGCTAAATATTCGCCTTTTAACTCAACGCATTATATCGTGTTATACCCACAAAATGGCGATCGTATCGTGACCATAGATTGTGTGACGTCACTTCACCCTAAGTATAATAACGTATCGCCTTTCGATCGCATTTGTCCAGCCTACGTGCACTCGCGCGTTGTCTGTGGGAGGGGCAGGCCAATACACACAATTCTTCGATACAGTGGCTAGTCAGAATAACATAGTTTCAACGTAAGCGCTTAACACGTCGAAGTCGCTTGTTCGCTGTTTCGTGTCAGTACTCGAATCATGCTATATTTGCATTATGTTGCTCCGTTTAAATGTCATACGCGGCTTAAGCACCGTCGCGTGACATTTGTCTTTGGGCATCAAACATCACACACCAGAAAAATGAAAACACAGCATTAAGTGTAGGCAACTTCTAAGTAATAAGAAGTGGTCAAAGTACTTTGGCATAAGGACGCACCGGCGCCACGTACGCTCATTCAGTCGTAATTGCCAGGTTGCCAGGTGGCGTCGAATCGATGTGCCCTTACATGGTTCCTTGGCCCCCTTATCGGTTCAGCTGTTTTTGCAGCAAAGTCATGCCCAACACACCAAAATTCTATGCCTTACAATACCTGTTATTGGGCCTAGCCACCTCTCAAAAGTTCCCCTTTTTGGGAAGGATCTGAAGTCCATTCTAATATGTGGTTTCTTAGTCCAATCCGAGTCTACATCTCAAACGACATGTAAATTGGTTCATCCGTTTTTGCAAAGTTCACTGTCGTGACTAACAGACACACACACAGACAGACAGACAGGCAGGCAGACAGACAGACAGAGAGACACAGGGACACACAAACAGATCACGAAACGTCAATGCATGACATGTAGGAGTGGGCCACATTTACGCATGCGATGGGTCCAATAATGTCACCTTTTGTATTAAGTGGTTTACATGCCAGCAACTTTCACATAGTTGTAAATTGTTTAAATTTTATGTTAACGTGTTATCAGTTGGATGAACGATTTCGTCGTTGTCGTACTTAGCTCTCGTCTTGTGTCAGTCTGTCCGTCTCTCTGTCTCTCTTAGGTTACACATTTTGAATATCACGACTGACAGACTAATGTGATAGTGCATGTGTTTCATGTTTAGTATTTACCATTTATTTTAATTTTTCGCCATTTTAGAGTTTTGGGTTATACAACATCAGATAAACTGTGAACACCTACAACAACAATATGGAGTCTTTGTTCTTGGTTGAGTTCGATCTTTCTGTGGGTTTTCGGTGTGTTGACTGTAAATATATTTTTGCTATAGGCCTATATTGTGAACAATGTGGTGGCGAATGTTTTGGCGGCTATTATGAGCGGCTGATCCTTGCATACCGGTAACAGTTCGCTTCATCCGGTTCGTGATTATGGCGACTTTTTAACATAAATATTCATACATTACAAAGTAGTGCAGACTGCAGAGACGCGTTTGAGGTGCGATAGAACTGATCAACGTATTGGAAAATTTATTACTGAGTTTGCTGGTAAACAAAGTGTGAAAATCGGTCAGCGTGTTTACACTTTGAACTATATCGAAACTTTAGCATTAAAATGAGTAGTTTGTAATTTAGTTCAGCTTGTGCTCGGCTCTTGAATGACAAATTTTCAGTATCTTAACGGTAACGACGGGTTTGTGGATTGTGTTTAATAGCGATCGTATGCGCAAAGGCGACAAATCGGGACACAGCTGTACAAGCAACAGACGCATCGGTAAATTCCTCTTCGTTACAGTCGTTCAACTTGACCTCAGCAGCGAGTCTTGCCGGCAGTGCGGGGCCTGCCACTATCACTGCGTCATCTGTCACACTGCCAACACCAGCGTCAACCGACACTGATACCAAGACAGAAGTGACAACGACGTCACAAACGACTGTCGTCAGCACAGAGCCAGCGACGACAACAGCTGCTACAGACACAACTACAACATGGCTGAGAGCACCTACTGCAGGAGCCGCGAGGACAAGTCCAGAAACAACATCAGGTCGCAATCAGACGAAACTGGCGACTGACGAATCGGCTACAACGACAGCATCAGCAGCTGATGTCAGCTCTACTACAACAGAAACGACTACGCATACGGCGACCGTCAGAGACACCAGAACCTTGGCTACAGTGCCACACATCACAGCCAACATGTCTGGAACAGATATAGCAGCCGAGAATATAGCTACCACAGAATCAGCAATGACAACATCAGTTACCGCATCCGGTTTTATTGAGCCAGAAGTGACTATGGATAAAAACACTAGCAAAGAAACTAGAACGACGGTGATAATTACGACAACAAGAGTTACTGAGACAGATATGACAACGGAAGAGACCACCACCGCTCCAGTAACAAAAACGGCATCATCAGTCACCACTTTCGACTTCAATGAACGGAACATAGGCCTGACTACAAACTTGACGACCAATAATGAAATAACAACACGAATGCCAGCCACAAAATCTCGAATAACCACAACAGGTGGCTCATCGGACCGGATGACTTCCTCGACAAAAACTACAACTCTCACTGCTTCCACTACCACACTGCCGTCGAAGACTACGAACGTAACGACTACTAAAGAAGCCTCGACTACAACGCCAATTTCCAAGACCAGCTTTACACCAGCAGATGTAGCTCATCAAAAATTAACTACCGATACAACAACTACAAAACAGATCACGTCTACACCGCCAGCCATGACATCTGGCGTAATTACAACAGGTTCGACAACGGAAGAGGTCACTGCAGCAGCAGAAACAGTAGCTCCAATAGTTACAATCTCCGGCTCCACTGAAATACCTGAAACAGCCGACATGGCGACCAGTAAGGTAACCGTGACTATGATGCCAGCCACTACTGAGCATATCACTGTAACAGGGGTAACTGCAGATCTAAGGAATGCAGCGAGAACGGCATCCACAGCAAAATCGAAAGAAACAACGAAAATGGCGACTCCCGTAGACTTCACCGCTACCGAGGCAGCTGACACCGCACGTATTACAAAAACCGATGGGGCAGTAGGCGTAACATCGGCTACGACAAAAGCACTGGTTGTCACTTTGGCTTCAGGTGATCTAGAAATGGCTGTCGATACTTCAACAACCGACGAATTTACGACTACAGAGGCAGAGATTAAAACAAGCATTGCCAAAATAGTTTCGACGAGAGAGGATACGACCGGAGGAGCTGCAGCGGCGACGACTGCACCAGTTATCATTTCCAGTTCCACTAAACCACCTGTGACGTCAGAAATGACGACCAGCAAAGTAAAGGTCACTACAACGCCAGGCACCACAACTCACGCTAATACAGCATCTACTACGACACCTACAACCACGTCCGATACAACCTCCGTTGCCATAGAAACAGAAGTAACTAACAAAATGACGACAAATAACGAAGCCAAAACTGGTAACCCTAATACCTCGACGCGCTCTACTACCACAGATGTAACAACTGGTGAGACGTCCACTACACCAACAACAACGACATCAGTCTCCACGAACGGTTCCAGTCATCACGAAACAACTACGCATACGTCGTCTGTCGGAGAAGTCATGACTACAAAGTCAGAGATTTCCGCTCAGGTTACTATGATAGGTTCCACCACAGAAGAGACAACTACAACAGCAGCGTCAACGACTACTACAGTCGTAATTTTCGATTCCACTGATAGAGAAATAACGTCGGAAACGACGACTGCAAAAGAAGCAGCGATTACCACGCCAACAGTAAGAACCAGCATTACAACAACAGGTGTAGAAACAGATAAGTCCTCTGCCAGTGCAATGACAACGACAACACGAGATACAACTTTCAGTGCATCTGAACCAGGAATAACTACTAGGAAATTAACGACTACTAAAGACGCCACCACTGCAAAGCCAGATATGCCAGCTGCTTACACCGCAACAGATGTAACGGCACAAGGAAAGACTGCAGCAGCATCAACGACTGCACAGTTTGCAACTTCCGTATCTACTGAAATAGCTGCAATATCAGAAATGACGAATGGTACAGTAACCACCACTTCAATGCCAGACACCACAGTTCAGTTCACAACTACGGGTGTAACCGCGAACCCCACGTCTACTACCTTGGCATCTGCAACGCCAGTTACAACATCCACCACTACTAGTGATGAACCAACAGTGACAACGACTATTAAAACGAATGATGAAGCCGCAACTACAAAGCCCGTTACCCCGGCTCGCAATACTACAACAGATGTTATGACTGGACAGACAACTACTACACCAGCAACGACGACAATAGTGGTTACTTCCGGATCCACAGGAGCAAGGACTACAAATCCACACATTTCAGGTCGCATTACTACAAAGGATATGGCGACACAAACAACGACTACAAAAGTAGACCGAACGACAACAGCAGACGCCAGTGCGACTTTAACACAGCAGTCTGAAAGAACGAAAATAACCAGTGCCAAGGAAGCCATGAGTGTTGCCACAACCCGCCATATTACATCTGCAGCTAAACAGACGACATCGACAACGTCAGCTACAAGAATCGCCTCTGCTGTCACAGAAAAAAGAATCGGAGACCAAGACACGGCTTCAACGCCAGTCGGCACAGATGGTATGACTGTAACAGATGGGAAATCAATCATCAATTCTGACTCAGCTACAATAATAGACAACGCGACAACACAGTCACAGTTTTCAGCTCGCAGTACCAAAGTAGGTTTCAATGTAATAGAGACGAGTGCAGAGGTAGCAACAACGATTACAGCAGCTGCAACTGCCGATGTCACTGAAACGCCTTTGACGTCAGAAATGCCGACCAGTAAAATAAACGTGACTACAATGCCAGACACCTCAGCTCTCGTTGGTACAAGCAGCGTAATGACGGATCAAACGTCTACTGCGACGGCAACCATCACACCAGGTTCATTTTCCCGTGCCATCGAAACAGAAGTATCTACTAAAATAACGACAACGGGGGAATTCGCAACTACAAAGCCCTCTACCTCGATGAGCGTTACTACAACAGACGCAACGACAACAACACCAACAGCAAGAGCCAGCATTACAACAACAGACGTAGAAACAGATAAGACCTCTGCCAGTGCAGTAAAAACGACAACACGGGAGAAAACTTTCAGGACGACCGAACCAGAAATAACTACTACGAAATTAACGACAGCAACAGCATCAGTTACAACTTCCAGCACTAGTGACCCAAGAGTAGTAATGACAAATGCGACTATCGAGGAAGCCGGGACTACAAAGCCCGCTACCACGGCGCATAATACTACGACAGACGTGATAACAGGACAAACAACTACTGCAGAAACAACGACAACAACAGTGGCCACTTCCAATTATGAAGAAGCAAGGACTACAAAACCACACATTTCAAATCGTATTACTACAACAGATTTGGCAACAGAGGCAACGAGCACAACAGCGGACAGAACGACAGGAGACACCGGTGCAACTTTATTGCCGCTAGAAGCTGAGAGCACGAAAATAACGACCACCAAGGCAGCGACGATCGGAGTCCAAGAGACGATTACAACGCCAGTCGTCACAGATGGCATTACTGCCATAGGTGGGACACCTAGTACAGCAAGAACACCAGTCATCACTTCTCACATAGCGACAACCAAAGACGCCACGACAACGCAGTCACCGTTATCAACTCGAGGTACAAAAGTAGGTTTGAATACAATAGAGAAGACTGCAGAAGTAGCAACAACGATTACGCCACTTGCAACTTACGGCGTCACTGAAACATCTGTCATGTCAGAAATGCCGACCAGTAAAATAAACGTGACTACAACATCAGACACATCAGCTCTCGTTAGTACAAGCAGTGTAATCAAAGATCTAGCGTCTACTACAGTGGCTACCACCACCACCACCACACCAGGTTCATCTTCCCGTGTCATCGAAACAGAAGTACCCACCAAAATAACGACAATTGGGGAATCCGCAAGCAGTAATCCCGCCACCTCGACGCACGTTACTACAACAGACGTAACTACTACGCCAACAACAACGACATTAGTCGTCACGAACCGTTCCAGGCATCACGAACCCACTACGCATACGTCAGGTATCAAAGAAGCCATGACTGGAAAGCCAGAAATTTCGGCTCGCATTACAACGATAGGTTCTACAACAGAAAAGACGACCAGAGAAGCAACCTTCGATTCCACCGATACAAAAATAACGTCAAAAACGACGACAACGAAGGAAGCAGCGAGTACAACACCAACAGCAAGAAGCAGCGTTACAGCAAGAGACGTAGAAATAGACAAGACTTCTGCCAGTGCAGTGACAACAAGACAAGAGACAACTTTTAGTGCCGCTCAATTGTTAGTAACGACGAAATTAATTACTACTAAAGACGCCACCGCTACTAAACTACTCACCTCACCCAGCGTATCTACAACTAACGTAACAACGCAAACCGCTGTGGCATCAGAAATGGCAACTATTGCAATGGTTTCTACCACGCCAGTCGCCACTGACGCCACAGACATGATGTCTCATACAGCAACATCTTTAGTTGTCAATTCTGTTTCCAGTGACCAAGGAGTGACAAGAGATATAACGACTGCCGAAGTAGTCACGACTACAGAGCCATATATCGCTACTCGCATTGCTACAACTGGTTTGAAGTCAGAAGGGAAGACTGCAGCAGCAGAAGCAGTGTCTGCACCTATTACAACTTCCGCTTCCACGGAGACATCTGTCACGTCGGAAATGACGACTAGTAGCAAACTGATGACTGTTACGCCACACAACACATCTCGCACTACTACAACGGAGTCCAATGCGGACAATGTCGTGCTTACGACAACAGCAGTACCAAACACGTCTTTTGTTTCCACCGAAGCAAGAGTAGCCACGGAAACAGCTAGTGCAGAAGCCCCTCCAGTCACCACAGCCTTCGTTACTACAACAGACGTGAAGTCAGAGCGTTCGACTACTAGAATGGCAACCGCGACAACGCCTGTTGCTACTTCCCGTGCCAGTGAATCAAACGGAGCCGCGGAAATTACTGAAAAAGTTACGGTCGTTGAGCCCGTCACCAGGGCCCATGTTACTACTACAAGCGTAACATCTGCTTCACCGGCGACAACGACATCAGTCGCTGGTGGCGAACCCAAACAAGCCAACACTACAAGCTCCGACAATCCAGATCACACTGCTCCAGAACACGGGAAAACAGAGGAGATGACTGCAGCAGTAAATACAACAACGCACGTCATCGCTTCCGCTTTTACAGCGCAGCTGCCAGAGGTTACGAAAACAAAAGAAGCCGCGACAAAAGCGCCAATAGCTGGAACCAGTATTAAAGCAACAGAAGTAGGCCTAATGACGGATGCTACAGAAGCCGTAACTACAACGTCAGGTAGCATAAGCCGCTTTACCACAACAGACGTCACAACGGACATGACTTCTGTTAACGCAGCAAGAACGACAACGCGTGTTGAAACCTCTAGCATCACTGAACCAGAAATAACTGCGAAAGTAACGACTACTGAAGAATCCACGACTACTAAACCAGTTACTACAGACAGCAACATGACAAAGAATCGGACACCCGAAGTGATGTCGACAACACCGATAACACCGGTTATAAGTTCCGGTCCCACAGATGGAAACGCGGCTACGGATATATCAACCATCAAAAAAGCCACGACTGCAGAGCCAGAAATTCCGGCTCACGATACTACAGTAGGCTTGACAACAGACAAGACGACTAGAGCAGTAACAGCTGCAACGACTACGCCAGTTGTAACTTCCGGCTTCAGTGAAACAGCTGTGACGGCAGAAACGATGACTGCTGAAATAGCCATTACTACCACAACGTCAGGCACCACAAATCGATTCACTAAAACAGGTGTAACCACGGATCGGACAACCTCTGCTGCGGCAGCCGCAACAGCAGTTGCAACTTCCAGTACCACCGGATCAGAACTAAGTATGAGAAACACAACTGTTGAAGAATTCACAACTGTTAAGCCGGTTACCGCGGCTCACCTTACCGTCACCACACACGTGACAGTTGGAGCATCGTCCAACGAAACGGCAATAACATCAACAGTGACTAATTTTCTTTCCACCGATCATGAAGTGGCTACGAATGCATCGACTACCAAAGAATCCACGACCACAGAGCCCGAGATACCAGTCTCATTAGAATCGTCTACAGGAGAGACCACAGTGGCAGCAGTGATGACTACACAAGTTATAACTTCCAGTTCGACTGATACAGGAGTCACAACGGAAACAACTGTGACAAAAGAAGCGGCGACTAGAACGCCAGACTCCATAACCACAATTATGGCAACAGATGTGACGCCGGAGGAAACGACTACCATTGTAGCAACAACGACATCAGGCATCACTGCCAGGTCCAACGAATCTCGCGTCGCTACGGGAATGTCAACTACAACAGAAGCAGCGACTTATGCGCAAACAGCCAGAACTAGCATCACAGAAACACGCATGACAGAGAACGAGACAACTACCACAACAGCAACTACAACAACTTCGTTGACCACTTTTACGTCAACAAAACCGCCACAGAAAATTGCAGAAACCGTAACTACGACTCCAGTTACCACAAGCCGCCTTACTATAACAGACATGTCAACAGATGAGACAGTTGCCGCTGCAGAAACGACATCCACACGAGCTAGAACTTCGGGTGCGTCTGTGCCAGAAGTTTCTACGAAAACAGCCACGACTACTGCGCCAGCCACCACAGCAAGCGTTACGACAACTGACGAAGTTACTTCTGACAAACTAGCAACAACAACACTAGGTACATTTTACAGTTCCAGTAAACAAGACGTGGACACGGAAATGACTACAAAGGAAAAAACAACGACATCGGCAACAGCAACGACTAGACTCGTTGCAACTTCAGATCGCGATGAAGCAGCAGTAACATCGAAAAACACGACTAGTGAAAAGAGCACTAGTATAACGCCAGTCACCACAGCTACAACAGATTTAACAACGGACAAGACCACATTTACAACAGTAGAAACAACAACAGTACCAGGCATATCTGTAAGTTCTAGTGAACGACAGATAGCTGCGGAAACAACTACTGCACACGAAGTTCCACCAGCCACCACAGCTGGCACTACTACAAGAGATATGACCACAGAGCATCCGTATACTGCAGTGGCGACCGCGACAACAGCTGTCACTTCAAGGTCCAAGGAAGCGAAGACTACAAATCTGGACATTTTAGGTGGCACAACCACAGAAGTTTTGAGGACTTTTGAGATAACTGCAGCAGCTGAAAATAGGACTACTCCACTTATAACTTCCGGTTCGACTGATACTGGTGTGACATCAGAAATGATAACTAAAACAGATGATGTAACTACTACGCCAGTCAGCACAAAACAGTTTACTGCAACAGACGTCGCAAAGGATAAGAGCTTTGCCAGTATAGCAACGACGACAACTCGAGCTAACACTGGTAACACTCAGTCAGAAATTACAGCAAAAGTAAGGACTATCGAACAGGCCACGACTACTCAGCCAGCCGACACATCAAGCATTACAATGACTTCTACATTAGCGATATTAGATACTCTTTTTAGTTCCGGTGAGCAAGATGTATCTACAAAAACGACAACTACAAAACCAACAACTACATCAGCAGCAGCAACGACTACACTTGCTACAAGTATTGATCCCATTGATACAGGTGTGACATCTGAAATGGCAACTACGAAAGAAGATGTAACTACAACGCCGATTACCTCGAAACAGTTTATTACGACGGGCGTCGCAACGGATAAGAGCATTGCCAGTACAACGAGAACGCAAGCTACAACTTCTGATGCTACTCTGCCAGAAATAACGGCGAAATTAACGACTACAAAAGAAGCCACAACTACT
>Ga0126331_1000514_pt1 | contig 11835 bp, 13 predicted proteins | sample InaspJWI98metaG_FD_96379 | JGI IMG/M metagenome (GOLD analysis project Ga0126331, IMG submission 96379) | Marine gutless worms symbiont microbial communities from Oahu, Hawaii - Inanidrilus sp. 2 OAHU.JWI-98 metaG | ecosystem: Host-associated > Annelida > Digestive system > Unclassified | place... | reverse complement strand
TTTATGTACTTATTGTAATACTGTATGTTTTATTGTGCTGCCATGTACGTAAGGCGAAATAAAGTTACTCATAAAACATCTACAATTGTAAGCATAGTAATTAATCTCAAAAAGACTTAGGTGTATTGAAACCTGCACTGAAAAGCACCATAATGAACAGTAATTGCAAAATGCGCTTACTGTGTATGGCAGACTTATTCAAGTATTTGTCGACAAATCAAGAGTTAGGCCTAATGCCGCACAAATTACCCTTGACATTTAGGAAACGAACGCCCAGGCGAAAAAAGCCAGGGGCAGTAAATAATCATTTATCATTACTGCTGCATATTTCTAATTGCATGATTTCTGACAAATTAAAAAACGCAATTACTCTCGTCTTCGGGGTCACGCTGACCCTGAATGTACGAGGTAGCCGACTACTAACGTATGCCATGCACATTACTTGCAGTCGTGTCGGCGATACATCATAGAGCGAGTGTACCAACTAGGAATATACAAATATAGTGTAGGTTTAATTGATAGTGAGAGACTGATAGTGAATTACACAGTGTTGTTGTTTTCGGGTCTAGGTCTTGGTCTTGCGAAAATGGTCTTGCACATCACTGGAATTAGGCCTACACGTACGTGACACAAACCTAACTGAGTGAGTGAGAAGAGTCTAACGTATAACTATAGACTTTTGACAGAACGTCTAGAGCGCCCGCTACATGCAAGGTATCACTCTGACACGATCTTTCCGCCAGTTTTTTGGTTTAAACTCACAATGCGCTGGAACGACGGTAGCTAACAGTGATCTATAATTTCAGCTTGAAACAGCTACGCCGCTATCGCTGCTGCAAGCCTACCGCCCACTGCAACAAATCACGTGATACCGTACACTGGCTCCGTCGTAAGCTCCGCCCAGCGTAACAGCAGTTAGAAACTTAACATCATGGATATTAGAGACGACAGCATGCGTGATATATACGTGGAGATAACATCACGGAGTGTGACTCGTGACTCATCGCAGGTCTATCAGTAATTAGGCCGCATCACACGAATGCCGCAGATGCGGGCTATTGCTACAGGCGGAGTGGCGTGATCAGTATGCGTGTTGGTCACGACCGTGAGCCCTGCAAAAACGGATGAACCGATCGAGATGACGTTTGGGGGAGAGGCTCGCGTAGGCCCTAGAAACCACGAATTAGATGGGGTCCAAATTCCCCTCGGGAAAGGGCACTTTTTGGGAGAGAGACATGTGCCGACTCACTACCCACTGAAAAGTACTGCAAGGTGCGGTCACAGCGCTGTGGCATGAAGACGAAGGCGTATCCCACTACAAGGGTCTGTACGGCGGCAGCGATGCGGTATGTCGCTGCCATTGCTGTAGCAACTTGGTGATATCATCGTCGTCGTGGTCGCGCAGTAGAGTAGACGGCGGTGGTCAGTCGGAGGGTCTGAGAGCGACCTGAAGGATGAGGCAGTCGTTGACGAGATAGGGCGAGTTGGGCGCAGACAGGTCGGCCACGCTCAGCTTCTTCTCCATCTCCGTGTCGGCCGTGTAGCGGTTCTTGCAGAAGTTCTTGCGGCCCGTCACCGTCACCAGCGTCCGCGCGTCGTCGACCACCGACAGCTGGAACTCGACAAGTCGCTCAAATTATACCGCTTGGTCACAGAGTGTGGAAAACTCGCCCAAGGTTGGTACTCGTCAGCGGAACGGCCTGGAGTCGAAGCCGCGAGTTGCGGGTCCAACGCGGCCCAGCGACAGTTGGAACTCGACGGGGCGGGCGTGGTCGAGGATGAGGTTGGAGTAGAGCACCATGCGGCAGTCCTCGCTCGTCGACGTGAAGCCCTTCGGATAGACCTTCAGCTCCCACTCCCACGACTGCGGCGGCACGGCGGACGCGCGCGTCGTGAACCGTAGCGACACCTGGCGAACACGGTTACAACGCAAACTCTCAACGTTGCTTCGCTTGACGAACTATCAGCTACAGCTATCAGCATATCGTCGTTGTTAATTGTTACTTATTGACGCTGCCCGTATAGTGCGAAGCAGGGTCGTGTAATGGTCGGGTGTCCATCCGTCTGTCCGCCTGTCCGTTCGTCTGTCCCATCGATCGACAGCAGCAGCGGCGTGCGGCCAAAGTTTGCTGCTGAGCGCCTCCCATGCAGGAGATATCGATCGATAGTTGCTGGAGAAAGAGATAATGCAAGGAACAATGCTAGGTGCACGCATGGCGAGGAAGACCACGCACGACCTGGATGGACAACATCAAGATGAGGACGGAGATAAATGGAGAAAGTACGTCCACGGTGAGGCCAACCATCGGACCGAGCACGGCTAAAGAACAGAACAGAACAGTTGCGGGCGCCGGCTCCGCGCGTACCAGCTATCGATCGATATCTTCTGTAGGCGTCGCGCTCAACATTCAGCAGCAAATGCGGGTAGCGTCATGTCGAGAGCAGAGGGACGAGGTTCTGCAGAGTCTTGTTTCATTTCTGAAGGTAAAGTTGTATGTAATCGGAGTTGCATAAGTTCTTATACTAGTTTGCGTAGGCTAAGTGTTATAGTTTGGTGGTGGAAAGTTCATTGGATTATCATTGTCTGATATGGAACACAAACAAAATTTAGCCCAGAGAGCTAAAGTAGCCTATTACTACAGAAAACGAAGCTCTGCTACTGCAGGGTTTCCACCGCGCTACACGAGCTGTCAGTCAAAATCTTGCCAACTGCTGCATAACTGTGTAGGAACAAGTTGTACAACAAATCAAGAACAAATCGAAGTAATGGAGTTAGAGGGTTACAGTCGACCAACGTGTAATAAACTCTGTGCATCCAGCCACAACGCGCTCGACCGTCGTGGGTGTTCCACAAGCTCGACCGTCGACGAGTTTTATTGACCACACCATCGATTCGTCGTGACAAATTTTTCTAAGTCCAAAGTTTGGGGCAAAGTTCCAGAGGGAAGTAGGCCTACCCTTAATTTTGGAGGTACCCAAATTTGCTTACAACATAGTTGAGGATAGCTCAAAGAAAGCTCCAATGCCATAACCCACCTCTATCCGTTTAGCCGCTTCGATACAATACCGGCTTGTAACTGACGGACGGAGGGACAAACAGACAGACACATGACGACAGCATATACCGCGCTAGCATAGCGCCGCGCGGTAAAATGTTTCCAAGCTACAACGTGACACATTATTGGCCTCCGCTGTAAAATTTCCCTTGCAGAAATTTTGTCAATGAATCTTTGTTGTGACTGTTTGCGTGTGAAACCTCGGAGCATCGTGAGTAGGTGGAGTAGCCGTGGATGACGAGCCGCTTGTCCCAGCGCGTCTCGGTGTAGTTGCGCAACAGGAACGTCGGCGCGGCGAACTCTCTCATGGCGGCGCGCGCCGTCAGCGACAGCGAGTGGTACTTGTAGGCGCGGTGGATGTGCCCGGCGAACAGCGCCGCGAAGCGCTCGACCAGCGCCGAGCGCTCGAGCTCGCACAGCTGGTCGGGCGTCATCATCGCGAACCGGACGTGAGGCAGGATCTCGGAGAGGCTGCGCTCGTCCGTGCGACCCGGATAGCGCGGCGACTCCAACCAGCGAACCACCGCCTGCACGCAGACAATGCAGTGACGCTTTGTAGCGGCGCTGATATGAAATATATCCACAGATTTAGCTGATCCTCGGTTGCGATGACCAAAACAACAAGCAAACAACCACAACAAGTTAACATCCACTGGCGCCTGCATATGCTACACTATGCTACTCAATCGATATCTCCTGCCCGCGGGACGCTCAGCAGCAAACCCGCCACTCGCCGCTGCTGCTATTAATCAACCAGACAGATGGACATAGACAGACGGACGGACGCTCGAACGTTTCGTAGATCCTGCTCCGCATACTATGCGGGCAGTGTCAATATACAGTCTAACAGTAACTTATGAGTCGGCCAAATGTCGCTCAAAAAGCCGAGAGTTATACTCATCCAATGAAAGAGACGCAACCAGAACGACAAAAACCTTGACGCCAAAACGGAGACACCAATGGCGTCTAAGCGAAGGGACGTCCGCCTCCCAGCGGAGGGTCTGGAGAGCGTCATGCGTCCCCCAGCAGAGTCCCGACCGACAAAATGATTTGTTTTCCGAGGCTGTCAAAATGTCCGTCGTTGCAGCATTTAGCAGAAGTTATTTAACCCCGCTGGACTGAAAGACGGGTTAAATCTGACCTGCCAGTTACGATCAATTGCCCCGAAGCGGCCAGCGTACGTTTCGGGCCTCTTGTCCGAGAGCTGATATACTTGATTACGGGTACTTGGTGTCTGTTGAGTCCAGCAGTGACGGCGGGACAGACCTGCCAGAGATCCCACTCGTCCTTGACGGTGAGTTCGGACGAGCGGATGAATTCGACGAGCTGTTCGCGGTCGAGACTCAGCCACTCCGTTTCCCACTCGGTCGACGTCGTCCACAGAGTGGGCGGACCGCCGGCCGGGTCTCCCTCGCCTCGGCCTCGGTCTCGGTCTCGGCCTCCCACTCGGTCGACGACGCCACGTCGTCCATGCGCTCCGACAGCGCCGACACGCACGCGCCGATCAGCGCTCGGTGACGACATCTACACCACACGCACACAGTCACGCACACCAGCTAACGCTTGTTCCTATCACCGCCATAGAAACTGCACTGAATTGAACTGCACAGTGGCCAAAAACGTGAGGCCACAAACTCATGGCCATCATTCTGTCAAATCTCAACCGATCTTCCAAAAAAATTTTACTGGAAGATTCTGTAGTAAATTGGTTATTACAAATCCCACCACACCTTGCATATGTTGCCACACTACCTTGTGAAACACTAATGTTAGAAAACAAGCGATTAACGATAAATTGCCAGGTAGTCCTGGTAGCGTAGCTACATATTTAAGGTGTGGTGGGGTTGTTAATAATCAAATTAATAAAGGTTTATTGCTGTGTCTGTCAGTGAATTTTTTAAATTGGTGTATATTTGGCAAAGTTACAAGCAAGAACGTGGTTGGCTCATGCACTGTGAGCATTTGCACTGCTAAAAGAAGAAGACTTGTTTAGCAGAATTGCCAGGCTTTGTGTATGCTATGTCCACATTTGACATGCAATCAAGGTTTAAACGCAAGCCGAAGTATTCAAAGTTGACGAGTTTGCTCCCAGAAGTTTGAGTGTGAATTTGTCAAGCAAGCGGTTCCAAGGAGCGGGCGTAACTGACAGAGTATATCGTACCGCGTGGCGTACTGGAACCAGACGTGGAAGACGTCCTTGAGCTGGAGTTTGGGAATGACGTGGGCTCGCGCGTAGCGGATGCAGACCTCACGCAGGTCGACCACGTTGTACTTGTCTGCGAGGACAAGCATCGGCAGAGCGGTCTCGGGCGACAGAGGCACGTGACAAGTGTAGAGGAACTCGACAAATGACGAGAAGACGGGCTGACATTCTGGCTCCTCATACAACTCTACTTCCTGCCAATCACGATCAGCACCATGCGTTCTTTATCCACGAGTTTAGTTGTGTCTATGACTCTGTCTGTCTGTCTATACTGCGAATGGCACAATATAAATGACTCCGTCACCCTCGCCGTACTCATATACAGATAGGCACTGTTTGACCAAGAAGCTAAGTACATATTTATGCGCGAACACGATAAACATGACACTCCACTAATCATTAAAATGTGTAGAAGGAAAGTGCAGAAAGTATTTTACTAATAAGTCCTCATAAATGTGACTAGAAACAAACTGCCCTCAATCGAAGATCGATGTCACACCGACCGCGTTGCCATTCTTGCTAACTCAAACCTAACCCTAACCACCGACCTCGACTTATGACCTTGACTTTCAATTCCTGGGAAATCCCGGCAACATATGGCCATGACGTATACACATTTAAATAGGAAAATATCAATGTGAAGGACGCTTGGTTCAAAAGTTGAAGTGGAAACAGACGGATGGACGGACGGACGGACAGACGGACACGACCGATCTCATTACCTGCCCCGTTAACGAGGTCGGTAAGAACTTGAGTCATGACTGTGACAAGAACGAGCAGTGAATCGGTGTGCGGTGAGCTCTACTGGCTAGCCCTACTCGTACATGAACGGGCCTGTTTGGCGGCGTCGGTCCAGTCGGCGCAGCAGAGCATTCGTTCGAGCACGTCGCTCGCCAGCGCCAGCAGCAGCTTGTGGCAGCGGTAGACCCGCTCGCCGACCCTCAGCTTGACGTCGCTGAGCGCCCGCCGGTTGTAGAAGCGCCGACCGAGCTCGCTCAGCATCGCCCGCTCGTCGCCGTAGCACACCGTCCCGCCGCCGGCGCTGTCCGCCGACCAGCCGCCCGACGTCGACGCCGGGGTCGACGGCGACCCCAGCGCGGACGACGAGTTGCCCGGCCGAGGACCTGCAGCATGGCATCGGGAGTTAGTTGGACCGCTCTGACAATACAAGGCGATCGTAGATATCATACTTCGCCTTCGGTCCGGTGATGGTGGGTCATTTTGAGTATACACCTTCTTCGCGTTGCCTATATTCATGACCAGGTCAACTCAGCCTTGCATCCCCGGGGGTCGATTAATCGAGTACCAGCTTTGGCTGGGGTATAAAGGCGGGAATGTCACCTTTGTCGGGTGGCAGGTAACACTGTGTGATTCTATATGGCATGTGAGTTCCAGTAGCGGTGTAGCTGGTTAGACCGCGAACTGCTATATCCATATACTTTACTTTATACCATTATGTGCAAACATGACGATATCCGTAAAACCGGAAGTAGACCTACAAAACATATCGGAACGCCGCCATAGAAGGACCGAACCACGGCCATGGGTAACATGCACAAAAATTGGCAAAGATGGGACGTGTAGTTCCAGAGATATGCTGGCGGACAAACAGACAAACACACGGCATGTGGGAATTAGAATGCTACAATAACTTTGTCGTTAATTAGGCCGCATCGTATGCAGAAAGTGCAAAGACGCGGCTTATTGCTACAGATTTAGCATGGTCTATATGTATGCCTGTCCATTGGACACAACCGTAAGCCCTACAAAAACGACTAAACCAATCTAGATGTCGCTTGAACTGTGGCTTCGAGTGGGGCAAATTGAAGCACTTTTTAGGTAGGGAACCGGATGTCCGAGGGAAAGGGGCAGTTTTAGGGGCGATACGGCCTTTCATCAAAATTCTTTGACCACTTTTTACTTATTAATTAGCGTCAGCGACAATAATACAGACCGGTCGGCGAAGGCAGAACGATGTCGAACACTCGGCCCGCTCGTTCCTTTACCGCCCCCGCCGCCCACGCCCCCGCCTCTGCAGCGGCAGCAGTCTCTTCCATGTCGCGGCCTGCAGCGGCGTCGTCGTCGCCGGCGGCAGCCATGATCGTCGGCGACGACGACGATGACGACGACACGCGCTCGTCGCCAAGCCGCTGGTCGTCGTGATGAACTTCCACGTCGCTGTCATGCTCGTCCTGCTGCTGCTGCTGATCGCCGACGTCAACAACGTCGCCGTCCTCCGCCATCGCACGCACCTGATCACGTCCAACACAAACTACAACACGTCAACAGATCCTACTCATTCACCATACATTCTGCTCTCCTTCCTCAATGTCGCCATTACCGTTTCTTCCAAGCATATGGGATTATAGTTTTCCATTACTTCAGTCTTCTGCTTTTTTGTTACGTGCGATATAGGTTGAACTGGCTAACAGTCAGTATTTGAGCGCACGTAAATATGCAAAAACCGTATCGCAGAGTATTAGCGATAGACGCCAGAGCTATTAAAGTTAAATGTAAATGTAGGCCTATACGTAGTCGTATAAGGACCGTTGGAGCCGGTGCTTATCTCCGGTTTTAGCAAGTGACGTCAGTTAGTTCTTAAGCTGCCGCTAATTTCTGCCAGGCCCGCGGTTACCTTCCAAGCTTCTGAACGCCACCGTCTCTTCTACTTTCGTCTAATATCCACAAGTTACTAACGTTTCCGTACATCATGACACTCTGAAATTACGACCTTATGGCGCTATACAAATCTGTTTATTATTATTATTATTATTATTTTATTATTTTTTTTTGACCCCGGTACACCGGTATTATTATTATTATTATTACTCCACCGAACTCCATGTGGCGTGGCGAATGTGAGTGCTTACCAAGTTCTCTATAGTTACTACTGCAAAGAACAATCGACAAAAATGTCTTGTTAAGAGCGCGAGAGTCGACTTGAGGCCGTGAAACTTTCTGCTCGTTTGTAGGAGTCTCCTACTTCTACAGGAGCAGTGGTGATTGCACAGACGAAGGGATATCAACTCAGTTAGGCTCAGGAATGCGCGTCTCTTACCTCACGTGGCAGGTGCTTGAGCCTACTAGCTAGGTAGGCTACGACGAAGACGACGATAATGACGGAAGTATACTGACAGCCACACCGTCACGACAACTGCGCGTGCTGCGCCCGCTAAATCTCACGGTATATAGTTATACGCCGATGACGTCGGTAGTCTTCTAGCTCCTGCTGCTGCTGCTGCTGCTGGTGGTGGTTGTACTGCCAGGCAGTCAGTTGCCGAGACTGCAGAGTCAACCGCGCAGCCTCGCAGTGGCATCATTAGGCGCCCCGCCGATTTACATAAATCAATATCGCTCTCGCGAACCGAAACATTTGCCGACAGCGCGTAGGACAACATCGCCGACGACGATAGCGCTCTGCTGTTATTCTACTCATCACCCTCGAGACTGATCTGTTGATCGATGACCATCAGCGCCGTGATCGACCGGCTGTCTCTATCCAAACACGCCGCGCTCGGACACGCTCGTTATCTCAAGTCGATTCTTTTTATAATTAACTACTTTGTGACTATTGAAAGTAGCAAAACTTGTATTTAACTGCCAATAGTTAGCTACCGCGGCCTGCAAGTCACATCTGAGACCAGCCTCTTTTCTCGTCTGCCTGTGTGTCCGCAATCACACACCCGAAACTGCATGTCCAAACGTCAACTAATCTTTGCGTGTGTGCTGCCTATGGTGGAGGCTTGGCCCTCCTCTGTACGATACGAGATGCTATTTTAACGTGCGCTCGAAAGCCAACATGAGTCAGCTTAATGGTGGCGTTGTGATGTGTACTTCCGGTTTTATAGATGACGTCATGTTTAGACATATGACTAGGAATAGGCGACGCGAAACAGCGTATTATTCAAATGCAGACACTTGGGCCTACAGACACGTCGAACACTTCGCATTTCTGTCGGGAGAGTGGGAAGGAGTGCAAAGCTATAAACAAGCGATATATCGCTCCGATACAATTATACAATGCAATACAATCATTTGTGACCCGCGTATGGTCAGCCGTATCTGAGGCGCGGGGCAGTCGCTAGGCCTATGGGGAGATGACGAGGTGTGTCGAAAAATAATGTCTTAAGGTTCCTCTTAAAAGAGGTACTATAAACGACGAGTTATTGCAAATTTCGAGAGGGGGCTTATTCCATACTGAAGGCGCTGCATGAAGGTGCTCCGGTGGCAGCAAAATGGTACCGTATGCTTACGCCATTAGCTATCTCGGTCTTTTACGGTGATTAGGCGATACCGAATATTTTACATTACATTACCGTTCGCACTGTGGCGGTACGGCGGATAATAGGGGCCTATGTATTGCAGAGTAGGCCTATATAACTTCCTATTCGAGTTTGATAGTAATCACAAATTTCTCGCTGTTTCGAAACAATGACGACATAAGTTTTTGACTTGAAGGACGGTTTGGTCACTTCTGGTGGTAATGTGGCAGTTTGCGGTCACATGACCACAGTGACTGACTGCATGGTATAATTAATTAACTATGCGTAGAACTTGGATTTTCTGTTAGTGTGAATGAATGTGTGATATAGTAAGCAGACCTCAAACGCACCGGGTGGACACCAGCTTCGTTTAGTACTCTCACTTTAGTGGAGGGGGAATAAATAATTCTTGTGAAAAAGTCAAGTACTTGAACTCAAAATTAGAGATAAATCGAGTACTTGGCACAACTCTGTTTGATTCGTACTTTCGTTTTCGATCTAAGTAGAATGCATATTCTATGCTTGTTTACGCTGTGTTTAGTGTTGTATTTTAACCTTTCTTACGTTTTTAGGGTAGTTTGATTGTTTATGTCGCAGTAAATTATGTGAGGCTTAGAGGTCGATTGAAAACACAATGCGGAAATATAAATCTGCCCCTCTTTTCTTCGCCTCAGGCACAGGCGCGAACTTTCTGAAGAAGTCGAACTTTCTGTACTTATTCGTAGCCTGGAACGTCTTTGCATACTGTGGCTATCGGTGGTACGTAGACAAGAAAGTGAAGGATAAAGAAACATGGAATCGGATGTCATCGAGTAAGTATGCTGTACTAGGATGACTAAGTATATGCGTCTGAAGTTACTGTATCTTACTTACAGTACTGCCTGTTTAGCAGTGAATGATCACTGTACTACATTTTTGCACACAGACAGTAATCACTTAACACTACTGTTGTGTGCATTGATGATGGTTGTAATCTTTTGCTGTATTTCTATCTAAGCTTTATCATATCGGATAGCATTCTTTTTTTGTTTCTGGTACTAAGTTGTGCATTCACTTAGAATTATTTTCAGTGTCAGCTCCTCCAGTGTCTGGGAGTGCACATAGGTTAACACCAGACCAGTCAGACCTAACAAACCATATTCTGTCTCCAGCACCAAATTTACTTCTGCTGTACATTATTGTTTGATGTTTATGTGTTTGTTTTTGTGCTGTCTGTAGCTCAGAAATACATGTCATTCATGTTAAAACCGGATGAAAAACTGAAAGTGGTGACAATGAAAGGTTTACATCATGTTGATACAAGATACATAGATGGGGCTACTTATTTGAATCCAGATTTACACCCAGGTATGCATTTACTGCTTTGTGTGCCTGGAAATGTATTCTTGCAGTTGCTGTTATAAGATCGGTGGCATATGGCATGGTAAATGAATACCATCTTTCAAGCTTACTAAATAATAATAACAACTGTAGATAGGTGTTCAGCTACTACGTATACTGATCACGTGGCACTACCTGCATTTGCCCCCCACTGCTACCAGACCAGCATACAATTGATATCTCCCGGCTGAGGGCCCACAGCAACAAACCTGCAACAACAGCGACCAGATGGGATAGACAGACAGATGGACGCCCAGCAGTTGCATGGACCCTACGCAGCATACTATGTAGGCAGTGCCAGTAATGAAATGGCAGTGGTAGGTGCACATGTACCAGTCAGTTGGCTTTGTCTTAGTATTTACATGTAGCTGTGATGAGTACTCAGATGAACTGAGTGAACTCTCACAGTGTTATGCTCAACACTGGTTTATGGCTTGGCTGCTGTTGTTTGTACAAATAAGACTGAACTTTATTCTGTAATACACGTCACTTCTTTTCATTTTTGTGTACTACATTTTTGCACACAGACAGTAATCACTTAACACTACTGTTGTGTGCATTGATGATGTTTGTAATTTTTTGTTGTAGAAAAAAAGACAGAAGACAATGCATCAAGCAAATTGGACAGTGATGAATTGTGGCTTCCTACTACTGCTAAAGATGCAGATGTATAGATAAATAGATGCTGTGATTTTTCAAGTGATCTAGCAGTGTTCAGCTGTACAAATTGTCATTCAGCAACTTGGACACCTCACACAAACTTCAGTATTCACTTATCATGATCGTACTTGAAAAATGTCACCACTGTACCTTGCCTTCAGTGCTTTGACGCTGTTGGTTGGGCGGCAGGAAGGGCATCCGGCCTGTAAAAAAACAGAGTGGTGGGGTACTGGCGTGGTTATCTGTCTGGAGCGAGGTGCAGACTTGCATATGG
>Ga0126331_1000512_pt1 | contig 11875 bp, 7 predicted proteins | sample InaspJWI98metaG_FD_96379 | JGI IMG/M metagenome (GOLD analysis project Ga0126331, IMG submission 96379) | Marine gutless worms symbiont microbial communities from Oahu, Hawaii - Inanidrilus sp. 2 OAHU.JWI-98 metaG | ecosystem: Host-associated > Annelida > Digestive system > Unclassified | place... | reverse complement strand
GCATAGATGACCATATAAGATTCTACAGTTAAATGGTTTGCACAACTGCCATCAACACCTCTAACACGATAAGAACACAGACCGGTGCCGCCGCACGCTAATCCAGACTTCACGGCGCTTCCACGGCAACAGAAGAACGAATCTCTGCATGGCTGGCACTGGCAGCAGCAGCAGCAGCAGCTGTATCAGTTTAACGCATTTCCGGTCGGGCGGCGAGTGCTAATGACACAAGCCGTGTGACGGCGGTGCCGGCACGGAGCGCTCGCTGCATGGCGTCACGAAGTACGAGCGCTGGACGGCGACAATGCGCGCGATTCTTAATGACGCGCGCCACGTTCTAATAGGATTTAGCGGCGTCTCTATTCACGCCTGACTGGCTGATTGCGGCGGCCGCTGCTGCTGCTGGCTGGCATTCTTTTGGTCGACTGGACAGCGCCAACCGAGCCAGACGACGTCGTTTATAGTACCATCGTCGTCGTCGTTGCACAGGGCAGTGGGACGTTTCGTACGTCTCTGTTGTTCCCCAGGCTGAGACGATTTATATACCTCGTGCAGAGGGACTCGGCGGATCTAATGCACGCAACGACAGACATCACATTAATATGTCGACGAACTTGGAAATTACACAACAACAAAGTAGCAGACATTTCAAAACACGAATTCGGCTTTTTCGCCAAATAAGTCCCCGTTAAACGCCCGCTCAACTGCTATATTCTGTGTATTTGTCAACCACCTGTCATTGTGTGCGTTTTACATAAAAGTCAACTAACCAACTAACTTGCTTACTTATACAGTCGCAACACCGCAGACGTTAAGTCCCGCCCGCCGTATGCCTCCACCCTTACTCGTCCGGTATTGGACATCAAAGGAGATATACGAACCGTCTCATAATCGTCCGTATAGATGAGTGCGGTGTCGACGATTATTCTGTGCTGTGCGGCGCGCGACGCCGGCAGCTGATAAACGCTGCCCGGTCAGTCACTTTATAGCGCTGTTGACACCGTCTCTCATCGAGATGCCCAGCTAACTGCCTGCATGGGCCGCACTTATCACGCCAATATTCCTCGTCGATGCACGCTCCGTCTGCGGTCCCGTCTTCTGTCTCTATATATACACAGCTTTATTTCACCACAAAATGTGATAGCAGAAAATAATTTTTAAAAAAGAACTTAACTAAACTTAACTAAACACAATAAGAATAATTACAACAATTACTGTCTTTGCAGTTCGTTCACTGCATATTATTCACAACACCTTACACAGTAGATTATTACAAGCATGAAATTTAGCTTCGAATTTCTTTACACGTTTGGACCAACTCACGCTAGGCAGATCGAAACCAGAATGATCTTGGTAGCATTTAACAACATCTATATTACTGGTTTTGAATGATTTCATAAATGGACGGTTTACTACAAAGTCAAGGGATGACAGATCTGACTTAAGTAGCGGACAAGCTTCCAAACCACACAGTAAAATATATATGTATGGCAGTACTCATGCATTGCGTGGTGGATATTTTGCCGTGGCGTACTCTTTGTAATTTTCATGCATTAAAACATCACTAGTGGACAAGTCCTTGTTCAACTTTCTACATATACGCTGACAACATGCATTCGCCGCCGTACGTCGCTGCTGCAGCAATCGATGGATTGCCGGTCGGGCTCACAGCAGCAACTTGCAACAGCGGGTTTGCTGCTGTGGGCCCAGACTGGGACAGACGCACGGACGCCCGACAGGTCCGTAGACCCTGCTACGCATAGCATGCGGGCAGTGCCAATAACAGATGCATTTCACTATTACGACCCACAGGTACAGATGGAAATGAGACATGAAACAACTTCCGCGCATCATAGCGACTGTAACTCCACGTGACATAATTTTGTGAAGATTGTTTCTTTATGTTAACCAGAAAAATTGCCCTTGATCGAGGATCGATGTCAGACCGACCGCGTTACCACGCCCATTTGCGCTGGACTCCGCTGCTGCCGCTGGCCTCGGTCGCGCCACGTTACATGCCTCGCCGTGCTCGCTCGCATCTGATCACGTCATCTGATCATGTCGCAATGGAAACCTGCTACTTCGGCCATCATTCAGTACTAATAGGACGTCTCATTAGATACTCGTGTAGCACACACATATTTGCATTGACCTCCGACCTTAACCTATGACTTTGGTTTTCAATCCTCGACGAGCTATGGTCATGGCCAAACACATGCAAAAATTTTTCATCCTGGTAGCTTCATAAATTAAAGATAGAGTGGAAAAAAACGGATGGACGGACAGGACCGATTGCATTATCTTCCGCACTAATGTGGTCGGTAAATATTTCTCATCGAGTAGCGACTGTTTCGCCTGTTTTTGCCGCTCGACGCTATGCTAGCGCGGTATATGCTCTCGTCGTGTGTCTGCCCGTCTGTCCGTCCGCCACAAGCCGGTATTGCATTGAAACGACTGGACATATCGAGCTGGTTTGGGCGTGTTTCACTATCCTAGACTATGTTATAAAGAAATTCGGGTTCCTCCAAAATAAGAGTACTTCTCTCTGGAACTTTGCCACAAAGTCTGAACTTAAAAATTTCGCCACGGCAAATCGATCGCGTTTTCATTGAAAACTTTTCCACAAAACTCTGTTGACGACACTTATACGACAGTCGACGAGTCGTGGCTGTTTACTACGCATCGGTCAGCTGTAACCCTCTAAATCCGTTACTTTGTTTTGACGTGGATTTGCTGTATAACTTGTTACTACAGTTGTGCAGCAGTTAACAAGACTGACTGACCTAGCGCGTCTGCGGTAGCAGAGCTTCTTGTATTTCTGTAGCTGCTGTCGCAAATATAACGACGCTTGTTCGTTCATGTTTGTCGGTTGTTCTAGATATGCCTTTCTTCGTGGTGCGTCCGGCGCCGATCTATCAGCTTCCTCGCGGTCACTCAGTGACAATACCGTGTGTGGCGGTCGGCGACCCGACTCCGTCAATCGTCTGGAAGAAGGTATTATCACATCAGCATCAGCTGCAGATCACATTTCGACATTGTTACTCCGCCCCCGATAAGAGAGCGGAGTATTGTGATGAGCGTGTCTGTCTGTGTGTGTGATTGTCTGTCCGCGATCATATCTTCGGGACTACACCTCCGATCTTCAACCATATTTTTGTGCATGTTACCTATGGCCGTGGTTCGGTCGTCCGCTGACTGCGTAGTGATACGTCATGTACTTCCGGTTTTATGGATGACGTCATATTTGCTCATAAGCCAAGGTTGCTCTACGTCACCGCCCAGCTGAAGCGCAGTGCACACGCAGCCTTGGGTCTGGCTATAAAATGTGCGCAGTAATATCACTAGCAGGCTAATGGACGCACGGGACTACTTTCTGGGCGTTTAAAATAACTTCCTAGGTGACAAAATACGGGGGGGTCTGCGATCTATTACTGCCTTGTTTGCAGTGTAACTTTCAGTACCTTTTTACGTGCAATTCTTACCTATTTGTTACCGCGCAAGCTACGATCGCGCGGTATATGCTGTCGTCGCCCGTCTGTGCCTGTGTCTCTGTGTCTGTCACGAGTCGATCTTTTACACAAACTAGTCATAATAATAAGTAATAATTAATAATAGTAAAATAATAATAATTATTACAATAATAAATAATCGTATAGCGCCATAAGGGCGTAACTTCAGCGGAGCTTGATCACGCAAACGACACTATGCAATAGCTCAGAGAAGCCCAGGTAGTCTAGTTTTCTGGAGCCAAACATCTTGGCGAAATTCGCAGGTGGTCAACCTCAACAGGGATGCCAAATGCAGGTGGAGTGGGTAAAACCCGGCGACTTTTGACAAATAGCTCGCTATATCTCGATAAAAGGTAGAAGATAGGCACATAGTCGAACAGCAAGTCGTATGCCTGCTGTTGAATGGTGACATCGCCGATGACTTTGAGTGACTCCTGAACACCCCAACCAGCAGTTGACTGGGGCCTTGCTTCAGACCCCACAGGAGGAGCTTGCGACACTCCTCAGACCTCCTAGCTGAATTTCAGGAACCGAGAGAACGGAAGGGGAATGGAATAAAGAGAGATGGTATGAGGAAGGGAAGAGAAAGGACAGGACGATGTGAAGGGAGGGAGCTGAACTTGAAAGTGTTGGAGTGCTGGATGCTCGCGACGTTTGGGAATGACTGACGCCGATGAGTGTGTCCGTCCTGCACACAACGGTTGCCTGTCGCACGGCGCATGCCCACGGCGATGACGTCACGGCGTGGTTGCTAGGAGACGGCGACGTGTTTACAAAGCATGTCGGCGAGGATTGCACCTCCGAACACCGCAGCTCTGCACACGCCCGCATCCGCGGTATCGACGACCGAGGTGAGGTCGGGTCAGCCCAGGGCCGGTCCCTCGCCGCACAGGCCTGCCCGCCCGACCCGCATCGCCTCCCTGTTCCCCCGGACATTTGCCCCCGGACATATGCGCCCCCCGCTAGATAAGGTTGAATTTTTAGAGTTCTAGGGTTATAGTGTTCAGGGTTACTTTTAGGGTTTAGTTTTGGGCTAAGGTCAGGCAGGGTTTGGTACGCGCCTGTTACTGTTGCTTCTGAGTTCTTCTGAGCTTATCCATTTTTTTCCACTATTTATTTTTTTGGTTCCGTTCGGTAGATTAAGCTCACTTATGTCAGCTTTTGAGCGCGCGTCAAAATAGTTTATCGTAGACTACCGTATCGTGTCGTAGGATGGCGGTTTTAGTTTTCCGTGGGCAAGTGTCTGAAAAAAGGTGGGGAAAGTGTGCCATACTCCATCAGGAGTGTAGGAGGGGTGCTCACCTCCCTTTCTTAGGCCGTGAGCCCGTCGGTGGACAAACCGTTTTAATTCTGTGACGCATGGCCAGTGCGACGCCAGACCTACGGTTACCTTCCCATCCGCAGGGCATCACCACCCCTTGACCGGTACCAAATTATATTGCTTGGTGACAGAGGTACATGTGTGTGAACAACTTGCACAAGGTTGTGACCTGAAAACGAAACGGCCGGGGATCGAATCCGCGACATCCGGAGTCGCAAGTCCAACGCCCTAACCATTACGCCACCAGGCCACACCGTGTCCGGGGGTAGGAGGGGGGGGGGCAAATATCTTAAATTCTCGCCTCGTTGCTGCCGTTGCAGTCACCCACTCGCTCGCTCGCTCGTCGTGAATATCCGTCGTCGACTCGACATTCTCCCGTCTCCGTCCGTCTGTCCGTCCGTATGTCTGCTGCTGCGCTGATGATTATGAGACGTTTCGTATACCGATTTAATGCCCAAAAGGACGATTCGTATACAGGAGGAGAGAGGATAGAGCGGCGTAGGCGGGACTTACGTCTGCGGCACTGCAACCGTGCGTCGTGCAGTTGAGCAGAACTTCAGAAACTTAACGTCGACTGATTTGGCGATAATGTCCAATTCACGTCTTGAATCATTTTACTAGTACGAGGCCTGTTGTATGCAACTTTGTTGCTGCCGAATTTCCAAGTTCATCGACATATTAAAGTCGATGCTCGTCGTTACATGCATTAATTCCGCTCGACGGCCCGTGTCCCTCCGCACGAGGCATACGCGTCGTGTCGATCCAGAGAACAGTGGAGGTGTACGAAGCAAGCGTCCCCCTAGCGCGTTGATCCCGTTGTCGTCGCGAGATCTTGTCCGCGACCAGAGACGTCGTCGCGACTCGCGCGGCGACTGCTAAACGTTTTCTCGACGCGCCACCAAACGCCGCTCAAGCCCGTCTGCCTACCCATCCCACTCCTCGCAACCTCCACGCATCGTGTCAATAGTACCGTAATTGCCGATCGACTGCCACTCGACTATATATAGCATCTCTTGTCCGTCCCCGTCTGGGAGACTTGGCTACCGATCTGCATGATGCTGATGTCATTACTGCCAGCCAAGCCTCTCTGTCTGAGCACTCGAGCTTGCTGGACTATAGCAGACTGAACTAATCGCTTATTCACAGTCAGTGTTATGCAAAAGTTTGCAGCCCAGAAAACCACTTACAGGACTCCAAGTACTGATTATTGACAACCAAAAGCTCTGCTACCGCAGACGCGACGCGCTCTGTCTGTCGACCGCCCACTATATGTGCACCCGGCCACTACGCATCGAACATCATATAAGTGTGGTGCACAAGCTTGACCGTCGACGAGTTTTGCTGACAACACAATCGACTTGCCGCGGCGAAATTTTCAAGTTTAGAGTTTCGAAAATAGTTCCTTATATTTTGGAGGTACCAGAAGTTCTTTATAATATAGTGTCGGATATGTGGAAGGAAGCTCGAATCGTTCAGGCGTTTCGATAGAATTCCGACTTGCGACAGATGAGCGAACACAGATTGACACAAGACCATGGCATACACCGCGCTAGCATAGCGTCGCGCAGTAAAAATAGCTAAGAATTTTTCTCTGCTTAATACGGCATCCAACAAGTAGGCCTGAGTTCCGCCTAACCGTTTAATAATAATGCTGTGATCAGCCATCGCAGATGTTTTACGAGGTTAAGCGGATGAATGCAGAATGCAGCCTCAGCGCCAAGAGGCCGCTAAATCGCAGACCAAGTCAAACAACTTGGCAGTGAGTCCTATGCAAATGCACTGAGCGTTTGTAGGTGTAACTTAATATTCCACTTTAAATTAAATTTAAACAACTTAACTGTTGTGTATCTTACAGCTGTGCGAATTACATTGCCAGTTACACTACAGCCAAGTAACGAAGTCGATTGTATTGCTGACGGCAACGATGGGTATATACAGGGAGGGCCAAAATGTGCGGCCACAGACTCATGACCATAATTCTGTCAAATCTTAACCGATTAAAAAAAATTCACTGGAAGATTCCTTGGTTGTAGTTAACGAGATATTAACAATCATGCCACACCTTGCATATGTTTCTACACTACCTTGTGAAACATTAATGTCAGCAAAACAAGCCATTAGTGATAAATTACAAGGTAGTGTAGCTACATATTTAAAGTGTGATGGGCTTGTTAATAACCAAATTAAAAAGGTTTATTGCTGAGTTTGTGAGTGAACAAAATTTTAAAATCGGTGAATATTTGGCAAAGTTACAAGCAAGAGCGTGGTTGTCTCATGCACTTTGCGCGCCTGGCCAACGCACTGCTAAAAGACGAAAGAAGTGCATGAGACAATCACGTTCTTGCTTGTAACTTTGCCAAATATTTATCGATTTAAAAAAATCACTGACAGACTCAGCAATAAACCTTTCCTAATTTGGCTATTAACAACCCCATCACACCTTAAATATATAGCTACAATTGTTAATGGCGTGTTTTGCTGGCATTAATGTTTCACAAGGTAGTGTAGCAACATATGCAAAGTGTAGTGGGAATGTATGCTATGAATGTATGAATGTGGGAATGGGGATGTTAAATATCCATTTAACTACGAATTTACCGAGGAATCTTCCAGTGAATTTTTTTAATCGGTTAAGATTTGACAGAATTATGGTAATGAGTATGTGGCCGCACTTTTTTGGCCCACCCTGTAGGTTGCCACGACAGCACACTGTAAACAGTTGAACGCCCGCCGGGCAGCAGCCGCAGCAGCCGCAGCGGCCCTGGCTGGCATCTGACCGGTGCAGCAGGCAGCAATACATTAGTTGGACGCCAGTGGTCGGTGACGCTCAAATGCCGACCGGAAGCAATATACCGTGGACCGACCGACCAAGACAAGCCTGCCAGTCCCAGTCAGTCTCAGTAACAGCACTGAACGAGCGGCCGCTGTCCAGTAGGCCTACAGCCACTGCTGCACTGCATCGCATTCACCTTATGTTTGCTTGTCTATGCCAGTCGCACCAACAATATAACTAGTTTATTGTGAAAAAACGGCTATTATTGTTAAAACAACAAGTTATGTGGTTCATAATTTAAAAATTAAGATGCTCGTTTGTTGACAGTTTTGTGAAGTAATTGAAACACAGTAGGCCTAACTAAAGTACATATTTAAAATATATATTATATGTGATTTTTATTTTGTATTACACTTTTTCAAAATGTACTTTGTATTTTTTATTTCAGTCGCATTTTCTGTGTAATTTATATTTGAAATGCAATTTGGGCCGGACAGCTTTTTATACACAGTTTTGGGGGCATTATCCACACGGCAAAACGAAACAGACTTTTTTAGATAAGAGCTTTGAGTCATTGTTGCTGCAGCTGAAAGCAAATACACATTTTGGGGCCAAAGTGATATGAACTGAGTTAACAACTGACTAATGATCTGAGATTCTGTTTTTGCTGCCTTTATTTTTGTGACCAAAAGTGTACTTTTTGCCGAGTCGGTTTTTGGTTTCAAATGAAGCTTGCTTTCAGCTCTCGTGCGTTCCATATCTCTGCACCAACTGTCTGAAATTCCTACAGATAATATCACACGTGATTCACAAACGTTTCCGACATTTAAATGACATCACAGAACACATCTCCTCCGGTTGCATTTAACAGTACCCCCTAGCAAGTCCCTTAGAATGCGCGTTGATTCTTTTTTGACTTCGATGCTGTATAAATTACGCTACTTACTTACTTGCAATGTACGGAGTCGAGTAAGGAAAAGAAATAGCGATGTTTTGAATGCATGCTTGACAGCAGCTCGAATTCTCTGGCTGGCTGCTCTGCTTGTTTTTATAGTGTCATATAATGTGCGCGTGCACTTGATGTCGCTAGAATATTGCGTCACAGTCGCTACATTCCGCACAGCGAAGCGATCGAAGACAACACACACTGTCTTCCGCCTGCAGCTGATTATCAGTCGCAGTTGCAGATAAGTTTAACGAGATTAACGAGTCAGCGAAACATTGTTGCCTTGACCGGTCATCGCGATATGGCTTCGTCGTCGTATTAGAGCTGCACTGGCCTGGAAGCCACGCAGCAGCTGTAGCAGCGACATTGAGGCTGGTCGTTGTCGGTCGTTCTCGCAGTCACTGTCCTGTCCGTAGGCCTACTCTATTCCATCAACTTTTGAATTGCTTTGGTTGGCTCACAATGCATTTGTCCGTTCGGGTGGGCTGGAACTCCGTAGCTCAGTAGCTGGCGCTGACACTGATGGCATGCAGTGGGAACGCTGAAAATGCAAGAAAGGCCAACTGTAGTATAGCTGGGAGTTAGTTGGATTGCTGTGGCAGAGATAAATGGTCTGCACTGTCCGAAGATTCGCGTATACAGATAAATTCGATGTGGTTGCTGACAACCCAAGGACCCACGTGCTCGCAGGAAGTCTGGGCACGAAGAGCACGTGATAGCGGTGTACTGGATGTAGGACTGGGCCTGAGGCAGGGCCTGAGCCAGAGCCAGAGGCTGGATATAGCACCGCTTCGAGGCGTGGTTCCCCTAGCCGAACGCGCGATGCGATGCTTCTTTTTAGGCAAGGGAATAGGCGACCAGGCAGCGATTCTGGGGGGGGGGTTAAACCTGTGAGCCTGGACGCTTAGTCACTTCGATCTCTATCGTTCGACTGAACAGTTGTGTGAAGTCTGCCTGGAAAATTATACTGCTTGCCGTGGACGCGTTGATTTGGTCTTATCATTTCAGTAACAGAGAGCGATAGTATACAATGACGAACATGACAGTAACGGACAAAGACAAACTCGGCCAAACCCACTATGTCGTGCAGACATCTCGTTGATGATACGTTTTTAAAATTAAACTTTATCTTATTTCGCCGCAGTTTACAGTCATTATAACGTTGACGTAAGTGTTTTGTAGAGCATGTGCTTTTATAAAAAAATGTATAATTTAATGTCGAGTCGTGAATGTACGTTACATTTTGTGACACTTTTAAACAGAGCCAAATCCTGAAATATTGTGTCACGTTTACGCAGTCAACGCACACACAGGAATGTATGTTAGCCGATTATCACCGGACGGAAAATAAACAACGTGGCTTGTGTCCTACATTGTCATGTGATGCGTTGTCATCACCTACACTTTCGTCCGCGATCGTCGACCCGTGGCAGTGTTTGTCTGTCTGTCTGTCTGTCTGTAGGTGGGCGGCAAGTTCCCGCCGTCGACGCGGACGCTGCAGAACGTGGGCAACTTGACGATCGTGCAGCTGACTAGGGACGACCAGGGTGTCTACGAGTGCCTGGCGACCAACGTCGTCACCAGCATCATCACCGCCACACTGCTCGTCGTTCAGTGTACGTTGTGCCTATTTTGACGTTATAGTGAAATGGATCCTGTAGCATAACCCTACCTTATCCCTACCACGAGCTGAGCCTGTGAACTACTTAAACCTAGAAAGAAGTCGTCGGTTCAGAGTTTACTGTAGCGCACGACCGCACTCACCCAGCACACTACATCCTCGTTCATATCGCACCAACTGATCTAAGCGGAAACGAGGCAAGACCAACGTGTCGATATCGAGATCGACGAAACTGTGGCCTGCGGCTCGAAGTCGGGAATAAGTTTGAGACCGAGACTGAAACACTCGAGATCAAGACCATGACAAAGACCAAAATTTTGGTTCCGAAACCAATCTGGATTCGAGACTTTAGCACTTCCCGCCTGAACTAGTCTCGACCCAGTTACGTCAAGCGTTAATAATGACCATGCGCACATTTCGCCGCGCGTCACACCAACCTACTCCGTACTGATTGGCTGCAGACACGGCGAACTAGGTCGCATAGTTCGCAAACTCCAGTTCGTGCGATGTGAACGTTCCCGTTGATTTGCACGTGTTCAGAAATGGAGTTTAGTAGAGTTTCTGTGCTGTGAACGAGGCATTGCATTGACTGCTATGTGCAAACCACGGAGGCTGCAGCAACCTCTCACAGTGTCAGACGGTTGACGTTTGAACGTTCGGAAGAGCATCGAAATGTGTCATATCCAACTCCAGCAATTTATGAGATTTTACGCCTTGGGAAAAGCCGGCTTAATTGGTATTAACAATTATCAGCTGTCGCAGGTCGACCCGCGCGACGCACTGCTTCACGCACATTACGCGGTGGACGCTCAGTGTGGTAAACTGTCAAGGGTCGTCCGTCGAACTGAGTTCGAACGTCGACCGTGGCAAGTATTGACGACGGTCGCCAGTTTATCACACTGAGCGTCTACCTCTGTGCTAGCTGTGACCCAGGTTATAGTTGCAATCTGCATTACCTCGATACAACTCGTTGTAGACTTGTTGTAGACGTTGCAGTTGTCCTGCTGTACATTTGCCGTGTATTTCACCTTGTCGACAACCACTGTCGTAGCGTCGGCGAGTTGTCCAACAAATCCACCACAGCAAATCGAACTAATAGAGTTTGAACACTTGTTTGATTCGTTGGATTTGTTGTACGAGTTGTTGTGGAATTGTTGCGCAACAAGCTGTACAACAGATTCAGGACAAATCGAGGTAGTGGAGTTTTGACGTGTGTCCGTTGAGGTGGCGTTGTTGCTGGTGTGCGCAGTTCGCAACTCTCCGTACAACGTGACGGTGAAGACGACGCTGACGTCGGCCAAAGTGGCGTGGTTGCCGGCACACGTCGAGGGCGCTCGCTACCATCACCTCATCTGGTAACGCGCCACCTCTCTCGTCGTCTCTAGCGTACCTCACCGTCATTTAGCTCGTAGTTCGTGTGACGTACAACCTACCAGATGTTTCCATACAATCGCACGACGAGATATTTTTACTTCGACCCATGGACTGCGGCAGAGTATTGCGACCGGCATCTCTCTGTCTGCGGGGGGTGCTTTTATTGGAACACCATGTAGACCAGACTTTACTGCGCTCTGGCGCAGCAGTCGGCGTTTGAATAGAACAAATGACCGTGGTTCGGCCCTCTTTGACGACAATACGATACGTTTTGTACTTCCGGTTTCGTGGATGACGCCACGTCATCACTTAATGGATAAGATTAATATAT
>Ga0126331_1000511_pt1 | contig 11895 bp, 5 predicted proteins | sample InaspJWI98metaG_FD_96379 | JGI IMG/M metagenome (GOLD analysis project Ga0126331, IMG submission 96379) | Marine gutless worms symbiont microbial communities from Oahu, Hawaii - Inanidrilus sp. 2 OAHU.JWI-98 metaG | ecosystem: Host-associated > Annelida > Digestive system > Unclassified | place... | reverse complement strand
GGTTGCTTTTTACAGATGCAAATAAACGTTCTCGTGAGAAACGACAAAATGTGATTTAGACTACGACGAGCGATCGTCACATACGAGAGTCGTACGACGGCACTACGTGTTCCTGTTGGAGATGTTGAACGTCAAGTTCTCGGGACTTGTTCACGAACTCTACGCGGACCACGTAATCAGCGCGGTGGAAAGAGACGACATCCTGGCCGAGAGGACGTCGTTCAGAACGAACGAAAAGTTACTCTCAGTGCTCAGTCGCAAGTCTCCTCGACAGTTTCGGCTGTTTCTCGGCGCACTCGACAGCTGCGGACAGCAGCATGTCCGCAACGTTATCGACAACCGACGACCAGGTTTGTCAACACTTTTAATGCTGCTATCCAGGAAGAATTGTATTTTTTTAAAAAGCGTGCAATGACAACATCGGCTATATCAGCTATCTGAGCTGTTACGGAGGGACTGCTCTTGTCAGCTACGTTTTTTCACCTGCAATACAGGTGTGCACAAAATCGCGTTCTGAAAGGCTTGTAATAACCGAATGACATCAGCGCGCTATCCATATTAGGCCTACACACAACCTATCCTGCGGAATGCCGTATTCATCCATTTTGCTTCATGTAAATCTGGATTCGTTGGCTGCACATAAAGAAGATCTCTCTCGGCGTTTTTCCGTGATATTATGGAACCTGCTTCCTGTCTTCACAGCCTCCTTTCTCCATCCAGATCCACCGCTATCGCCTTCAGGCTAAGATCTTCTCCAATCCTTCCTAAAGTCTATACTCGTACCAAGCGCTATTGTTCTTTTATACAGTATGTTATTAACCACTCAGTAAACCTACTTTCTTACCATGGTCTCTACTTGATTACTTGTCTTATTACTAGCTATTCTATATGATCACATGTAGGCCTATTTGGTCATTCTGCAGTTGTCTTTCATGTTTTTATGTTTTTTTCGTGTTTTTATGTTTTACTGACTGTTTGTGTGGTTGTGTTTTTTTCAGTGACATTTCATTGATCTATTCAGCTGTATTGCTGCCAGTCTGTTTAATAAACTTAGTTACTTACTCAAAGTCTTCAGAAACAGCCTACTTTGATAGACTGCAGCTAACTTCTTGTAGGTGGTTCGCAGTAACCACTTCCTAGAATACGCATCTGCCTACGACCACGAAATTTAAAGTCTTTCAGTACTGGCATAACATTTGACATCACAATCACGTACACCTTGTGATTCTTGTGTGAGCACATCATTAGCTGCGTGGTGATATGGTTAGCCTATTATTAGGGCATACCGTGGCTACCTATCATTCGCCGCGGTTGTCGGTGTCGCTGATGGGCCGAACTAGTCGTCGGCTGGATGCATATTTTTCATCATCATCGAGACGATATGGCTTGTTGCTATTCTGTTATTACGCAGGTGGAATGTTAGACGATAAAGACAATACTGCTGTGAAGTATCACCGCGAAAAATCCACTGATTCTGGTTGCACGGCTGACGTGACACCGACTTACGTTTCGCCCAACAGTAAGTGTAAATTTTCATCTCATATACAGGATTAATAACTGTTTTTGAAACTTCTGATACTATGCCATCTTCAGCTGACATTGAAATTTGACCAGTACAATATAGTCCACAATTGTTGTAGCACCGGTAAGACTAAACCTCCTGTACGTCGGGTTTTAAAACAAACTTGCCCAAATAGGCGTGCACAAATTCTCACTCAACACTACCCATGCATTCGAACACATTTAATACAACCTACTACAATATGATGTTGATGATGAAACTTGTGCGTTCTTGTGAATGTATTGTCTATCGATTTGATTTTACACTTTTTATTTTGTTTAGGGCCGAGGTAAGAACACTTTTGTGCCTTTCTGTCCTGTTCAACAGATTTGACCATGTTATAATCTGTTGCATTGCAATCTGCTTTGTGCTTGTGTTGGCAAATAAAATTAACAACAATAATACTTTAGGATGAATAAAACAACTGCATCGCCGTATCTCAGAGGTCTTGAGAATGAAGAATAGGCTACAGTTCTTGTATTCTTTGCTAATTAGCGCAGCCTTATAACATCCCCAAAATATTGCCTTCAACAGTTTCAGTTTGTGTTATTTTTGCCATGACTCTGTAGCAAATTGGTCTAAATCGCCATTTTTTCCAACCACATCTGTATTTCGTGCCCTCGATTAGGAGTGACACCATTGGAATATTATGAGATGCTTTAGCGTCAGAAACTAAACTCTGTCATGCGTGACGATCGGTTCAGTCGTTTTACACACAATACGAGTCTGTGTTTAGCTATCCACGCACGTCATAGACCTCTTAAAACATTTTAAGAGGTCTATGACGCACGCTGACAACGTGGCACTGCCCGCATTCGCCCGCCGCAGCGGATTTGATGCTGCGGGCCCATGCTAAAATAAACGGACGGACACGGTACCGTTACATAGACCCTGCTCCGCATACTATGCAGGCAGTGTCAACAAGGTTGTGACGGGCAGACGGATGCATAGACCGACGGACGGTGTAGCAACAGTACTATCGCGGTTTGTATACCTGTGGTATGTGCTAACGCATGGTTTCAAGAAAGTCAGCTATCGCCAAGGGATCGCGCGATGCGTCGTGTCAGTTGAAATCTTGCTAATTGCCACGCAACAGTGCAGAAACTACTTGTACGACAAGTCCTGAATCAAGTATCAGCTGTCGCTAATTTCCCGTTCGACAAAATCGTGCTGCAGACAGCGCTAGACGATCTGTGCGATAAACTATAGTGGTCGAGCGTCGGAACTCGGAGGTATTATCGACTTAGTTGACCGACGACGGCCCAGTTTATCACGCTGTGAGCGTCCACCTATTTCGAGTTAAGTTGATAACACGTTTCGACGATCGATATGCCGTGACGAAATTTTCTAAGTCCGGAGTTTAGGACAAAGTTCCAAAGGGAAGTGCGCTTATTTTTGGAAGTAACCGAATTTCTTTTTAACACAGAATAGGACGGATGGAAGGAAGCTCACATGTCAAAAACCAGCTCGATTCGTTCAGCCGTTTCGATAAAACACCGACTTGTGACAGACGGACACAGACACAGACGGACACATGCCCATGGCCAGTACGCGGATGCATAGCATCGCGCGGTAAAAATTGATTAAATTATCGCAATTCTGCTTGGCGTAGGTGAATTGTTATATGAAGATGACAATACGACCGTGAAGGGTCGACCCCAGGAGACAACCGATACAGCATTTGCCGTCCAACGTCAAGGTAAAGATGTTAACAGTAAATCATGTGGTTCAAGTGTTCATGCTCCTTTGCCATGATGCCCTATTGGCGTTGCCCGCATAGTATGCGGAGCAGGGTCTATGTAACGGTACATTGTCCGTCCGTCTGTCTGTCCGTCTGTTTGTCTCTCTGTCCCACCTATTGACCGCTGCATGTCGCTGCGGCGGGTTTGCTGCTGTGGTCCCGGTGGGAAGGAAATATCGATCGATTGCTGCAGGCCGGCACCCAGCAGCAACGGCGCCGCAACAGCACGGCGCACAGCAGAACGGCGGTCAGCAGCAAAGACGAGCAGTGTTACGTTTACAGCCGCCGTAGAAAGCTGAACACAGACTTTCTAGAACTGGATCAACAGTTAGCAACACTTTTAACGCTTTTATGCAAAAAGCCCAGAACTTAATAAAGACAATACATTAACACATGACATAACAGCAAAATCAAGATCCATTTCAGGCATCGCCCAGTTTTATAATTTCATTGTGCATTAGTTCTGTCAGTTTTTTTTATGTGTACTTCGTGTCTGATTTAAATAAAATGAACGAATGGATGAATGAATGAAGTAACAAATGAGTAGGATCACGCTGAGATTATGAAGAAATTCTGCAGAGCCAAAAGTACAGTGTAACCTGGTTATTCGGTGTAAGTAACTAATGCCTCGGCCTATCGGCAGCTATCGGCGTTCAAAACATAGGAAATCACTGACATCTTTAAAAATGGCACGTCATTTGCCGTACGTTTATTACTGGTTGCGAACGGCGCATTGTTTGTGCAAAAGAAATTACGGTTTAAAGTAGGGTTTGTAGGTTAGTAACTTAGGGTTATGATTAGTTGTCGCAGCGGCGTATCGGCCATTAGTTTAAAATATGTCATTGGTTTTTGTTTTGAACACCGATAGCGGCCGATAGGCCGATACGCCAATGTAATAATTAGCTGCACCCTTGTTATTCCATGTTAACAGCTCTGTCTATTTTAACAATATTCTTGTGGAAAATTCTTAGAATCATTGTATTTTTGCGTTGCTCAGATGACGAGACAACTTTTGCTGACGCTAAAACTAACTCCACATTGACTAGCATTCCTGCTAAAGGTAATTGTCAGTATCTATCGTGGATTTTTTGCTTTTATTTGTTTTAACTGTTTCAATTTGTAGGAGAGGATTGTCGCAGATGATTGCGTGAAGCTTTGTGGGAGTCGAAAATTTGGTTACGTTAATAATTCCAGGCCACACGATGGTTGATAATTCGGTAGGCCTATGTGAAATTGCTATTCTGCCGCCTTTGCAACGACTCTGCGTTGCTAACGATTTCTATTTTAACCTGCGATCCGTTGGTAGCTCTGTCTAATTTGATTACATAATTTATACTGTTATGTTGCGTTACAGGTGGAAGTTTAGGTGAACATAACAATGGCACTGTGAAGGAGCAGCCTGAAACGACAGCTACTGCAGACGTTACAGTAGACAGACCAACGACCTACATTGCTCCTAAACTTAGAGGTAAGGATTGTCATCTGTATATGATGAGTATTCGTGTTTTAACTGGTTTACGGTTTAGGCATGTCTCTCATCGCTGTATCAAAAGTACCAAGAAGCTTCGCTGCTGCGGAACGTGATGTTCGTTTTAAATTTGGTTAATTCTGTGCGACATACTACTGATAAGTCCAGCACCCCACCTCCGGACAACCCGTCCCTCTTCTACTACAGACAGCATCTCAACTACGGTGGTTGTGTCTGGAGGTAAAGGAGAATATTATCAGAACTGTTCCACGCTGTACTGTGTATGACCCTTGTGCACAACGGTATGCACGCAAATGTGAGCAGAGCTTAAATTTGCACTTAGTTGGGTTTACATTAGTTTTTGTGTGTTTTTGTAAAGGTTTACTTTGTATTTTATATGTTTTTATGTTGTCCAAGTTACTTTTGCTGGGTTTATTTTTTCAGTACCGAGCCAAGAGATTGGCTGAGAAGAGCGTCTCTGAAATGAGCTATTTTATTTCCAGTGAGACGTAAAACCTTACTCGATCAATCAAACCCCACCTCCGGGAAGACATCTCTTTTTGTCTCTGTATCCTGTTCATCGGGCAAGGCAACAGATAGTAGCAGTCCTCCGTGAGACCGTGACAACTCTTGCACCAAAAAATCAACTCGATTTGGTGTTTTCAATTTTTCCCCACGATATTTCAGCAGACTGGCTCACAACTCGAAAGATAGACCGAACTGTTCTCGCGGTCGGCTACATTTTAACTATAAATGTATGCACAATTTTCCACCTTACCTGATCTAAACCAGCTGCCAAGGCCACGTAACCAACGAATTCAGTCCCTATTGACAATGGCATTGTGTTGAATGCGTTCTATGTGTACAGTGGGACGTCTGGTTTACACGCTGTTCGAAGGCGAAGCAGTTTGGGGAGTGACTTCTCTTGCTGGTAAAATCTACCTCAAAACACACAATCATCTCGAGGTCTACGACGTCAACACGTACCGCCTACAGAGCCGATTCAATGTGATGAACGCTCTCGGGTACAGTGATATGACGTCGTGCGAACATTACCGTTGTGTGTATATTGGTGACGATATTGATGAATGTGTACATAGACTAGATGCACAGGGCGCCGCCACTCGATGGGCTGTAAATGACATACCCCTCGGTCTGTCAGTTAGCGCGGTCCATAACGTGATAGTAACATGTCCCGATGTCCGCAAAATCAAAGAGTTCAGTACACACGGTGATTTACTGCGGGAACTCACACTCCCCAATAACGTAATCAGTCCGCGGCATGCCATACAGACCCGCAGTGGTCAGTTCATTGTGTGCCATGGTTACCACGGTGAACCGATCCACCGTGTGTGCATGATGAGTGCCGATGGCCGTCACATTATCCACTCACACGGTGGACAACCATTTTCGGACACTGGTCGGTATAGTTTGCCCGTCCACTTGGCTGTTGATGATAATGAGTTTGTGTTTGTTGTTGACGTCAACAACCGTCGAGTGACGTTGTTGTCACCTACGTTGGAGTACGTAGGTCAAGTTGTGTCATTTGATCAGCTGATGGGGTGGCCCCGCAGACTGCATTTCGACAAACAGCGACGTCTCTTGTACGTCGCTGACAATCTAGAGACTGCAGGATGCGTTGCAGTGTTTAGTGTCTAAAGGTTTGTTCACAATGCATTAACTGAGCTGAACTCCCGTTCGCAAATTCCAGTGTGAATATACAGAGTGGGCCAAAAACGGGGACACAGACTCATCGCCATAATTCTGTCAAATCATAACTGATTTCAAAAAAATTTTCATTGGAGATTTCTCGTTAAATTTACAGTTAAACGTCTATTAAAAATCCCACCGCACCTTGCTTATGTTGCTACACTACCTTGTGAAACATCAATGTCAGCAAAACAGGCACTTAACAACAAATTACAAGGTAGTGTAGCTGCATATTTAAGGTCTGGTGGGGTTGTTAATAACCAAGTTAAGAATGTTTTATTGCTGAGTGTGGGAGTGAAAAAAAAATTAAAATCGGTGAATATTTGACAAAGTTACAAGCAAGAACGTGATTGTCTCGTGCACCATCTTAGTCTTTAGCAGTGTGTTGGTCAGGCGCGCATGCTGACATTAACGTTTCACAAGGTAGTGCAGCAACGTAAGCAAAGTGCGGTGAAATTTTTCATATCCATTTAACTGCAAATTTACCGAGGAATCTTCCAGTGAATTTTTTTAAATCGGTTAAGATTTGACACAATTTCCAAATGACAACTGACACTGACCAACTTTAGGCCGCATCGCCAGCACAGCGCGGCACTCTGGATGCGGCGCTTTGCAGCCTGTGCTAGAGATGTGTGACGTATAGTGTGGTCTGTGCGTCTCTGTGTCTGACACAAGGGTGGACTGTGCAAAAACGGATGAACCGATCGTTATCTTGTTTGGGGCAGACTCGTGTGGGCCAAAGAGACCACGTGTATACAGGGTGGGTCAAAAAAGCAGGTAAGCTGTCGTACTGTGATAGATATGTCAAAGGCTAGACAATAGCCCTAACGTTAAATATTCTATAATTTTGTGAACGGTCTAGGAGTTGAAACAAAGCTGGCAACACTAATTCTACTTGTGTGGTTAAATATTCTACGCCACACACTTTTATGACGTCGTGTTTACATAAGTTAGTTCCTGTTTGCTTAGCAGTAATTTCACTGACTGCTTTCAGTCATAGAGTATTTAAACATAAAACAATTGTGACGTAAAATATTTCACGTGAAAATATTTTCTCCATAGATGTTCGTATTTGTTCACACTACTCCTATCTTCTCAGTTTTATTGACATATTCGCTTAAAATCAACAGTTTACTTTTTTTGACTCAACATGTAGATGGGGTCCAGATCTCTTCACAGGACTTGGCACTTTTGACGTGAAACATGTGCCGGTCCGTTGTAACGTAACGGATGGATTGCGGCAACAATAATTTGTTCACACTTGTCAACGTATGATTGAGGTTGTTTGAGCCAGGTGTTTGAGAATTTAATTACTTGTCATATAAGTATTTTTTCTGTGTTTCTTTTTATTTTTTCTTGTTGGTTGTTTGCGTACATAAACGGTGAATATTGCTGGACTGTTCAGCTCTCGCGGCAGAATGGCGGACGAGTGCATTCGCCACCGCGAGGGGTGACAAGACGCCGCGGCGATGCTTTTTTTGTCAGATTACTTTGGACACTCGTTGGCGTGTATGATTACAGGTATTTTAATTAGCTTACGACATATATTGGTCGATACATTAATAATAATAAGCCATTAGGGTTTAGTGTAGCGGTTGTTGACGGTTACTGACGTTAGTTTTGGTGTTTTCTTTGCTATATCATCCGCAACCACACACCACACAGCCTCTTGTCTTGCATATCCATTGAGTGCCTGAGAATGTCTTATCCACTATTCTGTTCATAACAAAATATATTGCAAGGGTAAGACAGCTTCTGTTAGATGTAAAAAAAGGTTCTTGTATACGCTTTATCGAATGCTGTCGTTGGCGTGATCTTGAGTGACCATAACGATCCAAATCACACCGGGTTTTTCTTTTTTGGTCTTCGTTCATACCTGGCTGAAGATAGAGTGTTCAAATGGTGTGTACATGAAGGCCATATGAAGTAATAGCCTTAGCATGACAAACCCATTTTTCTGCATGTCGATCGTCGCAAGTGTTATCAACTTAGGTCGATCCCCGTACGTTTATTACACTGAGCATCCACCTGTGTTTGCAACACATATTTCCGTGCGTCGCACGGGTTGTCAGCGATAACTGAGCTACCTGTGCAGGTCATCTGCAGCGCACTGCAGAGAAGGTGTGTTTACATGTGCCTACATGTACAGGGTGGCTCAAAATAAAATACCCCACCGGAGAATATACAATATCTCCGCAACCAGTGGTCTGATTTTAAAAATTCTTGAAGCTGCTTAATCCTGACACTTAATTGCGGCGATTGCATATTCTCCGGTTGGGTATTTTATTTGGAGCCACCAGTGGCGTAACTAGCCATCAGCAGCCCCAGCAATGCCGGGGGCCCAGGGGCCCAAAACGGTAAGGGGGCCCAAAGTGACCCGAATTATGCATCAAGACTGTTAGCCCGTAGCGAATGTTTGCTGGGGGCCCAAAATTATAGTTACGCTATTGTGAGCCACCCTGTATATGTGAGTCTTGATAAAGATCGACAGTTTCTTGGTCTTCCGGTCAATGCCAGTGGCGCAGGCAGACGTTTTGGAAAACCGTTTTCTTGGAAATTTTTTATTAATATATGACAATTTGGTTGTTTTAAAAAATATTGCCAACGATACCTTACAGCTGTATGAGCCATGCTTATGATGTTTTAAGCGTTGATATAAATGTAATGGCTGAAAATGTTACTGTCTAATTCCAGCGCAGGGCACGTTAGCGGAGCAAAGTAGCTGCAACTGACGTATTGTAAAGTAAAGTAATAGCTAAATTCCACTACACGGGCCAGACCAGACAAAGTCCGGGAGACCCGGGTAGATTTGGCTATAACCGGGTATAGCAGTCTGCAATACGCCTCGCCGCTGCGGGAACTCACACATGCCATATGGGATCACACACTGTTACCTGCTACCCCGCAGAGGTGACATTCCTGCCTTTACCCCAGCCAAATTAGGCTGGTACTCGATTTAGCGACCCCGGAATGATGCAAGGCTGAGTTAACCTAGTGTAAGTGTAGTCCTCGCGTCCAGCGCACGTTCCATCGTATACATAGCAGACGTGGAACTGGGTCGTTGGGTCACCGGGTCAATGGGTCATTTGGATCATCTTTCATGTCCGGGTTACGGGGTCACCGGGTCATCATTTTGACCCGATGTGAGACCCGAGTTTTTCCGGTTTTCGAAAAAAAGCCCAAGATATATATTTTTGTGAAAATCCGTCCAGCCGTCATTGAAATATTGACATTTAATAGATGATCTTCAAAGTTTTACTTTCCAGAAGCGTGCAAACGCCAAACAGCGATAAAAACTGGCAAACCTCTTGCCCATTACAAACGTTTGTCTGCAACATAAGTCGACATTTTGAGTTCATTATATAACAGATCACTGGGTCAACTGGGTCTCCGGGTCGCTGGATTCCCGGGTCACTGGATCGCTGGGTCACAAAATGTTACCCAGTTCCATGTCTGATACATAGGGTGACAGGTGACAGTGACGTAATTTTGTCCATATCTATGCCAGTTGATTTTTGTCGCGGGGAATGCCGCCATCATATAGGTAAACTCTGAGAAATGTTTGTCTGTGTGATATCGCTTAAATACGCTTTGTTGGTAAATCAGTGATCATATGGACATTTGATAAACTGATTCAATTTTAATTGAACGACAAATCTTCGCCATTTAACTCAACGCAATATGTCGCGTTATACCCACAAAATGGCGATCGTGTGGTGACTATAGAATCTGTGACGTCATTTCACCCTATGTATATGTAAATTTTGAAGCCGATGACGATTGTGTTGACTGTGAATGTGTGAAACTGTGTAATAAGATTATTGGACATTTTTGTTTCGTTCAAGATTCTGCGGTTAATACTGGTCTAGAACACAGGATGAATGAGAAAGCCTCGTTTACATCTGATCCGGCGCGGCGACACAACGCAAAATAACGCACAACACAGCGGGCTAGTCAAATAAGCAAGTAAGTAAAAAGTATTTATTTGCACACAGCAGACCTCTATGCGCAGTTTTTGAAGTAGAATAGTAAACAACAGCAGTAGGTAAGAAAAAAACAAAAGCAGCATAAGTCGACGCAAGACGATATAGACGGTGCTGCTGAATGCGGCCCGCGACCTTGCGGCAGGTTAGTGGCCCGCGGTCTCAAAAACGTTGAACAGCGCAGCTCTAGATTTAGGCCTGTTACAAATAGAAAACACACGAAACACCCATTAATCTTTATCGTAGCGCCTTGGTAGTTCCCCAAAGAAGAGGCAAATCATGGACGTGAACTCAAACATAGGGTTAATTTTTAACTTGTCTTCTAGATCACGACGTTAGGTGAATTAGATAACATGGTGCATTTTCCATCCAGTTTAGGCGACTTACGCGCGTAACGTAACTGTTCAACTGTAGGGGCCTATATGATATGCACATTAACCCACCTATATTTTAGTACCATAGGCCTAACAGATGCGGGCGGGTACACGTGTTCTGAATAATGGTACATGAATAGGCTAGGTGCGACAAATAAACTTAATTAAACTGGTCTTAGTGCTCTCAAGACCCGAGAGTTTGGTCGGGATCACAAGACTGTGCAAGCCTACCTCCCACTGCAACAAATCAGGTGATCAGGTAGACCTACTGGAAAAGCTCCGCCCCCCGCATCCCGTCATAAGCTCCACCCGGCGTTACAGCGTCTAATTTATAACAGCATACAGGGTGGGCCAAAAAGTGAGGTCACAAACTCATAGCCATAATTCTGTCAAATCTTAACAGATTTTCAACCTTTTCCACTGAGAGATTCCTAGGTAAATTGCAGTAAGATGGTTATTAAAGGGCCACAAATCCTTGCATATATTGCCACACCACCTTGTGAAACATTAATGTCTGAAAAGAATCGATTAACGATAAACTACAAGGTAGTGTAGCTACATATTTAAAGTGTGGTGGGGTTGTTAATAACGATTTTACTACAAATTTACCCAGAATCTTTCAGTGAAAAAGTTTTGAAAATCGGTTAAGATTTGACAGAATTATGGCCATGAGTTTAAAGTCGCCTCACTTTTTTGACCCGCCCTGTAGATTGATTCAGTCCCAGAAACTTCGAGACTGATTTTACGACTACTTGCAGTTTGGCAATTGAACGCACCATTGAAGATTTGGTTTTGTTCAATTTGATCAATCTCACAGTTCGGTCCGGTCAGTCAGACTTCTGGGTTCGCTCACGTAGGCCGCCGGGCAGGCGCCGGTCGCCGGTTTTAGCTCGTGATATTTTTACGTTTTTGAGTCGTTTTTATCCCTTTTATCGCCTGAGTTTTTATGCAGTTATGACGTTGATCATCTCAGACATCCTATGTCGAAGTTTCAACCGGATTTATAGTCGATTTATGTGCATTTTTCATCTCGAAGCATAACGGTTTTCAAACGATGG
>Ga0126331_1000507_pt1 | contig 11923 bp, 10 predicted proteins | sample InaspJWI98metaG_FD_96379 | JGI IMG/M metagenome (GOLD analysis project Ga0126331, IMG submission 96379) | Marine gutless worms symbiont microbial communities from Oahu, Hawaii - Inanidrilus sp. 2 OAHU.JWI-98 metaG | ecosystem: Host-associated > Annelida > Digestive system > Unclassified | place... | reverse complement strand
GAACTATCCGCAGTCTTCGACTCGATGTGTCCCGCCTTGCGGTATAGGGCGGCATCAAGCGATGCTGCAGCCCGTCCCGTGTCTGCCCCGTCCCCCGGCCTGAAAGTGGCGCATTTGGAGCTATCAATCAATAGTTTCTATTTCAGGAACAAGCCCATATCAGAGAGAGACAGAAAGACAGGATAGACAGAGGTTCAAACTACTAAAACTACTAAAACCTATAGTTACTATAGAACACTAATAGGAAACCCCGTGCTGATGGAAGTTAAACCTACTGATGATCGACGATACGATACGAGATGTTATTTTAACGTGCGCTCAAAAGCTGGCATGAGTCAGCTTAATCTATTGCTTGAAACCAAAAACTCGAAGAGTAAAAAAACGGATATGCTCAGAAGTATCGGTAAATAGGTCAGCGATGCTCTACGGCCACTTACGGACGGAGCACATCGTTTCGCGGTTTTTTTTCGCCGCTCACGGGGCGATACATATTTGCTATGGCATATTCCGTCACGGAGCGGAGTATTGCGATGAGCGTGTCTGTCTGTCTGTCTGTCTGTCTGCGAGTATGATCTCCGCAGGGGCGGATCTAGAGGGGATGACTAGGGTGACTAGTCACCCCCTGGCGCAGCAGCCTATACATTTCTAATCATGCCCACGTCCTAACTCACAAACGCTCTCATTATCCCGTAAGCCCAGACCCCCTCAATGTTCGCTCGCTCGGGTTCCCAAAGTCACCCCTCTATAAAAAATCGGCAATCCTAGATCCGCCAATGCTCCGGAACCGCATTTTCGATGACTCTAAATTTCACCGACCGCGTTAGCGGGCGAGGTAATGCGATCGGTCGTGTCCGTGATCGACGGCAGTTTGTTGCGACTCTGAGCAAGTTGCCTGTGGCTGTGGCTGTGCCCTCATCCGGCGGCACTGCGATACGTTAAGGTCCGTTTACACTTTGCAGCCGGTTGTACAACCGCGGATACAACCGACCGTAAAGTGCCAATACCGTGTTATGTACTTCCGGCTACATGGATGACGTCATGTTTCCTTCAGTGGGCCCTCTGGCGGCATGCGTCGCGACCGCAGCAGTGGCAGCAACGTCGTGTGCAGGTTAACGCCTCTGCCGCGTTGTAATGGTTGTGTCCTGCCTTAGACGACGGCAGACGCCAAGACCAGGCCAGTGTTTCGTGCAAGGGGCGACGGGGCCGGAGTCTGAAATGCGCCGTAGCCTTATTGTGGCAGACAACGAATCAACAACGCATTGAACTAACCGAGTTCAAGACTATGTGACTGTCCGTCTCTGTGCGCGCAGTGGCGTATCTAGAATCTCGACAAAGGGTCGGTACGCACTATCCATGACGACCCGTTTTCACACGGATAGTGTGGATAGGTGCCAGCGAGCACGGCTGTTGACAGGCCGAGTTACGCGTACCGACCCAAAGCGAGTCCACACAAATCTTCCGAAATTATCTTAGTTCATTTTCGTCTGTCCACTGTCCACTTACATGACATTGACGAATGGCATGACATTCGGATATCAGTTTGTCAGTTTTTCGATTAGTGATTTTTTTCTAGAGCTTGTCAAGGGGCAGGCGCGAAGCCGCCTAAGTACGCCACTGTTACTGTAGGCGTCAAAGTTACGTTTATGCTGGTCAAATGACGACGTTGAAAATGATGCTTCACTCCTCGTTTGTCTCTTCCTCTCTTCAGCTATGGAGTCGTTTCTTTTTAGCGCTGGATTTTTCCGCGGCCACCTTAGTGGTCCGTGTAGAGCTATCGGTCCGGTGTGTGCGTTTGGGTTGGCCTGTCTGGCAACGACTTTTGAACTAAACAGCCTTTGGCCTGAATATCTGGTACGATGGCTCATCCGAATCTTGTCTGGTTATATTAAGTATTAAGAACAGCGTGCGTGTATGTTAAAGTGTTTGTTTAAATGTCTGTCTGCAAGCGTATCTCAAAAAACGACACGTCCGAACTTCACCAAATTGTCAGCGCATGTTGCCGTGACCCGATTCTCCCATACGGCTTTGCGATACATTGAGCATACTTTCAGTTTTGAGGATGCCGCCATGTTTGTATATAATGTACACATGCTCCAAATGACTCACCAGAGGGCAGCACCGAGGGCAAAGTCTGATGTCTACGACTGTCTTGTCCATGTTGTAAAGTCAGTCTACAGTGGCGGTTCTACGCTGGGGCGGGGGCACAGGCCCCTCCAAAGCCTGGCTAGGCCCCCAGATTTAGCCGTACTCTTGACACACTGTGGTCAATTGATTCTCAGAAAAATCAATAAATTTGATGCCAGCAGATGTCAGTTTTTAAGGCTAAAATGAACAAAATTCGATTTCCGCCCCAAACCCCTACCTGTATTTAAGGAGGCCTACTTCTAAGGGGAAGGAGGGGAAAGGGAAGGGGGAGGGAACGGGCCAGGCCCCCAATATTTCGGTGTAGAACCGCCCCGAATGTCATACGTTTATGTCAGAGTTTATCGTCACATTGATTTGGCTATCGATGCATGTTACTACATAATGTGTACGGTAGTCGAGTTCTTTGTGCTCAATGCATATGCATGGACGGTGCAACCTCAAGTGAGGGCATTCTACTGACAGCGGATTGTAGTCGTTTTTTGTTATTTTATAAAAGTAAAAGTTTTCTGTTGTTAGCCAGTACATGAACTACATTGCTGAAGTCTAGTTTTCTCATTCGTCACAGTAGCCTAGTAGAAATTCAGTAACGCAGAAATATTGTACCGGTACCTTTTGTTTGAGAGATTTTTGTGATCAATCATTTCTGTGGTTCTACGTCTCTATAGGCAACGAGAAAACACTCGCAAGAGTTCAGACCTCTGCAAATGCCGATGGTATCACCATCTACCGAACGTCGATAGTACGCGGTGATGCAGATTATGTGGCCTAAACAAAATTCATCAGTGAAAATTTCCAAAATACATTAAGACTTGGTTCAGTTAGGCCAATGTTAACAGCACACTTATTTGAGAAAAACAGCCTGCTGTAAATAACTCATACTATTTTTTGGTCGTTTTACGTTCAGGTATATGACACGGAATTGACATTTACTAGCTTTTTGAATATACAGTGATCTAAGCTGTATAGTCAACGATGCCGCCTGTAGTACACAGAGTCATGATATATCACGCAAAATCTATTGTACAACTGCATGTGAAATAACATTGAAGACTCGGTCAAAAGACCAAACGCAAGAACAACGGAAAGACGACAATCGATGATCAGTATACAATAATGCCTACAGCACGCGTCGCTAGCTCACTCACTATGTACACGTTTAGGCCTACACGCTGACTCAAAATACCTAGCCAAAATTATACATGCCATAAGCCGAGTAAAATGTGAGGTGACTTCAGTCATTTTCGGTGCAATGATCAGGACTAATTTGTGCATAAGTTCACGGAAACAATTTCCACCCCAAATAAACCACGTAGGCACACTATTAAGTTGGGTAAATTTCTGGCAGTCAACAATAACATATAAGTTATTGTTGTGTTGCCTTTGTTAGTGCTGTGAATTTTTGTCCATATAGTACACACATACGCCCGTTTAACGGCCCTTTGTCCATATAGTAAGAGTTGATAAAAAGTAAAACGCCGGCAACAAAGCAAAGCAATGATAAGACGCAATCTGACATAGCAAAAATTGACGACAACGTCAAACCAACTGAAAATGACAAAGTACGGTGATAAGATAGCAGGTGATAGGTTAATACATTAACCATTCCTAAGTGAAACAAATAATGACTATAATCGTCACCATTTGAAACAGACATTGCAAAAATAACATTGGCTAAGTATTTTTAGTTACAACATATATAACTGTCTATCCTACGCCAAAAACGAACACAAGCAAATACAACTGACATGACATGGTATATTTCCTATTCTCCAAAACTGTCAACTGCACTGAAGGAAAACTATAATCAGAATAGAAGTTTGAACTGCCAGGAAAGTACATAAAACAGACTGGAAAGTGAAGATACGTCATAAGTAAGTAAGCAAGAAAATTTATATAGCGCCAGTATTCAGTCCAAGACCGCAATCTGAGATGTTCCTTGCAATTAATCTAAAAACTACATATTTCTCAGTCCCTAGATTTCCCAAGTACCGGTATATCAATTAATGTGCTTGGGGTGTACAGGAAAAAAGCTAGGTAGGGGTTCCCCTGCTGCTGACAATTAAGAGGGGCGGCTGCATTTTTAACTACACTCGCCCAGCATTACTGCTGTTAGGATACAAGATTCAGAAATAAGGTAGGGTCCCCGGATACCCTTAAGGGCACCAGCAGCACATCGCAACAGTCTTATGGGTTTAAGATGCGGATATGAGGCATCGTTGACGTCATCACAAAGAAATAAGTAAGCAACCGTCTGTCACTTTAGCACACATAATGTTATGTCAGTCCACACTATTTCATTCCGTGAGTTTAGACTGGCTGGCAAATGTGTTTCTTCGGTGTTGTTTGGGCTGTGCAGCCCCGCAAGTTTGACGGCGGGGTTTGCTGAGCACTCAGTCGCTAAGCCACTGAGTTGTGGTTCCACGCAGCCACAACATCGAAACACACAACTACACACACAGTGTGCACAGTTCAAAAGTGAGCTTCGCAACAACGTACTGAATCAGACTTCATGCAAACGCATGCACGTTGCTAATTAATGCATCCACGCTACCAGCTGTCATGCCGTTCTGATAAATGACTCTAACCCTGACTTTACATTACTTTTGCACACTTTCGCAACCGGAAACAAACAAATGAAGTTAAATTTCAAGGATGTAAGTGATTTCCTATCTCTTAAATGCTGATAGCAGGCTGACAGGCGGATAGCTAGGCCAATTATAAACTGACAATTTCCAGCATGTCATAATATGGAATAATAATAAACCGAGAATAGGCCGATGCATAAATTAGTAACACTGCAAATGCACACAACAACAATACAACTAAACCACATCAATCGTGTACTCAATTGACAGGCTTCGAGCCAACTTAGGAACACAAACGTCTGACTAGCTAATAATAACTGTCTGTATTCACACACAGAATGATAACGGCACAAAATTTTCCACAGTTTCTAAATAGTCTACTCATAGAGCTAGGCATATTTTCATGTAACACTGGCCCTTTTCAGGGCAGTGACTGTTTTGTAAACAGGGGCCCAATGTACAAAACATATGACGATTCATCATAAGTTTATCATAAGGTCGACTTACGATAGTGACTTACGACGTGCTAAGATTTCCCTCAACTAACGAAGACTATCTCAGATGTCTTACGATTTCACAAGTACAGTGTACCTAAGCAAAGCCTTCTGTCCTTCATAAGATCTTTTGTAAATCAGATACTGTTCTAAGTCAATCATAACTATGGCATTATAGTCAGATAATCGAAAGATTGTCATAGATATTTTGCAAATCAGGCCCCAGGAATTTACGACATGTTTCTGCAAAAACAACGCTGGTAGTTTCAACAAACATGTACCATCAACAGTGCTTGGTCCACTACATCGAGTATTAAATACTACCAGAAAGCAACTGCAGCCTGTAAAACAATCACAGTTTTAACCAATCCAGAATGCAAAAACAGCCACATAACGTAACTGAAGTTTTAACGTTATAATATTAAATACATCATAATTATGCAAAACACATCAATGTGATTATCACACTGTGATGTAATACAGTTCACACAATATTACAATAACACGGAAATATAAAATTAAATGACACAGTGTGATACTGCATCAGAGGTTTGCCAATTATCATGACAAGACCAGCAAAACGCAGGAAAAATACTTGCTAGCCACTCCCCACTTTCAATCAGCATATTCAATCCAAGTTTTTTGTCCTGCATTTGATTCCAAATGATGCATTACCACGTACAGTATTTGCTTGACTGGCATTCGCTTACACAGTTACTCAGGGATGAGCCAGGTCTGAAAAAAATGGCATCTTTGGGGACAACTGATGCAGCTTTTTACAGGCCAGAAGCCTTTCCTTTAGCCCAACAGTGTCAAAGCACTGAATAAAACTCAAAGTACTCAACCTTTCGTGAGTTGTGACCCACCAATTCACTCCCGAGGGAATTATCAATTTACTACATTTATAAATACAGCATTAGTATTACTATACTATAGTTAGTGTAAGTTTACTGCATTAGCACATTACAGGCTTTGGTGAAGATGCACTATATAAATCCAAGTTCTACATTACATTACAATACTGGCTCTCTGACACCAATAACTCAATACCTAATGACTTATACATGATCATTATAATATTTTCTTCATTAACTAGCAACTTACGCACATTTAACAGAAGTCATAAGCAAACCTCCACATCATTATCACAAACTGCAGTGCATGGAATATAAAATAACAATGATATTACATACAACTTAGAACACATAACATATGCAAGCAAATGCCCACTGGAGACAGACAGCTAGCATACTGTACAAAATTAAATACGACTGTCGCAACTCAGTAATGACTGGTGGACACATACAGCAACGAAGTCGGTGAACGTTTTTCAATGACTTGAGCATTTATACATCAAATTTTCTATCACATCACTGCTACTACATTACTACTAAATAACTAATACTAACTAATCAGTTTCTAATAAACTGGGAACTACACACTACAATAAGTCACGCTGAACGACCAAGTTCGCTGAAAAGTCTTGCAGGCCATCCAGTATTGACTGCAATAACTTCTCACTCGAGCTATTTTATTCAGCACCTAATAGGTCATTCCGGAGATGATTTCCCCAGCCAATCAATCAGACTGATAGCAAAGAAACCAAATAGAACAAATTAAAATCAACCAATAAATCTGAATACAGAATACAGTAAACAGTAACGGAATTATTTATATTGCGCCCCTACTGAAGGACAGAGGTAACATTACAAAACAATCACCAGTTTGATTCCCAAAACACAAACAAGAAATTAAAGACTGGTTCGGTCACCTCGTACATTCTAAAAATGGAAATGGATAGTGCCTATTCTTATAAGCCCAGAGTGTGCTGTGTGAAAGCCATCCATTACAGATGTTATGATGAAGAACATACAGGTCACGCTACTGAAGAGAACTGGGTTATCTTCTCCCTATTAAAATGTGCTAGTTCCATCAGTGTCGGCATGGAAACAGGAAACCTCTGCTTCAACTAAACCCTACAGTTCTTAAACCTAAATTTACTGACAAAGATCTCAACACACCTTTAAGAATTCACTACAATACCTTGTAAAATACACGTATATGGCAACATTTTCACACAAAATGGCCAACTGCGTAGTTCTTTTGTGCACCAACCTAAAGTTATACTAATAATCACACACTATTTACATCAGTTCCTTTTACACCAGTTTGTTGTAGAAAATCACAAAAATTGACATTTCTCAGTTGTCACAGGTCAGACAAGTATCAACTGTCAATAATGAATCTGCGCGATGGAATTGTGCTGTGCAAGTTGACCACTGACAGTCAAAGCTTGAAGGTCACTGTGATAAAATAACAGTCAACTAGCGCATGTCAGAGGTGACGTCAACTTAGTGACCAACGACGGTTCAGTTTATCACTGGTAACGTGTTTCGACAATCAATATGCCGATTTGAACAGAGTTTAGTAAAAAGTTCCAGAGGGATGTACCCTTATTTTTGCAGACACCCAATTTTCCAGTCAAAACTGGTAAAAAAGCCTCCATGCCAAAAAACCAGGTCAATCTGTCCATTTCTTTTATAGAACACTGACTTGTGACAGACAGACAGACAGGGACATAGTTAGTACCCATGCTAACATAGTGTCGCATGGGTAAAATAAAGTATATATTTCCCAACTCTTCATGACGCACAGAAACCCTGAGCCTGACTCCATTAAAATGTAGCCAAACCAGTCACAACAAATGGAAGAAACTAAATATTTACAACAGAGTAACAGCAGAATAACAAAGTGCCTCCATGTAAAAGAAACGGCTACATAAATCACCAAAATATGCATACTCACAAAGAACTGTATAATGATATATGGATAACATGCAAAATATTGTAGAACATAGTCTGCAGTCCCGAAATCCCGGGATTGGTGGATACATGACTCGTGCAAAAAAATATACACAACAGTCATGAAAACTTGGTGGCCACCAGTCAGAGAGCTGATAAAGTTGTGACAACTCACCTCTCCTTTTTCTTATCAAACCGTTTTCAGCAAAAGATAACTACAGCTGGGTTGCTCTATCCTTAAAACCCAAGATCGACAACAGCTTATAAAACTGACGAGGAACTATATGCACATGCCCCTCTTAGCTGCATCAAATGTAACAGCTCATGCACCAAAAGTCACTGTACCAATCATTTGCTGCATAATTATCCATCACTGCAGGCAGTTATGTACCTAGGGGTAACTACCCTATTTTCTTAGTACCTAGCACCACTTAGGTTGCATTCTACTGAAGGAAATGCTGGGAATCTTAGGGATGCCCCTCCTAATGCCTATGGTAACCAAAATTTATATTTAAAAATATCTTATACACAAATTGGACACAACAGATGTCACAAAATATTAATACATTGGTCAGTACACATACCTAAAGCCCACAAAGCTAACAGGTTATTTTTAAAATGCTGCAGAATCTAATTTCACTCCACAAGATATCTAACATATGGTCATAACATAGTCACAATTAATATGCCGTCACGTGTTGGTGACACAAATAGCAAAGCTGTACACATATTAGTGCGATAGATATTCTGTGTTAAATGCCACTGATGTCCACTCACAACGTAAAACAAAGAATATATAAATACTCAAGTCACACCACGACAGCTAAAACGTGCGAGTCAACTTGACTAAAACAAGTCACGTCAAAATCACCGGCGAAAATACACAGACCCCACAAAGAATACTAAAGATGATGATGCGCACAAAGAGTAGCAAATATCAAACAAAACAACAGCAAATGGCAACAATTAGGGATTGCAATCCCAGACTAATTTTCCCAACCCCAGGAGTTGAGATTCTGTAATCCCGGGATCCCACTGAGGTTACGGCATCTGGGTTATATGCCAGGGACTCCTCAGCAAGTTGGGCAAAGAATACAGTAGCTTGACAACATGTGGAAGACTAGGCGGGCGAGCCCCTGCAAAACATGGCGACAGTGGCAGAAAACAGAAGGCAGTAGAAGTTTGTTTCTAGCATCTACACAGAGTATTTGACACATGGATAGGATCTTAATGAAAATATGGAATTTACCGCCATAATGCGGACACCATAACTTTATGTGGACACGTAGCTGCCCTAGGCCTATAACTTACAGGCCTATAATGATTTCTTTGTAGACCTACAACGAAAAATAGTGAGAAAGATGCATGTAGGCACTACATGTATCTGCCATGCATGCTGTTGTAAGTAATATTCCTCAAAGGAACAATTAGTTCGATGAATTCTGATTATTTATAATAACGTTTTTAGCCAACTGGTTAATTCTAGGGCTGTTTTTCAATCCGGAAATCCCAGGATTGGTGGACACTCAATCCTGTGATTTTGGGATCCAGACATTGCAATCCATAGCAACAGTAAACAACTCCACAGTAACTCTAACAGTCAAGACTTTCTCAAAGTTCATTGAGCTAGTGATCACGAAACTTCAACCACAGTTATTTCACATGTTTTGCTACTGCGAAGATGTCACAAATATCTGACTAAATGACAAACATAGCAATACAATACAGGCCTAGTAATGAATTAGCTACCATACAATAACTAAAATATTCAGAGACTGACCTCCTGTAAAATTAAATCTCTACTGATGTTTCAGCAGAGGTGAAGTTGCACACACAAGCACTGTGCGAGATACCAAGTGAGCAAATGACTAGCACTATCTGTAGTAAATAGTCACATACAAGTAGATTGATGCATATAAACCACAAATAAAAAAGTGCCAATAGTCACAGCCCTGGAGACAGAAGTTTGAAGGGGAATCACATAACACCCAGGAGGAACGTTTTTTGTTTACAGCTTCATGGACATTCATATTTTGGTCATGATTTAACATAATGAATGCTAATAATGAAATCCAACATATACACAATATTAAACCCAGTCATTTAAAAAAACTGTTTGCTACAAGAGTTTGTAGAATTCTGTTTTCTGCAGCTTTCCAAAAATGCATCGTAATACTTTTAACTTTTTGTTCAATGCTGGGCATTTTACTGTCTGCAAATTGGCTACTCCACAGCATGGTATGCGGCGAACAACGGCCAGTGCTAAATGGCAATGAATATGGACTGCTTCATGCAAACTTCATCACTGCTCAAACTGAATTCATTCTGCAGTCCACCATACATCTCATTTTGATTTCTCAGCTACAATTTGCATACTCTACCACAAAAGTGCAACAGGCCTATTATGACTACATGTACTTATCTACATGACCCTGCAGCATTTTTCCAACAATGTCACTATGATCCCTGAACGGATTGGATAATAATCATTATAACAGTATAACAACAATAATATTGATGATAGGGACTCACAATGAAAATTCCAGCATAACTCAAAAAATACTAGAATGAATGTGCAAAATCAACAAGATATGAAATTATGAGATCAATTTTAATGGAATAATTGGTTTTAAAGTTTCAGGTACCAGTTTTGTTGCAGCACGCATGAACAATGATCTGTATGTACACTGCATTCAGAAAAACACCCGCTTTATTTTCTTGCATAGTGTATGAAAGTTTACCACCTTGAATGAAAATCTGACACAATGCAGGCAATTCAATGTACATATTGTTAAATATTTCTTTCCACACATTATGCTTTGTCTTTGCTGACTATCAAATAACAGATAACCAGTAGAAAGTTTTCCGACAGTAAAATCACCAGTCGCTCAACTAGTAGGACTGAAATTTCAATTCTCACCAGCTAACTTTCCTAAGCACTATGCAAGAAAACAAACGGAGATGCTTTACCCGAACACGGTGCAAGTACTCAATGCTGTAGCAGCAAATGCGACGAGCTAGTTACACTTGGGATGTCCGTTGCACGTGACACAGCCATTGTTCTCCGAGACCGGCGCCGTGCACGACGGCGTTAGTCTGTTCTGCCGTCGACATCTGCGAAGCACAAACTGAGCAACGATGGTGTAAAGCTTCCCGTGTACACAGACCAGCAGCGTCTGATGAACGGACGCGTAGAGACGGTAGTAGCGACCATAGAACGGGTCGGACACTGCCGGACACAGCATGTTGTTCAGGTTGACCTGCGTCAGCTGCAACAGGCGACAGTGCATCCAACTTAATCCACTGAATCACAACGTGCAGTACAACAGCAACACTAAATTGGCTTACGATATTCCTAAGAGAAATCTTAGCACGTCGTAAATTACTATCGTAAGTCGACCGTACAATGATACATCGTAAGACGTTTTGTAAATTGGGTCCCAGGTCTGCAACCCGGACTGTGATCCACACTCTAACGTGAACTATTACTGGATTCTGAGTCGTGTCTGACTCAAAGTCCGGGCACAGATCCAAGTCCAGGAGTCCGTGTTGACGTGGCATACTGCCTAGCACAGTCCCTCTCCACGCGCTACACGGAGACGTTACATGAACACGGCGTGCGATGAGTCCATTGCTTGTGATGCATGTATAAACACTGCATTGGTTGCGATGCGTGAGCTGCATTGCTTTTGATGTGGGCTCAACTCAGAAACCCGCACCCATTAACAATCGTGTCAGTTGCATTTACAACGTGGCAGCCATCCTACGTGGCTTGGTCATGCAAGTGCAGTCAAACTGTGCTTCAGTGTGCTATAAATAAACATGCAGGTGTGCTTACATCCTTGGTCATAGGCAGTGGCAGATCCATGAATTGTTGACAGGGGGATGATCTCTAGAG
>Ga0126331_1000505_pt1 | contig 11934 bp, 9 predicted proteins | sample InaspJWI98metaG_FD_96379 | JGI IMG/M metagenome (GOLD analysis project Ga0126331, IMG submission 96379) | Marine gutless worms symbiont microbial communities from Oahu, Hawaii - Inanidrilus sp. 2 OAHU.JWI-98 metaG | ecosystem: Host-associated > Annelida > Digestive system > Unclassified | place... | reverse complement strand
CTATTTGGATCATCAAAGTAATAACAATTAAACAGTTTGATTTTCCCGTTTTTTTTGAATTTTGTAATATCAAGATTAACAAGTTTTGATGCTACAATTGATATATCTTGATTGGGGCAAATACCTGAGGGGGTGCAATATGCTTTGGAATATGATCTTATTCTATTGACTTTATTTCTAACAATGTCAATTTCTAATCCTTTCAAGAAATAGGTCTTAATCTCATACAATCCCCCGTCATCTTCTGATGTAGTTGTTTTTAATGATGTACGCTTTTTAATTAAATTTTCAACTTTTGATCTTGAATAATGAATTCTAAAATTCGCTAACCCAAAATCTTCATAATTAATACAGTTTTTTTGAGTTGTGTCTATTCCAAAGCAAATACTTCCGATCATTAGTAATATGACAATTTGACCTATTGTTTTCATTTGTTACTGTTTTTTAGTTCACCTAACTTCGCTAATCAGCCGCGCGGCTTTTTGCGACGGTTGAATTAGCATTGTTCGGCCACTAATTTATTGGTGGAATTTAGCAATCATTTCTTCATTCCAGAACTTGGAAAAGAGATCTGGATACATCGCCTTTAACTCCTTCTTGGAAGGCCAATCGTCCCCCAGGAACGGTTCTTCAGGGTACTTTACTTCCGCTTCAATCTCTTCAATATCGCCATGCCATGCATTCTCAACGACAAACATCAATGGTTCACCCGTAATTTCCTCAATGGGATCTTCAACATCAATGTAGTTCGCCATGTTGTTAGGATTCTCAAGGGTCATGTAGTAGCGGGATCGACCATTCAGGATAATCCAATGGCGAAAGTCTTCAAATACGTCATCCGAAACATAACTTTGGACAATAAAATTTGCATGAAGTACCGGCCAAACATACAGCCTATTCAAGAGGTCTCTTCGAACGTTCTCAAAGGCGATGAGTTCATCGAGACTTAAACTTGTTAGAGCATCAACAATGCTGGCACATTGTTCATCGACACCTGTTTTGTCAGGAGAACCAGCGCCCTCAATAATCTGCCAAAATTTATTTTCATCCATGGGTCTACTTCCCTTGTGTGCCGAACGCCCAGGTTGAGAGGTACGAATGAAGCGCAGCGAAATGAGCATCCTACTCAAACCTGATGTTGGGCGAACTCCCTATCAAAGTTTGGATTCCATTCTTTTAATGAACAATTTGCTTTTGCAACAGGATAATTCTTATAAGCCCATTCTATAGAAGCTCCATATTGCTCATATTGCCTATTTTCCCAAATACCTCCGCGCAGAATATTTATCGAACTGTTATCCACAAATTTTCTGATCGTTAGCAAGCTGCTTGATTTCGTTTGCACTGCAAGAATTAGGAAAGCAGTTGGCTGCTCCTCAATAGTTTTACCACCAATCGTATTTGATAACCCTAAGTGGACATTGATTATGAAACTCGGCGCTGATTCGCGCGAATAATCTTGCGATGATATATAAATACCAAGTTCATCTCTATTATCCTTGATTGCGGCATCCAGAAAAACATTTATCGCGTCTGTAGAAAAATTGCGCTTTCTGTATTTTTTGATGTCTAAATGCTTCCCAATAGCAACTGGTTCAGTTTTTAGAGGGATATCCGTAAATAATTTTGATACTTCAATGGCATAGTTTAGCACGTTCTCAAATGCCTGATTGGAATACCATGCGACACTGAAATATAATGCATCAGAATATTTCATTATTTGCCTTCGGCTCAACGGCTGAGCCCACTGGTTTTCACGGAGCGCAGCAGAGTGAAAATCCAGTGAAGCGATTTGTTCGGCAATGCTGATTATGTCTTATAATAATTTAGATTTTTTCAAATATTTCTCCACTTCCTTATAAGAATCATCAGCACCGGCATATTTTACCAGATTTCTGGCTGTTTTAAGCCAATCAATTGTTGATGGATTCGCCTCAGAAATGGCCAATTCCATATCTTTTTGTGTAATCTCCCTTTCAATACCGGATTCAATAATATCAGACAATGTATATTCTTTTGCCTGGTCTATAACCCCATCAACATCTGCACCAGAATAGTTGTTTGTCATTTTTGCAAGCGATTTAAAATTTAATGCTCCTGTAGGAATACCTATCATATTTTTTTTGAACATCTCAACTCTTGCTTCCTCATCCGGGGGAGGCACAAAAATCTGTCGTGAAAATCTACCCGGTCGCTTCATTGCAGGATCAACATCCCACGGCATATTGGTTGCCGCCAGAATTAAAATCCCGTCGTTTTGACTGTCAACCCCATCTAACTGAGACAAAAATTCATTTACAACCGTTCGACTATGCTCAGATATGGCTTTGGACCTGGAAAAAGCCAGGGCATCTAGTTCATCAAAAAACAGCACTGCCGGTTTTTGAGAGCGGGCTTTATCAAATAAAACTGACAGGTTTCGTTCACTTTCGCCGATCCACATGTTCATCACATCACTGACGCCGACAGACAGATAAAAGGCATTACACTCTGTAGCGATAGCCCTTGCTATCATGGTTTTCCCGCAGCCAGGAGGGCCGTACAGCAAAATGCCGCCTCCGGCTTTCTTTTTAAATTTCGCGAAAATACCTGGTCTTAAAAAAGGCTCAATGATATGCAGGCGCAACGTTTTTTTAAGGGCCTGCATTCCGACAATATCATCAAAACCGATTTTGTCTCGCTCTTCTTTCTGATGAAAATTGATGATATCTGCGCCGCCCTGTTTTCCCTCGATGACTTTCAGGTCAGGGCCTGTTGTCGGCTTTGCACCTGACATTAGATCTTCCAGTTCGTCGATCATTTCAAAATCTTCAAAGGATTTTGCCGTTTTATAATATTTGACGGCATCATTAAACTGCTTTAAATGAAAAGCACATAGCGCAGCACCTGAAAACACTGCTGATCCTTTTTCATCTTGCGAAATAAGCAGCCTGAATTGCTTTTTGCTTTCTTCATAGTTGCCATTCTCTAAAAGCAGTTCGGCATATTTTAATCTCAGCTTTAAATTGAACGGGTCTTCTATCAATTTTTTTTCAAGTCGTTCAATATCCATTGTTTCCCTTATATTTCAATAATCGTTTTAATACAGGAGGGACGATCCAGCTATATGCGATGTAACCTAAAAGAGCGTATATGATAACTAGTTACTGATATTCAGGCAAATATTTTGTAGCCATCCTGGCAGCAATAATGAAGAGCACCCACATCACAGCTGAGGCGTGCCATCCCCACCGCTGCATGGGATATAAGGGCAGCACGGCGGGATGAGTGACTAAACGCAGGCTTTTTACCATTTCCAAATAACCTTTGTTATTTGGATTGTTTCTTAATAATTCCTGCGCGATTCTCATGGCAGCACGGTACTTTTTATTTTCAAGAAGAATGATATAAAGCGAGTGTGCGCTAAATTCTGCATCAGGATAATTCCTAACCATTTCTGCGAACTGATCTTTTGCCTTGACTTTGTTTCCTTTGCTCAATGAGCATAAAATTGAAGTAATAAGGGCGCCGGGATGTTCCGGGTCCAGCCGAAGGGCCTCAGCAGCCAGGTTTTCTGCTTTATCCAGGTTTATGGTCTGCATCATAAGGTGAGCATAGCTGGCAAAATATTCAGGCTCTCGTGGAAAATCTCTAATTAAGTCTATTAACAGGAGTTCAGCTTGAGGAAATTCATCTTTATCTTTATGCACCTGGGCAAGCAGGTATTTTGCTTGAAAGTAATCCGGATCTTTAGAAAGAATCTGTTTTAATGTTTTTTCAGCCTCATAAAAGCGGCCTGTTTCATTGTCAATGTTGGCTGATATATATTGCAAGTCAAGGTTATCCGGGTCTTTTGCCAAAGCAGTACCCAGCATGTTTTCAGCCATTTCATAGCGATTGCGTTCTATTAGATAAAAGAGTTTCTGAACGTCATCGATATTTTTATTTCCGTTTTCTTCCATGAGATTCCGCCTCAAATTGAAATGACAAGCATGCCCAAAAGAAATTGAAAAAATCCTCCTGCTAAAATACAGGCGATGGCTGATATCCAGGGATTGGGCCGTTCCATGTCAAAAAAAGCCATAGTTTTGTAATATTGCTTATGAAGGTAATAATATGCTGCCCAAAAGATTAAACCCATTCCCCGGCTTCCATATCGGTAAAACATATTCTCACGCCGCTGTGAGGCCGTCCATTCACTGACATTAGTTCCTTCAGGAATGTCGAGAATAAAAAACAGATAAACCAAAAATGCTGAGATACCAAAAAAATAAAATACCAGATCATTTTTTAGTCTTTTTAGTCTGTTGGAATTCAATGCCGATAGCAGCGTGATAGCAAGCGGTCCGCCAAAAAAAGCGGTAAAAAAACAGGCGCGAACAGAAAATATGGGCACCCTTTGTGCTTCGTTTGACAATGTAGGCTGTAACAAATGTTCAAGATTTCGGTTCATAATGTTCAAAGACGCCTTTTATTTTTATGTCGCTTTTTGCACCAAACTTCAATTGTGCTTTTATTTCTTTCTCGTCTATATGAGCCAGAGATAAGGTCTGGCATTTCCTATGTGGTCGATCAACAATGTCATAGATAATTTCTCTGGTGGGCAATTATTTTTATTTGATGCCGAACAGTGTTGATAGATGGAAAATTTTCTATATATTGCTCTTATAGCTTGGAAAATTTTCCATCTATAGTTATATTACGGCATAAAACATGGAAAAATAGCTCGTAATTTTTCCATGTTTTACCTATATTGCTAAATTTCATGGAAAATGAGCCCAAATTCAAATCAAATCCGAAATTGAAGCATATGGATCAGGTCCGTCAGGTTCTGAGATACCATCACTATTCGGATTAACTTCTTATTTTAACAGTTCTTTTTGTTAAAATGCAATATAGACTTCTGTAGTGGTTGTCAAAATAATGTTCCGATTGACACTCCATTGCTTGCAGCGGGGTAGTTCACTATGAATTTGCAGCGTAATAATTCAGGAAGTGGGATTGTCTTGGGGAAAGGGGATTTTGAGAATCAGAATATGTCCGGGCGAACATCCTGGTCGTAATCAACGCCGGGCATTCCGAAACCGTGATGCCGTAAGAATTCTTCTCGCATACCTTTGATATCCGTCAACTCCTTGAGGTTGTTAGAATCAACCAATTGCCAGAGCTTTGCAACCTCCTTTTGGACATCTTCACGCATCTCCCAGTCGTCTATCCGAATGCGACCTTTTTCATCACTGATGGGTTGGTTTTCAGTGAAAAGAAAGTCATGATAGAGTCGATACATTTGCTGAATACAGCCTTCATGCAGCTTTTTGGTTTTCATGATTCTGTAAAGCAGCGCAATGTAAAGGGGGACGGCCGGTATGACTGCACTGGCCCGGGTGACCAGTGCTTTGTTGACACTGATAAGGGCTTTGCCGGAAATGGGGGAAAGCATTTTGTTGATTTCTTCAGTCTTTTGCTCCAAATCTTTTTTAGCCGCACCGATTGTCCCGTCCCGGTAAAGGGCTCTGGTGTGATGCGAGCCGATATATGAAAAAGCAATGGCCAGAAAGCCTTGGGCGAGAAGGTTTTCCTGCAACAGTGTTTTGATCCACAGCATCCAATCCTCGCCGCCCATCACTTTAATCGTGTGGGCGATTTCTTCAATGTTGGCCGGTTCGGCCGAAACCTCGCTGACGATGCCGGTGTTGAAATCAACCGTTTTTGCAGTGAACGTCCGGTCGATCGGTTTGATCACCGATGAGTAGATTTCGCCGGTCTGCGGATCGATCCTTCGGGGTGCGGCAATACTGTATACGAGAAAATCGATTTTACCCAGGTTGTCTCTGATGATTCGGGCAACCTCGGACTTTATTTCATCTGAAAAAGCATCACCATTGACATTCCATACTGGATGGCCGGTCTTTTCGGCTGCCTGCCTGAACGCTTCGATGTTATACCACCCGGCAGTGCCGGTTTTTTTCTCCGTCCCGGGTCTTTCATATCCGACGCCGATGGTAGCGGCATCCGAGGCGAACGCCGAAACAATTCGGGCTGCCAGGCCATACCCGTTGGATGCACCGATCACTAGAACCTTTTTCGGGCTGTTGATTCGATCTCTGGCTTGGACGTAGTCGATCTGGGCATGCACCTGGGCGGCGCATCCCAGCGGATGAGCGTTGAGGCAGATATTTTTCCGTATTCGGGGTTTGATGATCATTATGCGAGTTTGCCTAATTCGACGTTCGATGTGTATTAAAGTAGGTATTAACTTGATTACGTCAACGCCGGCAAGGTTATATACTAATGCGGCAATAAATAATTAGACAAGTTAACTTGAATCCAGCTTTTTTTCACCGCAAAGACGCTAAGAGCGCAAAGGTGTACTATTCGAACTTGAACCGGGACATGTAATCCTGCAGCAGTCTTTTGTGCCTTTCAAGCATGGGTGGACAATCCTCGGCGCCTTTCACGCCTTCCATTACCCAGGTTGCGAATACCAGACAGGTCGGTGCCCCGCAGTCCCGGCAGTTCGTTTTTGGAAGCAGCTTCAGAATTTCCGGCAGTTTTAGCCGGGGCATGCCTTCATAGCTCGGTTGAATATCATGCCGATTGGCCCAGGCGTCGTTGATCTCCCGTTTGAGCCACCCAAGAATCCTGTCCGCCTCGACTTCGTCCTTCAGGGCATTAATGGCAATTTTGCGGCCATGGAGGGTGATCAATTTGCCGTGAACTTTAAATGTCACCGACGGCGGCCCCTGCAAATATTCGAAGCCGCCCAGCACGGCATTCAGATAGGGCAGGGCAGGGGCGATATCCTGATCCAGATGGGCGATACAGTGCAGGGATTGGAAAGAGGGATTGCAATCGGGCCGGAATATTTCTTTGGTGTAGCTATTGAGGATCATCGTTTCCTTTTACCCAAAATGTGATGGATTTTAGTAAGTACGTGTTAAAAGTTCCTTGGTTGAGCCGGTTGAGCCCGTTGCGCCCGTTTAGCCGGTTAAATAAGGATTTAATCTTTTTTATATATTTCGTTTACAATCAGCTTAACCACGCAAAGCGGGACTACATATCAAATCCTTAACTAGAGGTATACAGCCCCGAAAATCGGGATTTCATGTCGATTTTTTTAACTAGTGGTATTCAACCGGCTAACGGGCAAACCGGCAAACTGCCTTAACCGGCCAAACGGGCTAAACCGGCTAAACGGGCTCAACCTTTCTAGGGCTCACACGTCACGTGGCAGATCCCGGTCGGCGATTCAACGGCGAAAGGAAAGTACTTTTGCTTGAACTTCAGGGCGACATTAACCAGGCTGATCAAAACCGGCACTTCCACCAGGGGTCCGATCACGGCTGCAAACGCCTGGCCGGAATCGATGCCGAAAACGGCCACCGCCACGGCAATGGCCAGTTCAAAATTGTTCGAGGCGGCCGTGAAGCTCAAGGTCGTGGACTGCTCGTAGGTTGCCCCGACTTTCATGGATAAGAAGAAGGAGACGAAGAACATCACAACGAAATATATACACAGGGGTATGGCGATACGGAAGACATCCAGGGGCAGCTGAACGATGTATTCTCCCTTGAGCGAGAACATCACCAGAATAGTAAAGAGCAGGGCAATCAGAGTAATCGGGCTTATTTTGGGGATGAATTTTTCTTCGTACCACTGTATGCCTTTTGTTTTCAGGCCGACGAATCGGGTAATCATCCCGCCGATGAACGGTATGCCCAGGTAGATAAAAACGCTCTCTGCGATCTGGCCCATGGAAATATCCACCGCCGCGCCTTTCAAACCGAGCCATTGCGGCACGACGGTGATAAAAATATAGGCATAGACAGAGAAGAACAGCACCTGGAATATGGAATTAAACGCCACCAGGCCGGCACAGTATTCACGGTCTCCGGTCGCCAGGTCGTTCCAGACGATCACCATGGCGATGCAGCGCGCCAGGCCGATGAGAATCAGCCCCACCATGTATTCATGGTGGCCGGACAGAAAGCTGATGGCCAGCAGAAACATCAGGATCGGGCCGATAACCCAGTTTTGAACCAGGGAAAGAACCAGAACGCGCACGTTGCGAAACACGTGCCCGAGCTGTTCGTATTTGACCTTGGCTAGCGGCGGGTACATCATCAGAATCAGGCCAATGGCGATGGGGATGTTTGTTGTGCCTACCTGGAAGGCATTGATCACGCGGCGGATGTCCGGATAAAAATAGCCGCCGGCAACACCGACAAACATACCCAGAAAAATCCACAGGGTTAAATAACGATCCAGAAAAGAAAGCTTTTTTACAGTCGACGCTTGCATCAGCGTTTCCCCCTTCCACTTATAACTATATTCTAATATGGTTATTTAAATTTTTGCCCTCGCCCGAATGCCTCGGCCGTCTTTGGCGGCCGGCAGGAAGCTCTAACGTTTGCACAGCTCTTCCCGATTCAAAAGCGGTACTTTTTCGATAAGCTCCGACACCTGAGGATCGTCATTCAGCCAGTGTCTCAGGTTGCCAAGGAGACTGGCAGCATAGGGGCTGCTCATGCCGTTGGTCAGCGAGTAGTTGACCCACAGCCCATCTTTACGGGATTCGACCAGGCCGGAGTCTTCAAGCAGTTTCAAATGTTTGGATGCATTGGGTTGTGAAATTTCCAGGGCGCCTTGAATTTCACAGACGCACATTTCTTTTTCCTGAAGCAGCTTGAGGATCTTGACCCGGTTCGGATCGGACAGCGCTTTCATGACTTTGATAAATGCTTTCATAGATTCACCCTATATATTCATTTTTTGGAATATATCAGCTGATGCGCGCCTTTGTCAAACAAATTTTTCATGGGGTCGTTCCCTGAGGCGGGTCACTCATTTTAGTTTGCTTCAAACGGAACAAAATTTTAAAAATCGTAATAATTTCAATTATTTTGCTCCTTGCAGAAGAAACCTATAGATAACTTGATGCAACTGGCTGAGGGTAGGAGATTTGGAGGGATGAATCAATTCGGAGCGGCGCAGACGCGTTCCATAGAATCGTCATACAATGTTATTTGATACCACATATACTATTTTCAACCGGTCTGGATTGAAAACAAACGCGCCTTGAGGCCGGTTAGAAACCGTTGAATGTCCTTGTGGATCATGAATCCGCAGGGAACCAACAACAGGGTGATACCCGTGGAGAACAGCACACCGAATCCCAGGCTTACCGCCATGGGAATCAAAAACTGGGCCTGAACACTTTTTTCCAGGAGCATCGGAGTCAGGCCGGCAAAAGTGGTCAAAGAGGTAAGAATAATTGCGCGAAATCTCAAACCACCCGCGCGGGTAACCGCTGTATGCGCATCGCTGCCTTCGTGGTGAATCCGGTTGGCCGCATAAACCAGCACCAGCGAATCGTTTACTACCACACCGGCCAGACCGACCATACCGAACAGGCTCAAAATGCTGATATTAAAGCCCATCAGCAAATGACCCACCATGGCGCCCACAAATCCAAACGGAATGGCCGCCATAACGATAATCGGCTGGGTGAAAGACTTAAACGGAATGGCCAGCAGCGCGTAAATGCAGAAAAGGGCAATTCCGAATCCTTTGAGAACATCCGCCCAGGACTCTTTTTGCTGTTTGCCTTCGCCTTCAATCGTGTATCTCAAGCCGTAAAATCGATTTTGCATTTGGGGCATGAATTCAGTCGCAAAGGTGGTGCGGACCTCATTGGCGTTTGTCACCGTTTCGTCGACATCGGCGGTGACTTTAACGACGCGTCGCCGCTGGGCACGCTCGATAGTGGCGTAGCCCTGTTCCATGTTTACTTCGGCCACCTGGCTGAACGGAACCTGCGAGCCATCAGGTGCGCGAATTCGCATTTCTTCGATGTAGCCGATGGATCTGCGTTCGGTTTCCGGGTAGCGGATCATTACCTTGACCTCGCTCTTGTCTCGCTGCAGGCGCAGCGCTTCGGCGCCGTAAAATGCGTGTCGAACCTGGCGTGCCAGGTCGTTGAGCGTCAAACCCAGACTGCGGGCGGCCGGCTTGAGTTTTAGCTGAAGCTCTTTTTTGCCCGGCAGGAAACTGTCGCCGATATCAAATACGCCCGGAAAACGCCTGAGTTCGGCTTTGAGCGTATCGGCCGCCGCCAGCAGCTGCTCCTGGTCGTCTGAGGACAGGTGGATTTCAATCGGATTGCCGGCGCTGTGAATTTCGCTGCGATAGGAAATCGACTGGGCATCCGGGATCGTGCCGATCCTTTTGCGCCATAGCCGGGCCAATTTGGCGGTGCTGATATTGCGCTGCTCGCTGTCCAGCAGGTTGATCCAGACCTGCCCCAGATGGCCGCCGGTTCCCCGGGTGGAGCCCCGGCCCGAGTGCCTGCCGATCAGCGAGAGGCTGTATTCGAGCAACGGCGGCTGGTTTTCAGGGCTTTTTTGATCCATTTCCGCCAGGAGCTCCCGGGCGGTGTTTTCGATGTAAGCCACCACCTCTTTAGTTCTTTCCACCGGGGTGCCGGTGGGCATGGTGATGTAGCAGCGCATGGTGTTGCCTTCCACTTTGGGAAAGAAAGTGAACTTGATCCAGCCGGCTTTCCATACGCCGAAACTGAGCACCAGGACAGCGATTCCGCATGCCACCGTTGCATATCGCCATTTGACGCAGAAGTCCACGAGCCGGGCGTAAGGATGTTGAATGACCCATTTCAGCCAGCGGGCGGAGATTTTTTCCTTGCGCCGTGCGGCTCCTTGATATTTTAACCTCTTTTCAGCGCTGCGATTCAAATGGGCCGGCAGGATCATCAATGATTCCACCAGAGAGCCGAGCAACACAAGGATGACGACGATGGGGATATTGCGCATGATTTTGCCCATCCTGCCGCCGGCCATCATCAGGGGATAGAATGCGACCACCGTGGTTAAAACCGCAAATATGACCGGCCGGCCCACCTCGAGAGCACCTGTCACGGCCGCTTTTAAAGGCGGAAAACCCTGCTCCTGTTTGCGGAAGATGTTTTCGCCGATGATAATGGCGTCATCCACAACGATTCCCAGCACCATGATAAATGCAAACAAAGAGATCATATTGATCGAGACGTCATAATAGGGCAGCACGAACAGACCAGCCATAAATGATATCGGGATACCCAGCGTAACCCAGAAGGCCAGCCGCATATCCAGGAACAACCAGAGCAGAAAGATTACGAGAATCAGACCGATGGCCATGTTGCGCAGCAGCAGTTCCATGCGGCTTTTCAATATCCGTGAACGATCTCTATAATAGGCGATATCGACCCCTTCCGGTAAACTGGGCCGCACTTCTTCGATGTATTGCTTGACCTTTGCGGCGACGTCCAGTGCATTCTGGTTCGCAACCCGGTAAACCAGAATCAGCGCCGTCGGCTTGCCCTGGAAACGCCCGCCCAGATCCACATCTTCAAACCCGTCGCTGAGGGTCGCCAGTTGGCCCAGAGTGACCTTGCTGCCGTCGGCGCGCGTGATCACGGCCACATCCCGGTAATCCTCCGCAAAGTAACGCCGGCCCTTGGTGCGAATCAGAATCTCGCCTGCTTTGGTTTTTATACGCCCGGCCGGCAGATCCAGACTGGCTTTGCGAACCGCATCCGCCACCTGGTCCAATGTCAGACCGTAGCGGCGCAAGGTGGCCTCGGAAACTTCAATCTGTATCTCCGGATTGCGCATACCATGAATTTCGGCCAGGGTGATGTCGGGCAGATTGGTGATGTCGTCCTTGACTTTCTCCACCAGGTGCTTGAGGGTCGATTCGGATGTATCGCCGAATACGGCGACGTTGATGACGCGACTGCGGCGGGTGACTTCACTGACGACCGGCTTTTCTGCTTCCTCCGGCAGGGTCGTAATGCGGTCTACAGAAGCTTTGATTTCCTCGAGCAGTTTTTTTAAATCCCAGTTTTTTACGACTTCTATGGTTATGAAGCCGCTGCCTTCCCGCGAGACGGAGTCGATT
>Ga0126331_1000504_pt1 | contig 11939 bp, 6 predicted proteins | sample InaspJWI98metaG_FD_96379 | JGI IMG/M metagenome (GOLD analysis project Ga0126331, IMG submission 96379) | Marine gutless worms symbiont microbial communities from Oahu, Hawaii - Inanidrilus sp. 2 OAHU.JWI-98 metaG | ecosystem: Host-associated > Annelida > Digestive system > Unclassified | place... | reverse complement strand
CGACTTCACCATCCGCAACGCCTGGCAGAAGTAATTAGAGGAGTTAAATTTGTCAATGGTGTCGAAGAAAAACGGATTGCCGCCTAATTTCTTCATACACAACTATTGACTATATCTCGACATCTATGCGTTCTTTGCGTGGTATTGAGGTAAGTTAGCTTGCCATAAATCCTAAAACCTTAAGTTACGTATCTGAGTCTTCACTAGTAGGCAATACCTGGGAATGCTCATATTGAAAATGGGTGGACTTATGTTCCAGATATTCTGATTTCCTCCTGGCCACGAAACTCGCAAGATCTCTTTCAATCCCGAGATCAATATCGGGCTTTTCATAGTAAGCCAATCTTTGAGAGAGCGAAGCAGTCGAAGTTTCTTCGAACCTTTTTTTGTCGGTTGCCAGCCACGAGGCGTAATTCAATCGATTCATCAGACGCGGCATATAGAATTCCTTGCGGCAGTTATCGAAAGTGCTGTCGTGGCTTAGATACTCGCCACCGATACCTACCTCTTTGATCGCATTCAGATTGATTCGCTCATCCGTTACATTCAGAGGCTGGATAATCCGTCGCAGCATCCCGCACAACTCTTCATCAGCTAAGAACTTTACATAACTCATCGCAAGATATGAACTTAAAATCCCGCAAGCGTGGAGAATGAAATTGACGCCGCTCAGGACGGTCATGGTCAGTGACACAGCCGACTCGATTCCCGCTTGGATATCCGGAAAGTGTGCATCGGTAACTCCTCCGGTGCCTCTAGCCGACAGCCCATAGTATTTTGCCATTTGAATGGTCGCATTCTGAATGATTGACAGTTCCGGCGCGCCGACAGAAAGCGAACCTGTCTTCATTTCAATGATGGAAGATGTTGTCCCGTAAACCACGGGAACACCTGGATTGACCATTTGCGCGAGTGTGATCCCACCAAGGATTTCGGCATTGTGCAAAGCTATCAACCCGGGAAGGGTGACCGGACCAGTGCCGCCGGCCAGCATTAACCCGCCTATCATAAGGGCTTGCCCGTTGCGCGCATATTCAATGATAGCACCGGCCATCTCGGCCGCATATTGAAGCGGTGAAGCTGTGCTGATAATCGCCATCATCACCGGTTCTTTTTTTATCTTCTCATTTCCCCAAACGATGCCGGCCATTTCGATGGAGTCGATGGCTGCCTGTCTGGACACCGGACTGCCTAAAAAGGGTTTGTCACAAAGAACAATATTTGAAAAAATCATATTCAAATGGACGATATCCGGTGGGATGTCCGATGGCTCAACCATCAAACACCCATTCATGTCGATATATTTCGAAGTGTGCACCAGCTTGCAGAAATTGTCGTAATCTTCCATGACTGCATCTCTGCGATCACCGTTCGGACCCACCATGAATGCAGTCCCGTAACCGGGTGCAATGACCAGATGATCGCCGCCGATTGTCACGCTTTTTTCCGGATTGCGAGCTTTGATCTGAAATTGGCTCGGCGCCGAATCTAACGCGTGCCTGACATCCTGTTCCTCAAGATAGACAATGTTACCGTCGGTCTTTACACCGCTCTGCTTAAAAATCTCAATGGCTTCGGCTTCGTGAAATGCAATTCCAATATCTGTAAGAATCTCCATGGTGGCGTCATGGAGCTTATTGAAATCTTCTTTGTTTAAAAGATGCATTCTTTCATACATTGCTGCTATCCCTTTCTTTCTGCCACCCTTCGATTATTTTGGCCTTAGCGAGTGTGCCGGATTTTGGCATGGTGAGGTCGCCCGATTATTCGGAGTTTGCAGATTAATTATAAGGCATTGATTTGTCAATGTAAAACTTAAATATCCCGTCATGTTCTCATGCGAATAAGAAGCTGTTGAAGTTGAAATATAATAAAAAACTTGATGCCACTAGCTATGTCAAAATATAAAACAATAAATCGACGTGCGTTTATCTCTCGATCTTTGCTGCAAACTCTTTATGACGCCTCGATGCAGGTCACTGCTGGCGGTGGCAGTTGAAATGGTCTGAGTAGGTTTTGAGAATATCAAATGATACTATCAAGTAAATCTTGGAGGCGTTAAATAATCCCGTTATGGCATAAGACGCTATGCCAGATTTCACTTGCGTTTTGGCGATATTTTGCTATTTCTTTTTAAAATTTTCCTTTCTAACAGGTTTAATTTTATTCAAATCCTTATTCTTATCAGATGGGCCATTCGGATTTTTCAATGATTAGCTATTGAACTCACACCTGTTTAGGTACTCGCATGAATTATAGAATTGGCGCGGACATCGGCGGAACATTTACGGATCTCATACTCATCGATGATAGTGGAAAAACTTTCCAGGTTGGAAAAGTCTTAACCACTCCTGATAAACCGGATGACGCCGTCCTGGCCGGGATAGGACAGGTGCTTGCAGAGACGGGCGTCGATCCCGGGAGCGTCTCGCATATCGTGCACGGCACCACCCTTCTCACAAATGCATTGATCGAGCGCAAGGGTGCGCGCACAGCTTTAATCACCACAGCCGGCTTTCGCGACGCAATCGAGATCGCACGCGAGCATCGTTTTGATATGTACGATTTATATATGCGCAGACCGGAGCCGCTGTCGCCCAGATATCTGCGATTTGAGCTTGATGAACGGTTGCTTGTCGACGGCACAGTGCGCAAGCCGCTAAGTGACAGCGATGTGCATGCGGTTATCACTTCATTGAAAAATGAGGATGTTGAAGCGGTCGCCGTCTCCCTGATTCATGCATATGTCAATGATGCCCATGAACAGCGTGTGGTTGAAATTTTAACCCGGGAACTACCCGATATTGCGGTGACCATTTCAAGCGAACTCGTGCCTGAGATTCGAGAATACGACCGCACATCAACAACGCTCGTCAACGTGTATGTCAAAAAGATTGCCCAGAGCTACCTTCTACGCCTCCAGCATCGTATGCGCACGGAAGCAAATATCGCCGGTACATTATTTGTGATGCAGTCAAATGGTGGTGTATGCGAGATCGACACAGCGGCCCGATATCCGGTGCGGGTCATCGAGTCTGGACCGGCAGCCGGGGCGCTCGCCGCCGCCCATTATGGTGCATTGCTGGGCCACAATGATTTACTTTCCTTTGATATGGGCGGGACCACGGCCAAAGCCTGTATCATTACAGATGGAGAACCCGCTGTCGCAGGTGAGTTTGAGGTGGATCGCCAGTACCAGTTCAAAAAAGGAAGTGGTTTGCCCGTTAAAGTGCCTGTGATTGAAATGATAGAGATCGGCACTGGTGGTGGCTCTATAGCCAGGGTTGACGACATGCGACGTTTGCAGGTCGGTCCCGATAGCGCGGGTGCACGCCCGGGGCCGGTCTCATATGGTCTTGGGGGATCTGAACCGACAGTTACCGATGCGGATCTCGTTCTGGGTTACCTGGATCCTGCGTTTTTCTTAGGCGGCAGCATGGCCCTAAATTTAACAGACGCCGGCAGAGCCATTCAACACAAAATCGGAGATCGATTAAATCTCACCCTATTAGAAGCAGCCTGGGGTATCCACCAATTAGCCAATGAAAGTATGGCTTCTGCTGCACGGGTGCATGCCATTGAACGGGGCAAGGCTGTGGGTAAGTTTCCAATCTTTGCTTTCGGCGGTGCGGGTCCTGTACATGCTTATGGTGTGGCCAGCATATTGGGCAACCCGCGGATAATCTACCCCCTGGGGGCAGGGGTTATGTCTGCCATCGGATTCATGACCGCACCTTTGAACCTGGATTTTTCGCGGACTTTTCCAGGATCTTTAGATAACCTTGATTGGCATGGGGTTAACAAAGTTCTCGGTGATATGGAAGAGGAAGGGAGAAACGCTCTTAACCGAATTATTCCTGCAGCGCAAGTAACCTTTCATCGATATGCGGACATGCGCTACCGTAAACAGGGCCATGAAATTCGGGTGCCGGTTCCGGGTGGTGTCTTGAGTGAATCCCGGCGTGAAGAACTAGAAACCAATTTCACGCAGGTGTATGTGTCCATTTATGGCCATACTGTGCCCGAAACGCCCATAGATATTATATCATGGCGGGTGGTCGCCCAGGGGCCTAAACCAAGTATGTCCCTTCCTAAAGCAAAGGCAGATGCATCACACAATGCGGAATCCGCCCGCAAGAGCATGCGGCAGGTCTACCTGCCTAAGCAACGGGATACCGTTAAGATTCCGGTATATGACCGCTATGCGCTGCTTTCAGGAACCATGCTTGATGGCCCGGCCATTATCGAAGAGCGGGAGTCGACCGTTGTTATCAACGGCCCGGGAGACATTCGAGTAGATGAAAACAGTAATCTGATTGTCGATATTCGTCGGTAGGGTTAACAATGTCTCGGAATTTCTTTTATATATCGAAATGATGCAGCTTTAAACGACACCGATTTTATGCCACCATCATTCCAATTGTGAGCGAAGCGAACCAACTTGTCTGTAAATCGTGTGAAAATTGGAGGCCTGACATATGGACCAAATAACGTTGGATATTCTGTGGAACCGCTTGATCGCTACGGTGAACGAGCAGGCGGCAGCATTGATGCGGTCTTCATTCACTTCGATTGTACGCGAAGCAGGTGATCTGTCGGCCGGTGTTTTCGATTGCCGCGGCCGCATGGTGGCGCAAGCGATTACCGGCACCCCCGGCCACATTAATTCACTGGCCACCGGTATGATCCACATCCTCGAACGCTTTCCCGCGGATTCGCTGGCACCCGGTGATGTGCTGATTACCAATGATCCATGGAAAACAGCCTCTCAACTCAATGATATCACCATCGCCACTCCGATCTTCAGGGATAATCAACTCGTTGCGTTTTTCGTCAACTGCTGTCATGCTCTGGATATTGGTGGCCGAGGGCTTTCTGCAGATTCCCGATCCGTTTACGAAGAAGGCCTTTTCATTCCGGTAATGAAACTTTTCGACGCAGGGAAACCGGTAGAGGCCATTTTTGAGTTGCTATTGACCAATGTGCGCACGCCTGAAGAAGTACGCGGCGATCTTCATTCTCAGATTGTGGCAAACGAAGTCGGTGGGAGACAACTCCTTGCTTTTTTGGAAGAGTTCGACCTGGAAGACATCGAAACGCTTTCCGATGAAATTGTCGGTCGCACCGAGAAGGGTATGCGTGATCGCATTAGTGCCGTGACCGATGGTGACTATCAGTTCAAACTCACCATTGATGGATTCGATGAGCCGATTGTTATCAACACCAGTGTCATCATAGAGGAAGATGAACTTACGGTGAATTTCGAAGGCACATCCGGCGCTGTGCCACTGGGTATCAATGTTTGCCTAAACTACACCAGGGCCTATGCCACGTATGGAATCAAGTGTGTCATAGCGCCTGATATACCCAATAACGAAGGCAGTTTTAGACCTGTAAAAGTGACGGCTCCACCAGGCAGCATCCTCAACGCCAACTTTCCTTCCGCAGTCGGTGGGCGACATCTTGTCGGTCATTTTCTGCCTTCAGCGGTGATGGGTGCGTTCGCCCGGGCTTTGCCGGACAGAATCATGGCCCCTGGTTTCGACGGTCTGTGGGATACGCAGATCTCCGGTATCGAACGTGGAACAGAGAAGCATTTCAGTTACACCTGGTTTTCTGCCGGCGGCACAGGCGCCCTCAAAGGCCAGGACGGATTGTCTGCTACAGCCTATCCCAGCGGAATCGCCGGTGTTCCGGTCGAAGTCATCGAAACACTGGCACCGTTGGTGATTCGAAGGCGTGAACTAAGAGCCGATTCAGGTGGCCCCGGGACCTTCCGCGGCGGCCTCGGTCAGACTATGGAAATCGAAGTGCTTACCGATGAACCTTATATATTCGCCGGGCTATACGAACGCATAAACTTTCCCGCACCCGGCCTGCATGGCGGGCAGATGGGACATACCGGACGGCTGCTGACCAGCAACGGTATAGACCTTAAATCAAAAATCAGCAGCCGGCTGCCCGAAGATACCGTCGTAACCCTGGAGATGCCGGGGGGTGGCGGTTTCGGATCCCCTATGCTGCGAGATCCGGTGCAGGTACTCGACGATGTGCGCAACGGCTATGTATCGCCGGAATCCGCCAGGGATGACTACGGAGTTGTCATCGATACCGAACTTTGGGAGATTGACGAGCCGGAAACAAAAGTACTGCGACGCAGGATGATGAGACAATAAAACTTGAAATTTTTTAACTTCAAACCGAATAATACTGTACCAAATGTTGATCAATGAGGCTTCGACCACTCTCGTCAAGGCTTGCGTACTGCAAAAATTATAATCACTAATGCCGCAAACGGCGCCACGAAGGCGCCCGGCGATTTCATCATCCAAAGAATTGCTCCGCTGATCGCACACCAGATTACCGGAATGATCAAAAGCTCCCAGAAAACTCTGTTAGCCGCGAGCAACAGTATTCCTAGTGTGGCGATCACGGTTGGATCGGGAGCGGTACCGAATAATTCGGCCTGCACCAATTTTTGCCCAAACATGGGACCAATCAGGGGGTGAACCACAAGCGCAAAAACAAAAACACTGAGGCCTGTCCGGTTGAGCAATTTTGTTGCAGCCTCGTACACAAGTCGGCCTCGAATGATACCGGTCCAAATCAAAAGCACGGCCTCGCCCGCAAAACCCGTCGCGAAATAGGGGGCTGCCCAATTGATAGTCGCGTAGCGCTGTAAATGATAGGCCCATGCGACCCAAATCCAGGATGCTGAGAGGATGGCCGTAATCGCTCGCCCCTGCCATGCAGGCTTGCGGAAGACCAACACTGGAATTGCGGCGCCAAGTGCCAGCGGCAGGAACTGTATCGGCCATATGTCTTTATTATAGAGTTCAAATAGTCGGTAGTATGTCTGCGGTGAAAAGAGCAGCAAGTCCGACAAGCTATACGTCCACCATTCAGACATTATAGTTGCTCAATATAGGAAATCATGCGTCGGCGCATAATCCCGTCTGGCAATCGGCCGGTTGCGGCACCCATGTTCTCAAGCACATGATCGACACGGGTGGTTGCGGGAATTGCGCAGGTGACGGCCGGATGCGATACAATGAATTTGAGGAGGAATTGCGCCCAGTTGGTGCAGTCGATTGCGGCCGCCCAATCGGGAAGCGGATAGCGCTTTGCCCAATCGATCAGCGCACTTTGCTGGAACGGCCTGTTGGCGATGACCGCGATGCCACGATCTTGTGCGAGCGGGAGGATACGTTCTTCGACCTTGCGGTTACGCATGTTGTAGCTGACTTGAATGAAATCGAGCAGCCTGTTGCGCATGATATGTTCGAACTTCCTAAGTCGACGGCTTTCCGATGTGGTTATTCCGACATAACGTATCTCTCCAGCCTCTTTCTTTTCGAAAAGCATTGGAAGATGATCTTTCCAGTCCACGATATTGTGAACCTGCATAAGGTCGAAACGCGGGACATTCCAATACCGGCGAGACGCCTCAATCTGTTCTCGTCCATCCGAGCCGAAAGGGGTCCAAACTTTATCAGCGGAGAAGACCTGCGAAGTCTTGCCCAGTTTTTTAAGACCATATCCAATAACATCTTGCGCAGAGCCGTACATTGGCGACGAATCGATCAGGCGTCCGCCAGCCTTAAAAAAATTGCGTATTACTTCTGCACAGGAATCGCGGGCAACAGGATCATTACCCACGTTAAATGTGATCCAACTGCCCAGTCCAATAACAGGTATTGCCTCGCCGCTTGAAGGGATCGGCCGGGTGATAACGGGGCTTGTCCGCGCCGACCCGATCACTGGCCAGAGCAAGCTGGTGATACCCGTCGCGGCCAATGTGCGCAGGAAGTTCCGACGTCCGTAATCTGGCAATTGCTTCATAAATTCTCTTATTTGAGCTCTTATCCGACAATGCGATCAACACGGATACCGATTTAATCCGCGGCAGGCGGACAAGGATTTAATTCCCCGCCCTTTGGGGCGAATATAATATTCCGAATGATACCCCGTAGCTTGCAGCGGGGTAGATCATCGAATATCTTCCTACATTAAATGAAAATAAGTATTTACGGTAATCCGTAAAGCTCAAGCCGCGAAATATTTTGTGATAGGTTCAAAATTCCACTTGATTTTTTTGAAAGGTGACTTTTTAAATTCAAGGAGTTCAATGGTCGCCCCAGTTAATGGTGCTGCAGTACAGGCAATCCGGGCAATCCCCGAAAGATGCCCCGAAATCTATTCCAAATGACATTCCCCTTTATTCATGGATACCCCGTGGCTTGTCGCGGGGAGGTTCATTCTTGACAACAAAACCTGCTGTGGGTTATCCAGATGGATATTGTTTGCGTTAATGGGCGCTTCAATATGTTGGGTTGTCTTGTCCCGTCGTCTTGTGGGGTCGCAGCTCTAGAGCGAAGCCCCAAGCTCGTAGAGCGAAGACGGGCCTGTCGAGGCATAGCTTCAACGAAGACGGACCTGTTACGGCGTAGCTTCAGCGAAGACGGTAGCTGAACCCGAGACGCCATTCACCATTCTTGAGCCGTCCGCTTTCAAAAAGCGCCCTCCTTATATCATTCTTACGATTTTTTGGGTAGCAGGTCTCATCTTGTGGAAATTCATCCGAAAAATCATTCGACAAAACACGCTTCAGGGCCGGCCCTCGTTGAAATGGAAGCGCGAATCAAGTTCAGAGCAATAGAAATCTTGGCAGGAGCGTGAAGCACGAAATTTTTAATTAGAAAAATTTTCGGGGCAGGAAAGGGGGAGCAAAAATGAAAAGATCCATAGAGCTCGAATTTTTTGCACTTGTTCTTGCTAGTATCTTTATTTTAGGGGGCCCGGTTTGGGCCCAGAATGCCAACTTAAAACCATTAAAAGAGACCACGCATGTCCCGGGTGAGCTTTTGGTGAAATTCCGAAAAGGAGCCTCGCAGGCTTCCATAAACGCCATACATGCTTCGATGGGATCGACGGTGATCAAGGAGCACAAGGCCATCGGCGTCCAGCACATCAAGCTCCGCGAAGGGATGACGGTTGAGGCGGCGCAGAAAGCATACAGTGCAAATCCTGATGTCGTATATGCTGAGCCGAATTACCGCTACCACACGAAGGAGTCATTTTCAGACGATAAGACAGGAGGCAGCAGAAATTTTAAGGTCCAAAGCCAAGGACCTCATATAAAAATTGAATAATTACCGGATGCAAGGTCAGAGTACCAATTCTAGTGTATCTAATTATCAAAGATTCTAATCTCATTTTTCCCGGGATATAAGAGGAAGAGCAAAATTGAATAAGCCTGTAAAACTCGTTCTTTATACTCTTGTTCTCGGAAGCCTCCTTATTCTGGGGAGTCCGGTTTGGGCTCAGGATGCAAATTTTGGTCCACTCAGGGAGACGGCTTATATGCCGGGGGAACTCCTGGTGAAATACCGAAAAGGCGCAGTGCGGGCCGCCTTGAAGTCGACACATGACCTGATGGGCACAGCCGTGATCAATGAGTTCGAGGCCATTGGCATCCAGCATATCAAGCTCCCCGAAGGGATGGCGATGGAAGCGGCCCAGAATGCCTTCAATGCCAACCCGGATGTGGTTTATGCCGAACCCAACTATATCTACCACGCCACGGACCGATTTCCGAACGATCCCGATTTTCCCGAACTCTGGGGACTACACAACACCGGCCAGACCGTGAACGGAACATCGGGAACCGCGAACATCGACATGGATGCACCCAGAGCGTGGCAATGCGTGACGAGCGGCTCGCAGGTCATCATCGGCGTCATCGATTCAGGTGTCGACTGGCATCATCCCGAACTGTCCGGCAACATCTGGATCAATGAGGCGGAACAGAACGGCACCGCGGGTGTGGACGATGACGGCAACGGGTATATCGACGATATCAGGGGGTGGGATTTTGTGGATAATGATAATGATCCCATGGACTATGCCGGTCACGGGACCCACGTTGCGGGGACCATTGCCGCCGCGGGAAACAACGGTGCTGCCGTCAGTGGCGTCATGTGGTATGCCAGGATCATGCCCATCAGATCTTTCGATGCCCTTGGCAGCGCGGCCGATGTCATCTCTGCCATTGAGTACGGTTCCGACAATGGCGCACGGATCCTGAACAACAGCTGGGGTGGCGGTGCATTTTCCCAGGCCGTGAAAGATGCCATCAGCTATGCAGAGACAAAAGGAGTGCTCTTTGTCGCGGCAGCCGGAAACGATGGAGACAACACCGATGCCACTGCCCATTACCCCTCGAGCTACGATAACCCCAACATCCTCTCCGTGGCCGCCGTTGATCAGGACGGAAACCTGGCCTCCTTTTCCAATTACGGTGCGACCACGGTCGATCTCGGCGCTCCCGGAACGAACATATACAGCACCATACCACCGAAGGAACCAGTCTTTTCGGATGATATGGAGGCCGGGGGAGGGCTTTGGGTTACGGGCGGCACGAGTCCTTGGTCTCTCACCACGGAGGCCTCCCACAGCCCAACCCACAGCTACACCGACAGCCCTGGGGGTAACTACGAGAACCACGCAGACACCTGGATCAGGACATCCTCGCACATCGATCTCACCGGTCGTGAGGGGTGCGTACTGGAATACTACATGAGGCTTGATACCGAATTCGGGTTCGACGGACTCCTAGTGGAAGCCTCCGACAACCTGTCGAACTGGGATAATCTTAGCGCTTGGACGGGATCCACCGGTGGTAATTTCTTTCCCTTCGAAGGTGACCTAACCTCTTATTCCGACAAGTCATATGTAAGGTTTCGACTCACGTCTGACTTCTCGATTACGAGAGGTGGCGCTCATATTGACGACGTGGCTGTAAGGTGTACCTCCGACGATTATACCGGGGCTTACCCCCTTTACGATTATTTGCATGGAACCTCCATGGCGACACCCCAGGTCTCCGGCGTGGCCGGACTCCTGCTGGCCCAGGACCCACTCCTCACCCCCGCCGAGCTTAAGGCTCGCATAATGGCTACCGTCAGACCACTCGCAAGCCTTGACGGCAAGACGGTGACAGGGGGCATGGTCAATGCGGGGGATGCCGTCTTCCCAGATAAGTGTATAACACCCTCCATAACCGCCCTGAGTCCGGACCGCGGCGGCTACAACGGCGGCACGCCGGTCACCATCACCGGGACCAACTTTTTTGAGTACGCCGGCGTAAACCCTGTCGTGACTATTGACGGTGCAGCGGCAACCGAAGTAACCCTCGTCTCCCAGACCCAGCTAACATGCCGCACACCGGCCTATACGGGTGCGGAACGGCCCGAAGAGGGTGTGGCGGTCGATGTCGTCCTGACGATCAACCCCACGGTTGATCCGCGATCAGCGACCTTGGTGGACGGTTTCACCTATATCCCCTTTGGCATCACACCGATCAGTGCGATTATACGCACCGGCACCACGCAGGGGTTCAGCGTGGAAGGCGGGCAGCCGCCGTACCGGTGGAGTATCGTCGGTGACGATGGAACCATGGGTGTTCTCTCATCCACCACCGGCACCACGGTGACCTTCACTGCGCCTCTAAATCCAAAGCAGGGCATCCGAATCGAGGTCAAAGAGAGCACATCGGGTATCGAAGAAACGATAAACGTCGACATCGACGTCTATGACGATGTGTCCATACCGGAAGCACCGCCGGGCTACGACGGCGAAGATTCCAACACCTGGCTTGAAGTTCAATCCGGGGGCGCCTTTGAGTTCAGCGCGAGCGGAGGCCAGGGTGATGACTATACCTGGACCGTCACAGGGCCGGTCGGCGTGGGCGGCGGGAGCGGGTCGACGTACACTTTTGCGGCGCCAGCCGAAGGGGCCTATGCCGGCGTTTACACCATTGTCGTCACCGACCCGATTACCTCATTTTCCTTCGAGATCAAGGTCAAAATAGCCATGGTCTTCACCCCCACCAGCAAGAACATCAAGGGCGGCGAGGCATTTGATCTCGTTCTGGGGGG
>Ga0126331_1000503_pt1 | contig 11953 bp, 6 predicted proteins | sample InaspJWI98metaG_FD_96379 | JGI IMG/M metagenome (GOLD analysis project Ga0126331, IMG submission 96379) | Marine gutless worms symbiont microbial communities from Oahu, Hawaii - Inanidrilus sp. 2 OAHU.JWI-98 metaG | ecosystem: Host-associated > Annelida > Digestive system > Unclassified | place... | reverse complement strand
CCCCTAAGTTCCTGCAAAAACCTTCCCCCCTATTTTTTTCATGATGCATTTGCTCCATCGTTTATATGGCGTAGACGCCCCTGCACCTACCTACGGAAGGATGACCAGGCATCCCTTATCAACTGACTCCATTATTGCTCTTCATCTTCTGGATTTTATGGTGCAGGGAAAGATAACAGAGGCAGATGCACCAAAAAACCGTCTGGACGCCACCCCAACCAGACTATCGGTGGCCCCACCTCCATCATCCCCCATTTTTATGCCAAATGGCCTTTCTGCTGCAACCCTCCAAGTTTATCCTGGCTTGGGACAGGCACCAAGTAATGCTGGCTTTCATAGCCAGTGGCTTGGCTTGCAGTAGCCTACACACACACACACTCACACGTTTAACGGCCCTTTTTCCAGGACTACCCAGGTGGGCCGGTACCAGAAAGGTTAAACCAGTCTGGATTTTACTGAAGCAAGACACAGTGAGTGGCAGTGGCATCATCTGGGCTGTATGCAGGTCTGCACCTTGCTCCAGACAGATAACCGTGCCAGCACCCCACCACTCAGTTTTTTTACAGGCCGGATGCCCTTCCTGCCGCCAACCAACAGCGTCAAAGCACTGAAGTAGCCCAGTTAACTGTAAATGTTTTGTACACATTGTGGTGACACTCTTTAGGCCTTATATGCCAGTTATCTATTATTATGTGTGTATCTACTATTGCAGGTACCGGTAATTGTTATTTTAGGTAAAAACTGCAATCACTGCAGTATTTATGTTGTGAGATTGCACAGGTGAATAAAATTTGTAGTTTTTATATTTTTATAATACTTGTGTGTATGTATGCATAGCATTATCATATTCTTAGATATTATGTTCATGAGCATATAATGTATTCATGTATATGAAAATTCTCTCGCCTGTACTGCTAAGTGCAGTCAGCAGAACCATGTTAATATCAAAAAGTTACATCTGTCATAAAGATTCATGATTATAATTAAAATTGTAATTGCATGTACTCAAAATTCATTACGTTTGCCATTTGTTCATAGTTAAGTATTATCATTTTAAATAGTTATTTTTATGATGCTGGTCAGTTAATTTGATTTTTTGTGAGTTGTAAGTAAGTAAGTAAGGGTATTTATAGTGAAAAAATCAGAAAAGTCGCAATGCATTGTCATGATATGTGACGTGTGACAGTAGCCGTGCTCTATAGTAAGTTATAATTTTGTTATGTGGTATGGTAGTCTTAGTCAAAACTGTGAGCACAAGTCACTCTGCGTCAGTTAGAATGTTGTGTTTGTCACAGAGCTTTAGTTTTATATCATATATATTGAGTTACGTAGTCAAGTCCATCCATCCAGTCCGATACATTTCCAAGTCCACCAAATGCCGGTTTCAGTCCTAGTCCCAGTACAAATCTTTAGTCCAAAAACTATGAATTTCAATCTGACTCTTGTAGTTGGACTGCCGTACTAAACAATCACTTATTGTAAAGAAATGAAATGAATGAAAAGTTGGAGATGCTTTTATGCCTCTACAGTGAGAAATAAACTTGCTGTGTAACCCGTAGTCTGTGGACCAGACCCAGATTCAAAACATTGTTGGTGTTACTTAAACATAATGATGTCTGTTAAAAAGATGCAGTAGCTCCTTGGTTTTTGTCACTGAAATTCTAAGGTGCATTTTTGACGTACGGTAATGTAGAATAAGCCATTTGCTATAAACTGCGTATGTATTTATAGTATGTATTTCAATGCTGTTAATTTGCATCCATACCTGTTGTACATCGTCAGTCACCGTGAATAGGCATATTTGTTTGTCACTGCATAAAGAACAAGTGTGTTGGATCTCGTTGCGGTTGGACCAGAATTTACGCGACCCGCGTGTCGCGCGGCAGCAGCAGCTATCCATCGATATCTGCTGCGGGTCCGTGCCGGACCTCAGCAGCAAACCCGCCGGCCACCCTAGCTGCTGTCGATCGTCGGGACAGACAGACACTCGACCGTTTTGTGATGCTTACCATATACTATGCGGCCTGTTTAATAAGCGGTTTGTAAGTCCTGCAATCACATGTGAAATCATCTTATCATATGTCGCTGCATTGAGTTAGCTCTGCAGAGCCGGGAAGAAATGTGATCTTTCAGTTCTTTTTGTCTGTTTTTCGTACGCGCTTGTCTCGATAACTACAGTGTATCATGAAAAAAGATCCCCAACATTTTTAACTGTAACTCTAACCTGCGTCGTTGGATTTTAATAATTTTTGGCGGGAATGTTTCGTAGAAAGTGGGCAATTGAAAGATGGCATAACTTCCCACCTCGCCTGATTAGTGCAAAACTGGAAACACGGAAATTACACCTTCACGTCGGTGTTATGTGTTGCTTTGCTAACAAACACACAAAATACGTCAAAAAATTATCAGCTGGACTGTCCTTCACTCGTAAAAAATCAATTGTATGCACAAAACGACCAAGACAGGTCACAAAGCACCCAGCCGTCTGATATGTGCACAGTTGACGTTCGCCATGTCTGCCATGATATCGAGTGCTGTGTCAATTATGGGAATCTTTTTCAGCTAACATGTAAAGTCAAATGACGCTATCAATGAGATATTTTATTGCATTATCTGAACAAATATCAACAGCTATCAGATACATAGCGGATGACGTTCTGACGTGTTTGTGTTTATTGGCAAAGCAACACACAATATTTAATTGAAATGATGTAATTTCCATGTTTTCCAATTTTACAAGGTAGTGCAGAAACACTAATGAGGTGAGATGGGAAAATACGATGTTTCAATTGCTTTCTTTGTATGAAACATTCAAACCAAAAACTATTAAAATCAAATGACTATACTCAAATTAGGCCTAGAAATGTCGGGGATCTTTTTATGAGACAGTGCAGATGGCGAGTACGTCGCGTTGCATTTCACCGTTAGTAGCAACTAGCAGTGCATCAGGCTTTGTGTGAAATGATGTCATTTAGCCACACACAAAAAAAACAAATTTGGTTGATATATATGTTCGTGCTGAAACACGAAGGACTTGTACTTCTTTAAAAATGACAACCGCGAACATTTGAAATGCTGAAAATGGTGTATTTTAACATTTGAGAACGCGAAGAGTAACATTTTAATTAAATTTCAAAATTTCGACTGTTTTTAACGAAAATTCAACATGATGTGTAATCAGTCATTTAATTTATCGACATACAATTCTACAATTAGAATGAATAAAAACAGCATGCGATGAACACCGTGACAGAGAGAAATTGACAGGTGCTTGTCACAGTTGTTCTTAGTCTGGATGATGTCCATGCTGTGGGCACAAGAATCTAATTAGGAGACTCTTTCTTCTGTAAATAAGTGGAATCTAGCTTCTAGCTGTTCGGTTGATTGCTTGCTTCGCTAGTGGCAGTATAAGCTTAGAACATAGAATTTCTGAAGATTATTTCAGTACCGGAATATCGGAACATGCAGCGGCCTTGGCACCGCTGTGATTGATTTTCGGCGCCCATGATGATCATTTGGCCGCATCGCCCGCATGCAGTGTGTAGATGCGGCCATTTTCTACACAGTTCGCACGTAGCGGTCTGTTTGTTGGGTAATGGGTGAACAATGCGAAAACGGATGAACCGATCGGAGAGCAGACTGGTGTGGCCATAGGACTCTTGTATTGGATGATGGTCCAGAACTCCCATGCGAAGTTGCAATTTTATTTGGGATTCATCTGGGATTAAATCGCTATGAGTGCAAAGTTGGATGCATTTTCAAAAGTGCGTAATAAATTATTTTTGGACACTTGTTCAAAAATCTAGGAAAAGGTCACGGTTAGACAGCCACATCGTGTTTCAGCGATCGGCGGAGGCGAAAATGTTGGGGAGCTTTTTTTGAAACAGTAGGCCTACATCTATAGATTCGCAGGCGACGTGCAGGCTGCAGACCGAATTACTGCTTGCCAGCTCACTTTTGCCGTGAAGTCGACTTGAACTCGAATATATACAATTTTAGAATTATAAAAAGAATCTCGCTTAGTAACTTAGAAAATTAGACCTATACTGAGGTGGTTGTTTAAGCTTCAGACGGTGACCGCTGGCTAGTACAGAGTGGCCCAAAAAGTTGTACATTTCAACACACCATATCTTTGGAACCGTTGAAGATAAAATAAAACGGATTTCACCAAAATGTTCCTAGAGTTTCTGTGAATAATGATTTGGTTGCATTTTTTTATGTAGTTGTCAAATATTCTTTGCAAATTAGCTCAGTGTTATTATACCGAAAAATGGCAACTTTCGATGGTTTTAATTGAAGTTGTTTATTGCTATAACTCTGCAAAATATATGAAGCGAATTTCGTCATTCATTTTCTGTTATTATTGCAAATGATTTGAGGATTTAATCTGTTAAAGCGTTTCTCACCTCAACTGTATTGTCACCTCACCTTGTTAAGTTAGTCACATTTGATATTATTCCCGTATTACTAATTTTCTGAGGTAAGGTAACAACACAGTTAATGCTTGGTGAAAAAAATGATAGGTTTTTGTGCAAATCATTCCTGATCACAGAAGTGAAAAAGTAACTAAAATTGGTGCATGGCTAACAAAGTTATCCCCAAAACAGTTTAGCCTTAGCATTTATGGAATGTCAGTCATTTCAAATGTATGTAACTTAACAAGGTAATGTGACAACATAGTTAATTTGTGGTGAAAATGTTTCAGTGTGTTTATGCGTAGATTGTTTGTGATAACAACAGTTAAGGAATGACTAAGATTGCGTAATGTTAACATAGCTGTTGCAAAAAAATCATCAGCTGAACTATTGGTAACAATAAAACTGAAGCTAATTTACTAAGAATATTTATCAGGTACATAAAAATTACAGCCTAATCGTTATTCGGAGAAACTCTAGGAACATTCTGGTGAAATGCACTTCATTTGTGTTATCTTGGAACGGTTCCAAAGATATGGTGTGTTGAAAAAACGTACAACTTTTTTGGGACACCCTGTAGATGGTTACTATAATATTACAGGTGTATGATCGGCAATAACTGACAACACCGTGCTATCGCCCATTTCTCTGCGACCTCATCAGTAGGCATATCGGGCAGTGAACAGTGGTGAGTAGGACGCTAAGCCCCACATAACTGCCAGCCATATGGTGCACGGATGGCTGCCCAGCAACTTGACGTCGAAACTAAAGGAGGGTTTGCAGCACATGAACTGAACCAAACTGAATTGACCTGCAACAAGTCGACCGAGTTGCACAACGCGTTTAGTGGTCGCGCTCGTCGCCGAAACTAGGTGTTGGTGCTCAACGAGTGCTGGACATTGAGCACGTGTATTCCAATGAGACTATGTTTACACTGGAAGTTCGCGAATGGGAGTTCAGTTCAGTTCAGTTCACGTGCTGCGAACAAGCCTTAACCTGCTGTTCCACGCACGTGTCGCCTAGTCGAGTCACTACCGTGGACTCTGCGTCGTCCGGCCGCTGACCTGTTTCCTGTAGGATTATAGGTCGGCGGCAGCGGCGGCAGTGGTCGTTTCCGGTCCGAGAAGCATCGACCTCGGCGTTAATTGAAACACGGAGGCGTCAGAGATCAAACCAACCTAGGCCGTCGTACACTGACCGGGCGGCAGCGATCGTCTGACAAACAGGTATTAGCCGAACCACGACGTGACCGATGAGTCAACTAGACTGCAGACAGCAGCATATACGACCGCGCGTTACACCGTCACGTGGCAAAAACGTACAGTAGGCTATATAGGCCTATAGTATATAGCCTTCGAAGGCTGTCTACTGCTAGGTTATTACTCCGCCTCCCGTGATGGAGCGGGATATTATGATCAGTTCGTTTGTGGTGTCTGTCTGTCTGGCTGGCTCTGGCGAGCATATCTCCGGAACCGCTCATCCGAACTTCGCCAAATTTTCTGTGGATGTTACCTGTTGCCGAATCTTAGGCGACATTTGTTTGGCGACATTGCAGCATATTATGTTCTTCCGGTTTTGTGGATGACATCATCCCACAATGACCGCTATTGTCCAGGCGACGCAAACAGGGTGCAAGCTCAAAGTCACTCACCAGGGGCAGCACCGGAAGTCGAGTGTCTACGATTGCCTCGTCAACAGAGCTAACGTACAGACACTAACCAGCAATTGTAGCGTGTTGACAGCGAGCCACGAGAACTTCAGTTATACAAGTGAACATAGTAAGTAAGTAAGTAACAAGTGTATAGCAGTTCGCAAGGTTGCCACACCGCTACGGGAACTCACATGCCACATGGGATCACACAGTGTTACCTGCCACCCAGCAGAAGTGACATTCCCGCCCTTACCCCAGCCGAAGCTGGTACTCGATTAAGCGACCCCCGAGGGATGCAAGGCTAAGTTGACCTAGTTGGCTTGTTACATACCGAGATAGTATACCCGCCCGAAGACGGTCACCCATCCAAGTACTAACTGGGCCCGACGTGCGTTAACTTTGTTCATGCAACGAACGCCGCTAACCAGTACGCCACGCCGCCAACCAACATATTAGTGTTGGTAATTCCACGGCTGAAGTTTACTGTGTCCCCACTGAATCGAAAGCTTTCGCATAATCACAGTACGGCAGACCTAAATAACATCCATGTTACTGTAGTCACTGAAGGCATTTGAGAAGGATCCACTGATTTTGTTAAGGTCTTCACGTCCCATTCAGCACAAAAATAAGTCATTTCGGAGACGTTCTTCCCAGCCAATCTCTTGTCGTGGTACTGAAGAAGTTGTGTAATAGTGGAACTCTATTCGTGTCAAAAAAGCATGTTAATGTGAGTAGACTTTGTTGATCAATTCACCCATAGGGCTGAGAAATAGAGAGTCCTGTCTCTCGCTTGGTCGTATTATTAGCAAGTCGCGTGATTTCCGCGTGTCGTTTTATAATTGAAATGGACTTGCCAAGGAATCGACGTCCATGTACGCGTAAACACCAACAGGCTGGCGTGACGCATTACTGTCTAATGAATCTCCACGTGCCATATGCTCTCCTGTTTTATGACAGTCTTTTGTGACTGCAATTACTGTTGTTTCCTTTATGATACGATACGATACGATACGAGATGCACTCAAAAGCTGATATAATGTCAGCATAATCTACCACACGGAACCAAAAACAAAAAAATGGAAAACAGAAAAAACTATAAAGTAAAAAAAAACGGATATGCTATCGGTAAACAATAAACAGTCTGGGGAATCCGTGGAGTCAGTCCTGAAGAAGAAAAGAAAGGCTGCGGTGGGAAAAAATTGCAGATTAGGAAGGTTTCAAGCCTGGAATGAAAAGGTGATGATGAGAGTGGTGAGTCGATGGAACCGATGGAGGAAGTGCCACTCAAAGAACTGGGTGTCGAGTGGGTTTGTCAGAATTGGAGAGATTAGTGCGTGGTTGACGAAGGGAAGCCGGGAGTTGAGTCCATGGACGAGGAGAAGCATACTGGAAGGAACGATCTGTTATTCTTAGAGACGATGATGTAGATGGACGAGCGATTGTGACCAGTGAAGAGCGATTGCTGCAAGGAGGCTGAACTGTGATGAGGTTATGCAGATATGAAGGTTGGGTGGTTGTGAGAACTGTGTAGGTAAGTGACAGGAGCTTGTATTCAATGCGCTCGGTTATCTTTTAACCAATGCAGAAACCGAGGGATGGGAGTAATGTGACTGGATTTGGGAGCTTTGACAACAGCACATGCAAGAGAGTTCAGGATCTGTTGGAGCCGGGTGATCTGAGACTTGGGCAGGTTGTGATAAAGAGAGTTGCAGTGTCAAGCTTGGAGTGAACAATGGAAGTGGCGATTTCGTCTTGATTTCTCAGATTTATCGGAGTATGCTTTCACCAACCTTCGAAGACACTGCGAAGCTCACGAAACAATATCCAAATAATACATCATACGTCTGCGAGTATCAGCTGTCGCAACTGGACCCGCGCAACATGCGACGCGTTGCCTCTCGCACATCGCGCTATACACAGAGATAGATGCTCAGTGTGATAAAGTGCATGGCCAAGAACTCTGGACTTACAAAAATGTGGAGTTCTTCGCGACACATCCCAGCTGAGACCCTTTATCAGACTTTATAAAATCTCATTTGGCTGTGTAGCATACTCATTCGCAGTGCGCTTATCTTCAACTTTGAAGTTACACTACACGTGGAAAAAGAAATTGCTCTTCGGTCGAACGTCGACCGCCGCAAACATTGTCAACTTAATAATCGACCGACGACTGTCCTGTTTATCATGCTCCTGTGGTTATTTTTTCTCGTTAATTTAATGTTAAGTTTGCGACTCGCGGGCCAACGCTGACGGCCGACATCGTCCACACTGTTAGCCGACATTTTCGATCATCAAAAACGACAGCTGAAGTGAGGGGCTGACATGACGGACGGTAAATAATGAGAGTCAATGTGAGTGTCGGACAACCGTATTGGCCGGTGCATGGGAAGTTGCAGGCTTTACGGTTCGGGCAGTGGACTAATGCCGTCCGCGCATCTAGCATGAAATAAAATAAAGTAAAATAAATGGTTCTTGCAACATTTATTTTATTCGGTGCACACTACGCGCCGTGAACACGAGTGTTGTTTTAAACACGACCCGTCAGTACGGGCCGTGTTCGCGGATAGTGTGTAGTGTACGTACCGTCGAGCGCCCGTGAAATTCCGTGAATACAGCCGTTTTGTCAATCAACCGATCAACCACGCGAGACGGGGTCTGCCACCGATACCAATGTCATAATTGTCTTCTACTTACCGAACATGGCGTCCAACATAGATGTAAAACGTTGGAGAAATAACAAAAAACGACAAAACGTGGAAAGTTTTTAAACATTCCAAAACGTGACAAAAACGTCAATTTTCTGTCAATGCAAATTAACGTAACTTCCTACATGCTGTTTGTGCTTCCTACAGTATATTATAACTTTATCATGCTGCATTGCCCATCTATTTTAAACAGCGTAGCAAACGATGCCAAATATAATTAAAATACTATTTGGAGTTATATTTGTAGCGATGTTTTTGTAATAAAAACGTTCAAAAACAAAAATGTTGAAAACGACACAAAAATGAACGAAACTTGAAACGTTTACTACATATGTGGTGCCCGACACTACCGGCGTTTATGGACCGTGGACACACGGGGAGTGTGCAGCGTTCCTAAGCTGGCTATTGGATACCGGTCAGCTCTTTAGTGTGGGCTACCGGAGTTTTGTAGCGGTACGCTATGTGCATTTAGCGTCGTGCGGTATCGCATGTTGGCTAATGATGAACGGCTGTGGGATGCGCGTCCGTGGCAGTGACGTAGTGCGGATACGGCGACTGAATGGAGCGTCCACAGGAAGTGTCGCCGCTGCGGCCGCTGCCGTGCGATCACTTAGAGAACACGAGTCGAGTCGGGTAGGCTGCGCAGCGGCCGGCCATGAATGCCGCTCGGAACCACCACTGTGTCACCTGAAACTACGTCTCTAGCTGCGTGTAGCTGAGTGGCGATACAAACTCGTCGAATAAAGCGGCGTCTTGGCTAGTTTTACTTCGTCGTTCGGTCAGAGTGTCTCCAAGCCCGCGATAAGGTAACTCGTTATTGTTTGACGCTGAATGCTCAGTACTCTAAGCATTCATTTCATTGTATTCAATAGCAGACAGACACGAAGTCCATGACAAATATATGAACAGCTGAAAACAAGAAAGAAAGCTAAAACAGTCAACTACACCACCTCGTCACAAAAGTTGTGAGTATCTACATAAATCGGACTTCAAAAAACTGCAAATAACGTTATTGTCAATCTTGCCAAACGAGAAAAATCAACTTACGAATATGAGCATCAAATGTAAGGTATTTTTTGACCCACCTGTTTGTCTGTTAATACAATACATATAAGCTTCACTGAAAAGTATGCGTGCATGTTTTACAAATTTGGAAACTTGATAGACTATTGACCAGGAAAAACGATGGTTAAATGTTGGTAGTGATACGGAACGAATGTTTGACATCAGTTTGTTGAAAGTGCCACCCCAGTGCGATTGCTGAGCGACCGTAAACGCCTGCGGCTCTACTTGTATTGTCAACACAATATTAACCGACTTTACACTCACGCACCTCCTGCTTGCCGCTTGCATCACCGGGCTGATTACATTGTGGCGTGCCTGCCTCTAACTAGTAACAATATTGTGACGACAGGATTTTGTTTAGGCAAGCATGCTGGACGTGTTTTGCGATGTATGCATCGTCCTATCGGCCGCTACCGGCGTCCAAAACCTATAGGAAATCACTGACATCCTTAAATGTGGCACGTCATTTGCTTTTGCCGTTCGCCCGCTGTGGCAAAAGAAATAAGGGTTAGGATTAGGGTTAAGGTCAGTGTTGGCGTTAGGTTTAGTTGTCGTATCGGCCACTAGTTTAAGGAACGTCATTGATTTCCTAGGTTTTAGACGCCGACAACGGACGATACGCCGATGCGTTAATTAGCTACACCTCGTGATTTGTAGTTCTTGAACAGCCATAATGATGCATTGTATCTGGCGAGACTTTACTCTGGTGAATGTGTCATTTTAGCTACGTAACTGCGGAAACGTCGCTATCAGAAAATGCTTTGAGACTGCAGCTCGGCCTATCCTGGCGTAACAACATCGCCGAAGTAGCGTTTGCGCTACGTGCGGTTATATCATGTCGCCAGTTAATGGCAGTGCGTGTTACCTGATCACTTGTCACGTCCACGGATCTCTCAGTTGCTTGCTTGAACTGTTGCTCGATAAGTGTACACTTAAACAGTTTTATTTAAAGTCAGATAGTGCAGTTGGAAATCGATCTAAAGAAAACGTCATGACGCCAACGAATGTATTCTAATGGATGTCTTTTTTTAAACACACAAAGTCTGTGTTGAGCTACCCACGTCACTGTAAACATGACACTGCTCGCATTTGCTGCTGTGGATATGGATCGAAAGTCGGCCGCGCTGTGCAGACGCGCCGTGCAGCAATCGATCGCAATTGTCTGCCGGCGGGACTCACAGCAGCAAACCCGTCGCACGCTGATGTAGCGGGCAAATGGGACAGACAGACGGACGGACACCGTACCGTAACATAGACCCTGTCGCATACTTCAATAAACCTGCAGTAGGCCTACCGTATAGCAAAGGCTGGTACGAGAGAGTTGGTTTAAGTACTGATTAAGATTGGCCCTAAAATTGAACATCTTGCACAAAAAGTCTACGTAGAATCGGCAAGGCCCACTATCATTCACTTCAATATACTAGTCGTCGTCATCAGCCTACGACTTAAGCCTATGTCTGGTTTCTGGTGCCAGTTGTCTGCAGAAACCGATCGGTTTCAGGCCTGTGTAACTAGGCCTATACTCTTTTGGGTGGCATCGCTGCCTCCGTTATATCTGACTGCTTAAATTGTTACATTTAAACAGTTCTATTTAATAACAATTTTCTATTCAAGTGTTTTACTGTACATTAACTTTCCGACTTTCCACGTAATGAATTTTTTGTTTTTTTTTCTAGCTCTGGTTTTAGCCAACTGTGGCAACGGTTCTGATTATTCTAGAGTTTTGTGCCTGTGTGAGGGTATTGAGGCTAAACGCCTAATTGGTCGAGTTAAGTTTTATTGTCAGGGTTACCACACAGAACAGCTAATTTCTGTTAGATGGCCACAGAAAGACATCTTGCCGGCTTTTTAACGTAGGAAAATTTTATGCTGTCCTTAGGCCTAGGCCCCAGTTAGTCATCCCAGCAGTTGTTAAGTTCATTACAGGGGTGTAGCCCTAAAAAGAAGTGGGGGACGCCTGATTTTTAAACAATTTAGGCCTACATACACTTACACTCATACACATCAGAAAAATTGCCACAGCGGATCTTTGGTCTTGTCCTGCGATACAGCTACTCGTGTTTGAGTGTTTGTAGCAGATCGATATTAATTCTGCTGTACTGAAATTATCTTACACT
>Ga0126331_1000502_pt1 | contig 11975 bp, 7 predicted proteins | sample InaspJWI98metaG_FD_96379 | JGI IMG/M metagenome (GOLD analysis project Ga0126331, IMG submission 96379) | Marine gutless worms symbiont microbial communities from Oahu, Hawaii - Inanidrilus sp. 2 OAHU.JWI-98 metaG | ecosystem: Host-associated > Annelida > Digestive system > Unclassified | place... | reverse complement strand
ATTGTATAGTCTTAGCCAAAAAATAAGCTGACGTCATTGTTTGCGGCGTTTAATACTTTAGACGTTTTTAACTTGTTGGAAATTGTCTAATTGATACTGATATGGCACAGAATGAACCACAGCATAAAGAGACACCGCTAGGCCCTTCACCAAACTCACCATCATTACTATTTGAATATCAGTGTAGAAGCGGCAAATTTATCAGATTGGCGAATCGAATCGAAAAAATCGATTCTGTAGCGAGAATCGAATTGAATGGAAACTTTTTTGCCGGTATTGGAATGCTCTACTTTTTATTGAACGACAAGAAAAGCATGATGGACAGGAAAACATTTAACATGTAATAAATCTAATAAATTACATTTTTAAGATTGCCTTAAGGAGCTATAATCATGAGCACCTGTGGCACACAGACATTGCAAATGCTGTCTAGTTTTTAGCGTAAGCTTTTTAGCAAATTTTTGCCAAACTTGGTCAAAATTTTTCTGGGCATGCTACCTCAGTTAGGCCTATGTTTGATACTCCAAAACTTCAAGGTTTGCTTCAAAAGTAAACTTATTTTGTTATATGCGTTAAATTTTCGGAATGGGGGAACATGCTTTCCAAATTTGATACATAGACTGTCCACTGATATTCCATAATGGTCATGATAAAGTTGTGTGTTTTTTTGATATCGTCGTTTTCATTTGTTTTACACGTGTTATCTCTGATTCACAGCAGCATTTCGTCATTGCGTCATTGTACAGATTGTATTCACTCCACTCGACCTACGTGCCTTGACGCAACACTTTCTTCCGACATTCCTCAGCTCAAAGTAGTAACAAATGGACCATCGTCAGCACTGATGACAGCTTCGTGCTATCGGCTCAAAAGTCAAATGATGTGCGCCAACAAATTCCACAGTTCATATATTTTAGATATTTATTTTAACAGTAATTTATAAATGATATAGTTTTGTTTGCTTCTGTCCAGCCAGAAATTGGACAGTCGTTAACTGTCGGTGGGATTGCTTAAAAATCAGTTCGTTTTTGTTAAGTATTCCGCAATGATTTGTGCCATTTTTTCCATCCGGTGGAAAGAAACAAATCAGCTGAGCACGGATGAAGAGTTTCAGTATTTTATGTGTGTTGTTTTGTCATTCTAGGTACTTTGGTCGTGTGTGTCGTCAGATGACTGATTTGTTGTTTTTACAAGTGCAATTAATGTTTGTGTCAGTGCACGTTAAGGACTGTTGCTGCATGTAGCGTTTTAGGTGATGGGTTAACAGGTTTCGTTTATTTTTTGACAACTAGCTAACTATCAGTAGCGGTAGATTATTATTGACGTTGAGATCTCGGATAACATGCATTCGTGTTCTGCCTTCAAAGTAATAGTTAATAATTGTATATTATTGTCAGAATATGTCGATCATATTTTGCTAGTATTTATGTAAATATCGTCACGTCTGTGGTGTCGGTGTTTGGCTAGTTTTGTTGGTATGATGATTACTGCCATGCCATGCAGCACACTTGCCTTGACCAACTGTTTTATTGACACTAACGGGCTCATTGTTTTGTCGTAGTTTACTGTGCAAATACAATGTCTGTATTGTGTTGTTTGGTAGTACTTGATGGCCAGAATTTGTATAAAGAACGTATATTAATTCTTTGTTTAAATTTGTGCTGAATGTGTATATAACATTAAGCTAACGTTGGTGTTTAGCATCTAGTTATGCTAACTGGAAGTCACTCGGCCTGAGACCATAGTCGACAGTATTCGACTTATCGGTACACTTTTGTTTATTTTTATTGCATTCTTTGCATCAGACAGACCATTTTTCTGAAAACTTTTAAATATACTCCAGTGTCCCCGTTTTCATAAACAATCATTATACTGTTTTGTATGCATACTCTGTTACTGTTGTTAATGATTAGCATGTGAGCAATTTATCTTTATTTCTGCCATTAAGCAGCATTGTAGGATGAATGGCGAACGTTTGCAGACGTTGTTGCACCGGTTACATTTCGAAATTAGTTTTTATTGTTGTGTTATAAGGACATCGCCAGTGCCGTGAAAGTGTTTTCTTTCTCGTTTACGTGGCTGAATGGAATGCTGAAATTGTACATTGTTGCTGAGATTCAATAAACATAATTAAGTTATGTTTAAAGGGTCGAACGTGGTGGATATTAGCGTTTTTAATAGTGTAAACTGATCTGCACACTTCTGTTTTTCACACTAACAGCTACCGTCTTATGACGTCCATGTATCAGCTTTGACATAATAAAGGTAAATCTAGCCCATATTCGAATTACCGAGCGTAGGGTTCCAGAGCTGATCCCGGTTCTTGGAAGCCAGTCTGCAGATGGTGTGTCATAAACCCGGCAGTAGGCGGCAGTAGGCTGCCATTACTTTCCGCCAGGCCAGCGGTTACCCCCGCAACCCTTAAGAGGGCTTCTACCAATTTTGCTGCTTGGTGAACAGAGGCACAATGGGTGTGAACAGTTTACCTAAGACTGTTACCCAACAACGTCGCGACTGCGATTTTAACCCGGAGCCTTCTGCGCCTGAGTCCAGCACGCTAACCACTCGGCTACCGAGCCACCCTTTGACATAATGGTGCATAATAATGAAGAAAAATAGTTAACTGGCCTCAGATACTTACGTGTACATGATGGGTGATAATTATGAGAAGCCTTTGCAATCACTATTTATCAACAGTGTTAGCGGGGACTGAGAAAGATTCTGCGGGTTTCGTGGGCATCAAAGAACAAATGAGTGGGTTCTTAACAAAGCTGGAGAAAAGAGGTTACTGTTAGACACCGTCAAAGCAAGGAAGCTAGCTGTATGGTCACACCATGAGGAAACCAGGGAATTGCCTGGAGAAAGAGATAATGCAAGGAACAATGCCAGATGCACGCAGGCGAGGAAGACCACGCACGGCATGGATGGACAACATAAAGACGTGGACAGGACTCACCGTGTAAGAGTCAATCAGAATGACAGTGTACAGATAAATACGTCCATGGTCCATGGTGTGGCCAACCCTCGGATCGAGGACGGCTAAAGAACAGAGTGGGGAAGATAATGCGATCGGTCATGTCTGTCAATCCGTTTAATGAATGACTTCTGCATGTCAGTGTACATTTTTCAAGTGTGGTGAACAAATTCGTAACCACTTAAAAGTCATTTTTTCCAGCTTACGCGTACTAAAAATTATGTAAATCTGTTCATGCTTGACAGAGTTTAGAAATGGGGTGATTTTGTTTATAAGTGAGAACAGTTTACGTTAAATTTATCGCTACGTAATCCTTTGCTCAAAGCAACACTGTAACAAGAACGCAGACAGATGTAGACCATGACCATGTGGTGTTGACAACTCTGTAACAAGTTGCTATCACAGAGGCTACATCGCGAATAAGGTTGAAAATATCGACTGCAGGCAAGTCTGAACATGCACAAATATGACCCTCAAATGCCCCTACCCATGGGGGCATCTGAGCCCCGCAACTAATCCACAACCACAAATGGCATCTCAATCGGTTCAGCCGTTTTAGCTTGTGACCAACAGACACACTGACAGACCACGCCACAATGGTAACAACAGGCCGCATCTTGTGCTACGGATAGCGATGCAGCCTAATAATCAATATCGCAAAGTTTGTTGGCGCTATTTATTGGTCATAGCAACGCAATCACGCCTCCAGTGACAAGAAGACAAGGCAACACGGCGCTTAGCAAACACAACTGACTGAACCAGCAATTTCGACAAACACAGAACTGGCAAAATACAGTGTCGTGTCTTGCAACTCTTGACACAGCAACGCTGCAACTTAGCAGAACCACTGATGCAAATACACAAGAAACTAGACAGGCCCAACTCGAGGTTGCACCAACCTCTTTAGCATAATTGGTAGCCGCGAATTTTCCGCTGGCCGTTACTATTATTATATTTCTCAATTATTAAGGTCTGCTTTTAGCCATGGTGCCTTAACTGCTATTCCCAACGTCACATTCACTTTTCAATTCACGGCATCCATAGCTGATAAAGGAAACATTTTTATGCTGTGATCGTGAACTTTTTTCTATATTACTTGGACCTCTTGGGTCCAGGTAAACCACCAATCAAAAACCTAGACCAACAGTCATTTCACATACACTCATCAATTGGGTGTGGTACCTCAAGCACTATGGTGGTCGGTAAAAAAGAAAAAACAACTAGATGCATTGCAAAGCCCAACGTTAGCCCACCTGGCTACACCATTAGCCGCCTGCACCCAGCGACACCCATGCACTAACAAAAATTGGCTGCCACGGCAACGTCCCTTGAGGGATCGAAAAACTAATTTCAGTTTGATCATGAACAGCCATAGTTCTTATTCTTAAAATATGGCAAAGATTGGTGCTGTAGATTTTGAGATAATTGGGTCTCACAGGAATCATTAAGAATAAATTTAAAAATCAGAAGCGAAAGCAGCCATGCCCGCTTTCAGCAGCCGGGTGGGCTAAATAAGCCAATATTTCATTACGTCCAGCAATAAGCAGATATCCTGTACTACCAACTTTAGCTGGACAACATGTACACACAGCAGCTTTAAATTTCACTAAGGTTACATAAGCCTTACAAATCCACCTGTCACTTTTCAGTACCAATATGACTTGTGGTGCTACGGCATAAGACGGACGGGCAGATACAGCTGGTACACCCATTAGAGGCTTTGACATCCTCACTGTCCCAATCACAATCCATCCATCAAGTGTATCAACTTCATCCATATAACAGCACTATTGTCTAACACAGTTTAATGATGTCGGTAAATAAAAAATTCTACAGCTATTGACCAAAGAACTACACATGTAATCCAAACTGCAGTACATAGGGGTAAGCATGGATCATTTTGTATCACATATGAAGATCAGGAAGCCAATTTCACAATACCATAGTGTGAAACTAGACCATCGTGATTTCTGGTAACTCCACATGTGCTGACAACGCTCACGCGATATTACAGGCAGCCACCATGAATGCAGCACAAAGACAGATATGCAGGACACAACTTGTGGTTTGGCAAGAGAAAGTCTACATAGCATGGGTTTGATTACAGACTGCCAACATGTAACTTAAAATAAAATAAACTAAAATCGACATATAAAACCAGTTTCAAAATTAAAGATCGTAAAAGCAGGTGAAATTGACAGTGATAAAATATTACAATAAAGCATGAAAAGCACACCAATCTACACTGTGTCTGGAAAAAAGGTGCCACTACATTTTTGCACACAACTTCACCAAATGTTAATTGATTTTCAAAATTATTTCACTTTCAAACTCACTGGTAAATTTGCAATAGTCATATTCAAATATTCCACCAGAACTAACGCCATGCTCAAGGTAAACAGCCACGCAAAACTGAAACACTCAAAAATGTTGAAAGAAATTCTTATCCTGTGATAAAGCATTATTTAATTCACTGACAGTAAGATGTTCACAGTGGTCATAGTACAAATTCCACGACCAATCATACACAACTGCTGCAACAAAGATACCACAGCTAAATTTCGCACATGATCAACAGTCGGTAAATCGCTGATAGTGTCAGTCTGTCAGTCACTCAGTCAAAATTGCTCTACAGTCGTTTGACATCTGATGGCAATAAAGTCAAATTAATCTGTCAATTAACATATTACATAACATAACATACTAAGAGTTTCTGTCTGTCATACACAAGTTATTTGGCGCATTTCGCATCTTTAAGTATGAAAGTGCAAGATAAATGGGGCACATAAGACAATCAAACATTTTGCCTGTAACTTCTGCAACTGTTCACCGATTTCAAAAATTGTTTCACCAGCAAACAGAATGAGTAAATTTGTATTAAAATGGTTGCTGAATAAGCCATAATATCTTAAATGCACATCTTCATTATCTGGTAATTCATCAAAATACATTTTTTGGATTGCTGCTAATTTCTGACTAATATCCGTGCCTTCAGTGCTCTGACGATGTTGGTTGGGCATCTGGCCTGTAAAAAAATGAGTGGTGGGGTGCTGGTATGGTTATCTGTCTGCAGCAAGGTGCAGACTTGCATATGGCTCAGCTGATGCCACTGCCACTCACTGTCTCTTGCTTCAGTAAAATCCAGATTGGTTTTACCTTTCTGGTAGCGGCTCACCTAGGCAGTCCTGGAAAAAGGGCCATTAAACGTGTGTGTATGTATTCTGACATTAATATTTCACAAGGTAGTGTAGTGACACACTTAAGGAGTGGTGGGATATTTAAATATGACTATGTTGCAAATTTACTGGGTCTGACAGTAAAGAATTGTTGAAAATCGGTTAATACCTGGCACAGTTACGTGCAGAAGTATAGTGGCATCTTTTTCTGGACATGGTGTACAACACATACTACTATGGAAATCTGCTATTATGGATATTAGTGTACTTTCAACTATAGTATATTTCACTGCAGACAGCATGTGTCAATGAAGCAATGGCTCTAAAGTAGGTGGTATATGCCAAATATCCAAACTGGGGTACGAACAGCTTTGACAAATAACAAAGTTTATGCAATTGTTCCAATTTTAAAAGATAAGTTTTAGCTATGCTAGCAAATTAATTATGACGAAACACTGCATCACAAGCATCAGCAACAAGTTACATATGGCAACAGCCAAGTTCCTGCACAATGCTTGCAAGGTTCGGTGGACAAAGAACAATCAGCTAAACGATGTGCCACACCGCAGCACAGTCGACACATATGACCATAAAATAAACAGAACCACCATTCTATGTTAATACATGAACTCCAACAGTGTTTGTCTGCATAATGCAAGTTAAAGACAGTTGCCAAAATAAAACACCGCAACAGTCCGCACCTAAACACATACACAATGCATACTGCAAACAATTCAATACTAAATAAAGCAATCACACAAAATATTGCCGACTAAAACATCTGCTGTAAAGAAACCAAGTTACATATTCACAAAAATTTCAACCCACAAAATAGGAATTTTCTGCAGCTTCAAAACATCTATTTACAATTTTCAATTACTCTAGGAGTACAAAGTTTAAACAACAAAGAAGACAATAATAATTTTACAAATAAAAAGGTCACACTGAGCCATGCACACTGACTGCTCATTTTATCCAATAATCGGTTCTGAGTTAAATTTAAAATAAAATTAAACAAAATGCAGTCACAGACACTGAGCCTCAAAGTCAACTGATAAGCAATTAAAACAAAACACGGACAAATATAATAAACGATACTGACAAGCAGAACAGTTTCCTGAATGCAACAGTCAAACAAGCATTGCACTTGCACATGCACGACATGGTCCACAATACATGACTTCGTCACGGCGCGGCACATAACAACGACCCGATGACTCCCTACAGCCAAGGTTCTCCTGGTCGGTGAAGTGGATCACTGAGAGGTTCGCCAGACTGTAGTGTGAAAGACGAAAGAGTTACGATGACATAATGGGTACCAACGCAACGGCACAGCTGCATTGGCATCCGCTGTCCAGTATGCTGGCACTGAAATGCTGACAGAATTAACTTGTCACTCCCACAGCCAATGCAGGCTTCAACAACAGTCTTCATTTTTGGTAATGGGGCTGTAAACATTGTGATATCAAAGCATTCCGATTCCAATTTCATAAAAAGTAACTTGTCCGAGCCGAAACTTTCCCCAAACGAGGGCAAAACGCTAATAAAAGTGTAATCCGGACTTTATCTGGTCACATTACGTTTCATTAACCCCCTAAGCTCTGAATCCACAGGGCATGTGTGCCATCAGTCAGTATCTACAGTGCATCAGCACAGAGCACATCGGCAACAGTCCCACATCAATCCCATCCATTGTCCTTTATCATATGTGCAACTTCGATTATATATTTGCCCTCCTTGTACTTCTGGCTGGACTCGAACGCATGTTCCTGAAACACACATACACAAGCACTGCTAAACTGGTCAACAACTTGCACGCACATTACTAGGCCACATCGCTATGCAAACCATAAGATGTGTCCTACTGTTACCGATGTCTTGTGACCTGTGTGTGTGTGTGTGTGTGTCTGTCTGTGTGTGTCTGCTAAAAAACAGCTAAACTGATCGAGGTGCCGTTTGCACTTTGGATTCTGATGAGCCACAGATACCACACCATGTATTAGGTTGGGTGGGCTAAATCCCCATATGGGAAGGGGCACTTTTTGGGGGACATACGTGGGCTCCCCGGTTTGATGGGGTGATAAACTCGATATAAGGAACACTAAATGTATCTGCAAGCCGGCAGCAATGCGCGTGCTTGCCGGCGGTCAATAAACTCAACGCTAGTCGCTAGGTGGTAGCAGCGATGTGGCCTCTGGCTAACAGTACTGTAGCAACTTGCTGCTAGTACTAGCAGGCATTTGTTCTCTCTGAATGCATTAATAGTGGGCCAGTGCAGGATCATATCACAACATTCACAATGTGGCATGTTTTACTGTACTGCCTGTATAGTAACTAATCTTAGTAACATATGATCTGACTATGAGAAATGAGCTTAAAGGAACATTTAAGGTCCAGGTAATTGACAGTCAAAGAAGTGGGTTTAAAAAAGGTATTTGTAGTGTTGGAAAAACCAAACACACATATCAATATGCTCCTGTTGTATATGTAAAGTGTGTGCAAGCCAAAATGCCTTCGCGAGCATGCATGTACGCACACACACAGATGAAGGACAGGCCCAAGCATAACGCCTTAGGATGGGTGGTGAATGCGTAAAAAGGCCCTGACGAATTATACAACTGGCATAAAGTGGCAGCTGAGCTTTTCCACCAGCACAAAATATAAGATTATTCTGACTGCAAGTGGCCACAAAGGTGGTATGGTCAAACCACAGATGCTAAAAACGCTGGAGAAAAAATTTCTTTAACGATAAACACGTTTTAAAAAGTAGGATAACAAAAACGTTTAAAACATAATAAAATGTTCATCATGATCATGCGTCAATGACAGCAACGCGGTCTACTGCTGGATTAGGCCTGTAGAGATTGTCAGTAAGTCAATGTAAACTCTCGCGAAGTCTCAAAGTCAATTACTGGCCTAAATGACATTTCAAACGACGAAAGATATCGTTAAAATAATATTCTGAATGACAAAACAACAATATGTTAAACAGTAAAAAGTGACAACAATAAAAACGTTAAAACTTTTTGTATCTATGGGTCAGCCAACTCTTACGTATTTCCAGCCGAGCGTCGTTTTGCAGCACTCGCAGTAGATGTCGGCGACAGCATGCAGCCCGGTCAGCAGCACTCGCTCTTCTGCCTGACCGCAGCCCACGTTTACGCTGCCAACCAACCAACAACAAACCACCGTGAACCTCTTGACGAGGCGGCTACATTACTTGAGGACAGTAAGGTCAGTAAGAACGGCAAACGTCATAGGGTTTCAGTGATGGGCAACTGTTAACTAAAAGCTACTAATGGTTTAGCTAATTATTTTTAGCCAGATCACAAGTTTAACTAAATTTAAATAGTTTAATTTAAGCCATAATTCAACTAAATTTATAATAGTCAGCAACCAACTAAAAGTTTAACTAAAAATAATTAGTTAAATGTACATATTTCACTGTTATCTTCTTACATACAGCACTAATTTATTACCATGAATTATCAAGTTTCACTCCAGAAATGAAAGAAACATAATTTTACTTATTGTCACGTGGAATGTACAACAAATAACTTTAGTTTCACATGGTGTCGGTTTCTTGATACTGTACACACTTCTGAAGATTTTGTCTGTACATTAGGCCCCAACATTCTAAGTCAAGGTAAAAAAAGTTAGAATTAGTTGGACAAGAGTGATGAGGTGTTGGTGTGGTTATCTGTCTGGAGCGAGGTGCAGATTATTTGCATATTATGCCACCTGATGCTACTGCCATCCCAAAACCCCATCATAACTTGCCTCATTTAAATCAAGCCTGGTTTTACCTTTCTGGTACAGGCTTACCCAAGTTGTCCTGGAAAAGACGCTGTTAAGCGGGTGTAGTAGTAGTACTTGGACAAGAGTTTAATTAAATAGTTTTAGTTTAGTTAACTATATCTGTAAAATAGTTACTAAAAGTTTAATTAAAATGTGGTTTTAGTTTTAACTAAAATATTTTAGTTAGTTGCCCATCACTGTAGGGTTATTGGTTATTGGTTAGGGACAAGTGAAAGAGGTAACGACTGATGCTAAGGTTAACGGTTAATAAAAGAAAGCTTCCGGTACACCAAACGACGTTGAATAGGCGCTTATTCAGTACAGTTTTAATCAGACACGGGCGTGGGCTAATTCAACCCACGGGCTGGATTGAGTCGGGAATAGTGGACCCCTCGACCCCAGGATACAACACGAGCAAGGAAATTAGAGCAAGAATGTAAACAGGAAAAGCCGGGCTGCTACCAGCTGCGACTGTCAGGCGGTGATGACGTCAACCAGTCATTAGTACAAACCGGCAGCGCGTCGTCACGATGATGTCACATCATGACGTCACTCACACCACCACCAGCAGCAGCAGCACCCTCGCTCACACTGGAGCCCCATCACGTGGAAGTGTCCTTGCCTGGCCTAATGTCATCGCTGATAATCAGCCAATCAGCTGTCGCATGCCGTGGCTCACGTCACCAGCGCACTGTCCGCCTTCAGGCAATGTTTCCAGGCCGCATCGCATGCATACATCGACGTGCTGAGCACGATATAGCGTGCAAAAACGGATGTTCTGATAGCGAAGTGGTTTGGGGGAAGATTCTTGTGAGTCTAAGGTACCTTGTACTGTTCTGCTTTGTCGATTACACCTTTCTAGGCCGTATCGTCGCTTGCACTGATAGATGCGGCCAATTGCTACAAACCGCGGCGCGTGATCGGTTCAGCCGTTTTGGCACAGCCCAACACACAGACCACGCTACTTGACGAGGTTACAAATATCGCCAAGTAGTGTCGTCTGTGTGTTAGGCACACGAAGTATTGTGCAAAACGGGTGAACCGATCGTGAACCGATTTGGGTGGGGGAGATTCGTGCGGTCCCAAGGTACCACGTAGTGTTTTGATTTTTCGGAGTACACGATCGTAGTGCACGTTGTAATATGAAGATGACGAGCTTCTGGGAGGCGCGTACTCTCTACACTCTCTACCGGGGGTTTGGCCTGCACCTCAGCAGGAACAGTCGTCCCTAGACCCATGACGAATCTCCTTTTACAAATCCTGGATCATTCCCTACAGCAGCAGTTGCTACAGTAATGGTAGCAAAAGGCCGCGTCCCAGCCACCACAAAGATCGATTCATCGTATTCGCCGTGTGGTATCAATGTGCAGCCCCACGCAATTCCTGCTCACAATCGGTTCTTCCGTGTTTGTGCAACTCACAGTCGTAACCAAACAGACCGATACACAGACCACGCCACTACTCAGTAGCAATAGGCCGCAGCACGCTATGCATGCGATACGACATATACAAATGGTGGTGAACGATAGTTTCTGGCACTGGGTCGCAGAGTTGAACTTGGGTTGGAGCCATCCACGGGTTGGGTTGGGTTGAATCTGGAAATTACAGAATCACACTACAGAAAAATACAGAAATCACGAAATTTTTCGTGGGTTGGGTTGAGATTTTTTTCATTGGTTGGATTGAGATTATGCATCAACATATTCACGCGATTTTTAGTGGCTATTATCATATAGTTTTTTAACCGTCGAGTGTCGATGACTGGTTGTGTTGGGTTTCAGAAAATGTACCCACGTCCAACTCTGCTGGGTCGGGCGATCGCATCAGACCCGACGACGACGACGACGGATATTAAAAGGCGAGCCACAGCCACAAACAGCCGCATAGCCAGGTCATCGTCGGATCGTCGGCGGCCGCAAACACGTGCCGAGCGGACGCTGCCCGACAGTAAATCCCAGCCGGCCAGCTGGGCGGGATTTTATCGTCAGTGTGTCGTTTCAATTACGCTCAGGTGTAGTGTATAGTGT